>Ga0116227_10013109_pt1 | contig 13181 bp, 14 predicted proteins | sample S1TSphgellanicum_FD_89693 | JGI IMG/M metagenome (GOLD analysis project Ga0116227, IMG submission 89693) | Host-associated microbial communities from peat moss isolated from Minnesota, USA - S1T2_Fb - Sphagnum magellanicum MG | ecosystem: Host-associated > Plants > Peat moss > Unclassified...
CCACCCCATGTGTAACTTCCCAGCTCACCACTTTTACCCCAACACGATACTTACCCCTAAAAAGCATCATTCCACCCGTCCGATTCCCGATCCAACGCTCCTAACTCACTTTATCACATCTTTATTCCTCCCCCCCCCAGGGTAACTTAAAGTAAGTTAAAGTAAGATAAAGACAGATGGACTGACAGACGTGATCGATGGCTAGCGTCTGTCTCTCCGCCACCACGACCCGCAACACCAAAATTATACAGAGGTTGGTTCTACCATAGAATGTTTTTGTAGCAGAATTGTCGTGTCACAGACAAACGCACGCACAAACGTAGTGAATTAATATAGTAGGTATGGTTGCTGGAAATGGAGTTAGTTTTACACCTTTCGAGTATCAAAAATTTGTATAAATTGAGGATTATTGTCTTTGCATAATCTTGTGTAAAAATTTACTAAATTTCCTAAATGAGTATCCTAATTAATTTATAGCCAAATTTGTCTAGAATTTTTTGTAAATGATTTTTTGCAATCTTTTTCATCTAGGCTTTCTTCAAATTTGCGGAAAATATTTTATGAATTTCCAAAAGAGATTATAACCAAGTTGTCTAGGGTTTTTTTTTGTTGGGTAGATTTTATAATGTCTCTCAATCTAGGCCTTCATCAACATAGAAATGTATTTGTCTACAATAAGGGTATATTATTATTATATTTTCCCATTCAAAAATTTAATATACCCGTGCATTTGGCATACCTATTTTTTACCATGGGTTCTTCAAATCTTTGATAGGGTTTCAAATAGAGGACATTTTTCTAAGCATTTGATCTTAGTAAAACCTCAAGTTAATGGCTACATGGGTACCTCTTTTTAATGACCTATTGGATAAGTGTAAGAAAGGAAATGATGGTCTACTTGTGCAACATTTGAATCATTAGGTTATTCATCTAGTACATCATGATGGAGTTAATGTTTGTATGTAAAGCAATCACTACAATGAAATGTGTCCTTATACACCAAGTGATTTCACTAGATTTTGAGTGAATTCACTGGTTGTAATGAATGGGGACTAGTGAAAAAGTAGTGAATTCATTAGTCTAGTGAATGGGGACTAATGAATTGCGCTGACATTTTGTAATAGCGAATGTTCCCATTTCATAACATTGGAAGAAGGTGTACACCACTTCAAATTACATATTAGTTAAAATATGTACTACACCACTTCAAAGCTTGAAAAGAGTGCAAATAACATCATTCAATTCATCATATAAATATGCAATCACCTCAACTTTATAATGAGGAAAAATTTGAATCAAATTGCTATGTCACAAAATATTCAACACATCATGAAAAGACCATTGCAAGGAATCCCAAATTTGGCAAACAATGATGGAGTTATTCTTCACTTGTTGTTTAAGTTTGTTTATAAAATAAATGGTTTGCTTTCAAAGATGGTGTCATAGGTTGTTGAATGTAAATGGCTTGATGTAAACATACAATGGACCTTGCATTCTTTCAGCCTCATGCAAACAACATGATTATGAGTTTATGTTAGCACCATGGTAACAATAGCCCCTAATTCATAAGTACACGACACAAGGGTTTATGCCCAAAGTGCATCGATGTGATTATCAAAAATGAATTAATCATGAATGGAAGATCTTCTTATATAGTATTAAATCAAATAACATCATGTGAACAACACGATTACGAGTTTATACTAGCATCATGGTAGTAATAACCCCCAATTCCATAAATACCCAACACAAGTGCATCGATTTGATTATCAAAAATGAATTAATCATAAATGGAAGTTCTTGTGTGGTATTAAATCAGCACCTTTCATTATTGAAACAAACAATGCCACACCAACAAAACATACACATAAATCACCTTTGTTCCTTGATCATGTGATGTAGAAATTCATATCATCAAAGTTGAAATCCAAAAACCACTCAAACACAATATAATTGGAATTGTGTTCATATTGAATCAAATTCCAACAATGAAATAAAAATGTTGAAAACCCATTTTTTTGCAATAAAATATGAAAGTTGACAACCTCTATAATGAATTATCTTTGACAAAGAAATCAAGACTTATGAATATTATATGTTATCATCATAAATGTGTATTTAGATTATAATAATGTTGTAATTAAATGGAAGGCTTCAAATTTGAGAAAAAATAGTTGAAAATTAAAATAGTTGGCAAATTTGTACCTTGTTGCAACCATCATAACAAATTTTTTATGAGAATGTTAAATCAACAACCACCCAAAAGGCAAATGGCCCTACAAATAAAAGATATAAATAAACACATTCAAATAGGTGAAGGCAATTGGTAGTTCATGTCATGCACCCCATTTTCCAAGAATAGTTGGACAACCATCGTGTGCAATTTATCATGGCATTAACATCTTGGTTGGTTCATTAAAAATATATAATTTATTTTTAAAATTACACATTCCATGGCAGAGCTCCACATTAGAATGTTAAAATCAATATGTGAAAAGTGCAAATCATATTCAAATGTATTATCTATGTACAAATACTAAAACCACCATTATGAACAACCACACCTCCTACATAGAATAATGTGACTCATAATAATTGGTTGTGGGGGCCATCTTTGATTGACCCATCACAAAGAAATTTAATCAAGTCTTTGTTTGGCACAAATGAACATTTTATTTGGTGACTTTGTAGTCATCCTCGATAGATTATAAATTATTTCAAATGTGAAGGATGATCAACTCCACAAATATCAATCAAAAATTTGAAAATGTGTATAGTATGATATTTCAAAAATCATAACAATTGAAATATATATATAATGATCTCCTCCTTTATTTTTATAAGTTACAATAATAGACCCTAGGGCAAATAATATGGGACAAAGTGAAATGTTATTGGTAACATGTGGGGCAACACTTTGGGAATTTGGGGGACATGTTAAAAACCCGTTGGGAATAACAAAAAATCCAAACAAATCGAACACCACCCATCCTCCCCAAAAGAAAACAAATTGGACCCCTTCAATACATGCTATGTTATGTATTTAATTAATTTTGGACTAAATTGTCAATTTTGAACTTTTTTTAAACCTAATGGTTGGGATCAAGTCTTCTACTAAATTTGAAACAATTTTTTTTTTAAATTTTATTTCTTGGATTATCTAGCAAGACAAAACATTATTAATATCTATTATTGTATCATTTGGTGGCCCCCAATTAAATCAAATTTTCTTTCTAATTTTTCACCTTCCAAATGGTCAATTAGTAGTTTTGGGCTTTTCAAAAGTCTATAATTAATTGAATACATTGGCACCTCATCGGATGCAAAGAATTTATATGGCCTACCTATGGTTTTTGCCATTTTCAATCTAAACTAATTACAAGGCTATAATTGTGGGGACATAAAGCAACCACATTAATGTTCAATACCATTTTCATATTAAAAAATAAATTCCATTCAACATTTTAAAGCAACATCAATATTTTATTTTAAATGCCACACACCTTATATTGGAAATGTACACCTTAATGCCAAAAGCAAAGGTACGTGTAAACCCACATTCAAATGTGTAATATTGTTTAAACATATACACACATTTAACCATGTAAAGTTCAACCAAAATAAAAAAGAAACATCAAACATCATAAAAATAAAATAAAATAAAATATATCATGTGAAATATTTTAAATAAAATGTATGTTTATATAATGGTCTACCAAATTCCCATTGCTAGAGGCTTATTAAACAAAATCAACCTAGGGACTATTTTGAATGCCTAATCGTTGTCACAAATTATTAGTTGGCATCCAATTGGCAATTTACCTAATTAAAATTCATACACCGATGCATTTGTCTTTCCAACCCCTTATTTGAATTCAAAGTTGTTATGAACCACATACCAAAACCATGATTTATTGAAACATAATGTTAAAAATAACCTATTGAAAGATGCATTATGTTTGAATATCGTACGATTGGCATGTCAAGCAAAATCACGTTATTTTGGACTATAATCCCTAATGTCTCTAGTCAAATGAAAACCCTCACCAAATCATTCACAATTGCCAAACAACAAAAAATTAAAGGGTAACACTCTTGGACATGTAAAATGGCATCATCATTACAAATGTATCCAAAATAATTATCAATGTAATTTATTTTAGTTGGACATGAAATGCAGTTCTACGAATGAGGGTATATCTCAATGTTTATGAATAATTTCAACATGAATATGATTCAATATTGGAATTAGTTTAGGGGGAACAACTTTAGGTTCCATTACAAGTTGTCCTTTTGAATGGCACATTCAAAGAACAATGAATTGCCTTAGATGATGAAAAAAATGGTTGACGTTTAACCATTAACTAGTTTTTTTCTTGATTTATTCTTATTTCATGATTTAGCAAATATTTATATTTATTTTATTTTTTCAAGGATGGGCACTATTTCACAAAATCTTTGTGAAATGCCACAATCCATTTTTTTGTGAGAGCATAACTCCAATTTTTTACTATTGTTGCATCATGATCTAACATGTTGTCATGTGCATTTCAAGAGGAATTGGGAAGTTATTCCAATACTAGATTTTAGGCTTTAATGAATTTTGATGGGTGCATTTAAGTTTATAAATTGGTTGCAATCATGTTTAATGAAGGTCTCCTAAAGATTGAAGAAAGGGAATTGTGCCACTTAAAACATTGTTTCAAAAACTAAAAAAGACTTCACAATTTTCTTTCCTTTCTTCAATACTTATATTTTTCTCAAAACAATGTAATTTACCATTTCCTTAATTATGTTGTGTTTTGAAACATATCATGTTATATTGCAATGCTCAAATTCCTTTGCAATTAAAAATCTTTTGTTGTTGTGAACATGAGTTCCCATAATTGGTTGTTTGGAAATTTACACTTCGAATAATTTTCACAAGTTTGGATGCAACAAGGCAAATTAGGTTTTGACTATTCTTACCATTTCAAAGTAGAAAATTGACTATCATAGTGAGCATTTACCAAAAAAAACTTGATGAAAACAAAATTGGAGTTATTGAGTTTACATTTTTTTTATTGAAATTTATTTGGGTACATTTCAAATATTGTGTTGAGTCCATGCAACATGTGAATGGACCATCGTGATGTTCTACATTTAATTACACGCCTTACTTCACTTTTATATTAACTACAAGTAGGCACTTGAAAATATTAGCCTTTGTAATGGGTCCAAATTTTTTAATGTATACAAGTCAAGACAAAAGTACATAGGGGATCCTCATTTGAGTCTTGGTTATGGTTTTTTTTTTATTAATTCTAATGCGGACCATTCATTTCAATTATCAAAAAAAGTTGCACATGTTAATCGAATGATGCCCAAGCATGGGTTTGAACATAATTTTGTCTTTTCACAATATTGTTTTTGTTGTAGTTTGCTTGCCCTTCCTGGTTGCCTTACATCTTGGATCATTTTACAACTTGGTTCACTATTGTTGTTGGTATGGTATTTGCCTCACATGTAAGAGCTTCACAACATTAAAACTTTTGTGAGCTTTGTGCACATATTACTTATTGAGGAAGTATGAAAGGGAGCTTTCAAAATGCATTAATAAAAAATTTGACTAGATTATTGAGAGGTCAATTTGGCTTCAACGGTTAAGTTATTTAAATGTGAAGTATTGGGAACATAAATAAGATTTGTCCATCAACCTAAATTGGTCCTTAAATAGCCCCTAAATAGTCTAGGCACCTCTAGGTAGGCCTTGAATCAACTAGCCTATTGACCCAACCTCTCACAAGTATGTTTATTATTATTATTTTTAATATTACATCATCAAGATTGATTTTAGTCATGATCATTAGATGTTTGACGTGAAGTTTGAACCTTCAACTTTTAGGTCACATTCCAAGGCCTTAATCATCCTGTAACCAAAAAGGAGGGATCCAGAGAAACAGAGAAGACACAGCAATAACCAAACCTCTCCCCTCGATCTGCTTCGCTCTGACAGAGCGAACACAATGCAATCTCACAACTATGCAACACACAACTCAAGCGAAATAGATCTTAGAGACAAAACTCCATAGCTCTTATTACACATAATGTCTCGTACAGAACCAACTCTCCTGCCTCCCAAAATTGCTATGTCGATTACTTTCATCCTAAATTCCCACTAAGCTTTCTTAGATCAAGGAGCCAGAGATGTCTCTGGTCACTAATCGCAGCGGAAAAAAAGAGCAACCAGACAAGAGTTCCCTAAGCTCCTAGCTATTCTGCCAAACCCCCCCCCATCTACCTCCAACTGATCATCCTCTTCTCTACATCCTTGGATCCAACTTCCTGCACAAGCTTCCTCCTCCTCGCTTTTCTCACCAACAACTTTTCCTCCTTCCCTAATCAATGTGGCGTCGCTCCTCTTCATCAAACGCGCCGTCATCTTCTTGTCCTCCCATCCCACACCTTCTCCCATGCACCCCATGCATATCTAGTTTCCCTCTCACATTAATGAAGAAGAAATCTGCCGCCACTCATCAATAGAGGCAACCAGATTACCCTGATCAAAGTTTTTGTGTTCACACAAACTGCACAATCATGGAGTCACTGTCCTACCACTTGTTGTTCGGCTACATATGTAACCCCTCCTTTTTTGAAAAAGTTGAGTCCCTCAGCTCAATCCGGAGGAGTGTAATAGATCTGTAGGTCTCTTCGCGACCTCTCCCATTGTCGACCATCCGCATCTTGGACTATGCAAATCCGGCAACCTTCTTCAAAATCAAAATTGCCCTTCCCATCAGCATGTCCCACAAATTGGTAGGGGCCTTCCCAACTTGCAATGAGAGCTCTCCTCTTACCTGGTTTCTTCATTTTCACCATCGACTCCCCAGCCACCAAACCTTCGAACAGATGCTTGCCTGGTCGGTTTGCATATGTGTTCTTCTGCTTCTTCTGTGCTTGCTCAACGTTGAGCAAGACATTTTCGTGTATACTTGCTATGAGCTGCACCTTTTCCAGGAACTGGACTGCAGTATCCTCCACACTGGAGGTATCATTAACCTCATTGGTCAAAGCATTCAGATGGTTGTCCGCCCTGAGACGTGGTGATCGACCAGTCAGAATCATGAAGGGTGAGAATTTCGTGCTTGCCTAAACTCCACACCTGTACCCGAATAGGACCTTAGCCAAGTGCTCATCCCAGCAATTCACGTTTGCAGGATCGGCTGCCAAAACAGTGATGCCATGTTTGAGGGTCTTGATCATGCGTTATGCCATTCCATCGCACTGGGGCCATTGTGGTGCAGTGCGCTGATGCTGTATGGCATAATCCCTGCACATTACCTCGAATTCTGCACCCCACTCCCCGCCATTGTCAGTCAACACAAACTTAAGAACTCCATACCTGCAGATTATGTCATCCTCCAGAAACCTAGCAGTAGTCTTGGCCCCATGATCAACCACCGCCTTGGCCTCGCACCACTTAGAGTAGTGGTCGATGGCCACTAGAATGTACTTATTACCTGCTTTCGTCTCAGGTAGTGGACCAGCTGTATCTAGTGCAATTCGGTGGAACAAGTCACAAATCGGGATGCTCTTCAGACGCTCATCTCTAGAGCGAATGCTTCCTTCACTCTTCAACAGCTGGCATTGCTGGCATGTTTTGACAACTGTCTTCACACATTCTGTTCGGTTGTTCCAGAAATACTTCTGGCAAATTTCTACCAAGGTCCTTTGTTCCCCGAAGTGCCCCAAATCTTCGTGCATTTGGGTTACTAGCTTCAACCTATCCTCAGGTTTAGGCACGCACAACCCTTTAAAGTAGAGCCTTTCGTCCTTCCAGCAATAGTGCATTGCTCGTTTCCTTGCTCTCTTACTCTCCTGGAGATCGATTGTGTCCGGGATGAAACCTTCTTTCAGTAATCCCATACAAACCGCATCCTCCCAGATGTCAGTTTTGCTTGTGTCATCAGCATAGGCTTCCTCACCCCCAGAACTTGCATCGTGGGTTTCATGTCCATCATCTTCCAACAGTGCCTGGGCAGCCAGTACCAGCTCAAGCTGTTGCTTTCTATCATAGTATTTGGTTTTTCCTCTCCTCAGGACCTGCTTTCTTTTCGAAGATTCCGAATTCCTGATTTCCTTCCCAACAGTAGCTTCATCTCCGTCTTCAGGTGAGTCATCCTCCTCATCTTGACTTGCCTCAGTCAATACCTCAAGCATACACAACTGATGCTCTTCCGACCATCGCCAATGGTTGATGCCAAAACAACATCCATAGTGCTGTCTCAGTCGTCCTGATTGTCTCCTCAGGCCAAGCCAGTCAGATTCCTTACCACACTGGACAGAGAATATCCCTCCCGATGCCTCAATTGGGTTTCCTAGTTTGGTCGCGAGGTCCTGGATTTCACAACCAAAATCGTCATCATCAGCAGCAGCTCCTACAGGATTCCGGCTCAACGCATCCACATTGGTATGTTTCATGCCTGGTCGATGCTGAATCTTGAAACTAAAATCCTGGAGCATGTCGATCCAACGTCCTCTTCTCTCGTATGCATCAAACATCGTTGCCAACCACTCCAATGGCTTGTGATCCGTCCTAAGAACGAAGTGGGTGCGATGCAGATACTGCCGGAAGTGCATGATGCCCCATATTAGTGCATAACATTCTCCCTCCATGGGATGGAATTTTTTTTGTGCAGATGTTAGTCCTTTGTTGGCGTATGCCACAACTCTTTCCTTCCTGCCTTCTCTTTGAGATAGAATGGCACCGACGCCCTTCGGTGACCAATCCACATCGAGGCAAAACTGCTTCTCAAAGTCAGGTCGAATGAGCACCGGAGCAGCCACAAGTGCCCCTTTTAGAGCTTCAAATGCACTCTGACAACCCAAATCCCACACAAAAGCCACTTCCTTCTTTGTCAATTTGAACAGTGGAACAGCCAGTCGTGCATATCCTTGCACATAGTTTCGATAATACCCTGTCAGCCCTAGAAAAGACCTCACATCTGTGACTGTCTTTGGTACAGGGAAATGCACTACAACATCAATTTTACTAGGATCTGGCCTAGTTCCTTCGCGACTGACCACATGTCCTAAGAAAGTGATGCTCCTGGCAGCAAAACAACACTTCCCGGGATTCAGTTTCAAGTTTACTTCCCTTAATTTGGCGAACACAGCTTCCAGGTGTTGAAGGGGGTCCTCCCAGTTCTCACTGTGGATATTGAGATCGTCCACAAACACCTTCAGGAATTCGCCTCCCAATTCCTTGAAGACCAGGGACATTTTCTGGTAAAAGTACTAGTGGCATTTTTGAGACCAAAGGGCATGACAGTCCAGTCATATAGCCCAGTCTAATGACTAGTGCAGTTTTCTTCATATCTTCAGGAGCCATGCGAATTTGCCAGAAACCCGACTACAGATCTAATGCAGTGAACCAAGCCGACTTCCCCAGCTGCGATATAACGTCATCAACTAGGGACATGGGGAATGAGTCCCACCTGGTCTGCAAATTGAGCAGTCTGTAGTCCCCACAGAACCTCATGCTTCCATCCTTCTTCACCGGCAAAGTCACCCTACAGGCATATTCTGAGTCACTTGGTCTCATCTTGCCTAGGTCCACCAACACATCAATATGGCGCTTCACTTCCGCCTCCTCCCAATATGACAATTGTCCAGGAGCTACCCGACAAGGTGGAAATCCTTGCGTGTCGATCGAGTGCTCTCCGACTGTGCAACACCCTAACTCTCCTTTGTTCCAGGCAAACACATCCTGGTACCTTTCCAGAAGCTTCCAAAGCAATGGCCTCTTCAGTTCGTCAAGGTCCTGATCGATCCTGAGCTTCTGGCAGATGTCCTTCCACCTTGTATCCCCCTTGAGATCATCAATGATTTGCTCCCTGACTTTGCTGCTAGAGGTAGTGATCTCCATCCGTTGAACCTGTAGCAACACAGATCCTCCTGTTGCACTCACTGCTTCGGAGAGGTTCTGCTTGTGATGCTCCCCATCAGCAGCCCATTAAATCCAGTCAGCATAATCATCAGCATCTGTAATTTCCTCCTTCATAAAATCATCAGCCTAGTTCTGTAGTGTCAGCTGCAGAATTTGTTGCGGTCCTTCCATCATTACTAAGTTCTCTAGCTCGGTGTCCCCAAATTCGGATTCACCTTCAACTTGTATCCCCGGCCGAGATCCCTCGTTGGAGTCCTCATTTGAGTCAGATTCCGACTTAGACTCATGTGCAATCATTCGCTGACCAATGCCATGCGCATACCAAGACGACGATCCGTCCTCAGCGTTCAATTTTCCAATCACACGCTTCATAGCACTATCACCATCGCAGACATCAGTTTTCGAGTCCGACCTCTACATGAAGTTCACCATGGTCAGTGGTAGCACTTCTACATCAGTATCTGGACCACGTCTGACCTAGATCAACCCATGTTCAACATCAACGATCACGCCAATTTTGATTAGCAGATCAAGCCCAAGCAAGACATCATAGTTGTCTGTGTCCACAACCATGAGGGTCATATTGCATTGTACTCCTCCAACTTTAATTGGCACTTCTCCGATCCGGCCGAGTGCCTGTGTCACGGCACCTGAAGCCGTCTTGTATGTTTCAAACCCAGACACCAAATGCATCAGACCCAATTCCCTGACAACTGCAGCCGCCATGACAGACATGGACGCGCCGATGTCCACAAGTCCCTCAATAAGGTAGCTGTTTATCTCGACTGACAGATGCAAAGTTTTACTCCTGTGTGTCTTGTTAACACAGATTCTCCTCACAGTCGGTGCTGTGGATACCATCGATACCTGAGCACCTTCGATCTCTGCATCCTTCTTCCTCCTAGCAACCTTTACCAAATTCTCCAGTTGCTCTAACTCACCTGGTATCATCATCACAGTTTCCATTGGTGTTAGGGAGATCTTCCCTTTGATGAAATGAGAAAGGATCTTTGACCTGATGGAATGCTCCCGATTCGTGACAGTGCCATTTGGGCAACCTCGGTCGATGGTACAGCAGCTGTTGGTGGTAATTCAACAGGGTGCTTTCGCCTGGGTATGCTAGTGTATGAGAACACATTCTCGTTCTCACAGAACTTATCGAGCTGATGTACAATTGCTACTTCGTCATCCAGCAATACTTCAAGGAAATTCACCGCACTAGAATTTGATCTCCCATCCTTGGATTTCTTCCAACACCTGTCTTCTGAATGCCCAAGACCTGAACAAAAAGAACATTTCACACCATAGTTTTTTATCCTATGAGGCATGCCACATTTGGCGCATTTTGGCCGTGGCTCATTCAACCTTGGACATGTTGTGGCTATATGGTCCCTTCCCTTACAGATTTGACATTTTCTAAGCAGGGTAGAAGAAGGCGATGGGACAGAGTTCGGCACACCTCCCTTAAAAAAATTGATCAGAGTATTATTCAAAACAGCAACCTGATGTTCCATGGACGCCTCAGCTGCTCCCTCTTCTTGCTCCTCTCTAAGGGGCTCGAATGGAGTCTCCCTAAGTTCGCCCAGCGCACTCGCTCAAGCTTAGAAGTTGCACCCACCAACTCTTCAATGTCAGCAAAAGTTCTCACAACACATAACTTTCGAATTTCCGGCCTGAGTCTGGCCAGAAACCGCCTTTGTTGTTCAGCGTCTAGTATCCTGCCTCTCTGAAATAACTTGTCGAGGCGTTCGAAATACTTCAGCACCCGCTCCTTGGGTTCTTGCTTGATGGCATCCAATTTCACCCGGATGTCATCAATATCGACATTGCCATATTTTTGCACAATCAGGGTCCTCAAATCAGCCCAATCGGCTGGTACAGGTTGCAACCTTTTGAACCACTCCTTGGCTTGACCCCGTAAATTAAGCTTGGCGATCTTGAAAAATTTGTCGGCATTGAGATCGCGCACCTCAGCCGCCATCGTGAGACGTTCCACCTAGTCATTGACATCCTCATGATCTCGTCCCCAGAACAACTCGTCCATTCCCTGGGGACTAGTCATCTGGTAAGAGTTTAGCAGCACACAAAAATTGCAATGCTGTCCAAGTATCAACAAAAACAACCAACTTCCAAGTCTTTGCAGCTTAGCTCTGATCTTAAGGGAAAAACAAAGCTTTGTCTCAGTCAAGGACAAAATTCCGACTGCACTCCCTTTACGACTGGAATCAGAGGTGAAACATTAGAAGCAAAAGTAAAAAAATTTTGCTCATCAGTCGATTCCTGCTGAAACCGCCATTCTCCCTCCTAATTTCGCCATATCCTCCAGCTTATAAGGCACGATCTAGACCCGCCATGCTCCACCCTGAGCAGATGATCGCCCTCCTGAAACAGATCTTCCACTCCATGAATGTATAACCTGACAAAGTGGTTGGGCGACACCGCAGTTTTGGGTACCCAAATGTCTCCTAATCTCAGTATGCTTCGCTGCCTCTCAGCAAACATAGGGGATATCCTACGCAAGATAGGAGGTGAAGTGGAATTGTGTCTGTAAGTGTGAGGTCAATGCCCACCCTCTTGTTCCATTTACTACCTTCACCCAAACTTCAGCTCGAATATAAAACCCACTATGAACTACCTCTACGGCGATATCTCCAACTCTAGCTTGGTCTGGATCTATTCCTACAATGCTCACCACTCCAAAACCTAGAAAACGCAAAAATACTGCCCCTTTCTGAGGCCCGTTCTACACAGTATAGAAATCAAATCTACTGACAAGCTGCTGCTCACGAACTTCCTGAGTCACTTCTTCCACAGGCACTTCCTCTCCACTCGACAAAGATATGATCTTCAACATTCATTCTACCCAAGTTCCCACAGGTTCTTCCAAAGTTGCTAACACAGAACTACGCTTTGATACCAAAAAGGAGGGATCCAGAGAAACAGAGAAGACACAGCAATAACCAAACCTCTCCCCCCAATCTGCCTCGTTCTGACAAAGCAAACACAATGCAATCTCACAACTATGTAACACACAACTCAAGCGAAATAAATCTTAGAAACAAAACTCCATAGCTCTTATTACACATAATGTCTCGTACAAAACCAACTCTCTTGCCTCCCAAAATTGCTATGTCGATTGCCTTCATCCTAAATTCCCACTAAGCTTTCTTAGATCAAGGAGCCAGAGATGTCTCTGGTCACTAATCGCAGCGGAAAAAGAGAGCAACCAGACGAGAGTTCCCTAAGCTCCTAG
>Ga0116227_10013110_pt1 | contig 13180 bp, 8 predicted proteins | sample S1TSphgellanicum_FD_89693 | JGI IMG/M metagenome (GOLD analysis project Ga0116227, IMG submission 89693) | Host-associated microbial communities from peat moss isolated from Minnesota, USA - S1T2_Fb - Sphagnum magellanicum MG | ecosystem: Host-associated > Plants > Peat moss > Unclassified...
AGGTGCCGTCCGAGGACATGGACCTGGCGCAACTCGCGGAGTTGGCCAAGAAGGTCGTGGAACGCAAGCCGAAGCAATAGCGCGGTTTGGTAGCAGGGCGGCCTGGTGCCATCGCGGCACAGCGACCCGACGCTCCTACACCAGCCGTCGGGAGCTTGCTACGATAAGGCCAGGTACTTAGGAGGACTGTATGAGCCGACTTGAAGTCACGGAAAAGATCATCGCCGCGAAAATCAGCCAGGGCTTGAAGTGGGCGGACGTCGCCGCCGAAGTGGGCTTGAGCAAGGAATGGGTCACCGCGGCGTGCCTGGGACAAATGACCTTGAGCCGTGAACAAGCGTCGACCGTCGGTAAGATCTTCGGCCTCAGCGAAGAGGACAGACGGTGGCTCATGACCGTGCCCTACAAGGGATCACTGCCGACGAGCGTCCCCACAGATCCTCTCATCTACCGGTTCTACGAATTGGTCAACGTGTACGGCACCACGTTCAAGGAATTGATCCACGAGGAGTTCGGCGACGGGATCATGAGCGCGATCGATTTCAAGATGGACCTGACGCGGGAGGCCGACCCCAAGGGCGATCGTGTCAAGATCGTCATGTCGGGCAAATTCCTTCCCTACAAGACCTACTGAGGTATTTATCGTGCGCCGATTATTGGCCTGCCTCCTGGGTGCGACGCTCGTCTCGCCCTTGTACGCGATGCTCGACGCCGGTGCGCTGGCGCCGATATTCACCACCGAGGCAACGCTCGCGGGCAAACCCTTTACCTTCGCGTTGACCGACGCGTTGAAAACGGGCCCCGTCGTGCTCTATTTCTATCCGGCGGCGTTCACCACCGGGTGCACGGTCGAAGCCCACGAATTTGCGGAGGCCACCGAGAAATTCAAGGCGTTGGGCGCGACGGTCATCGGCGTTTCTCACGATTCCATCGAGACCCTCAACAAGTTCTCGGTGAGCGAATGCCGAAACAAATTCGCGGTCGCCTCGGATGCCGACCAGAAGATCTCCAAGGCGTACGACGCCACCCTGTTTTTCACTTCCTACTCGAGCCGCACATCCTATGTCATCGCACCGACCGGAAAAATCATCTACGCGTACTCGGCGCTGAGTCCCGACAAGCACGTCGAGAACACTCTGGCGGCCGTTGAAAAATGGCGGGCGGAGCAGCAGCAACCCAAGCCCTGATCAGGCAATTTGTGCGCTCGTTCACTACTTGCAAAACCCACGCCGTGACCGGATTCAGAGAGGGGCTCCGGTCATTCTATTATTGTGAAATTCACGCGAGTCTCCGCGAGCTGCCACAAAGGCACCCCGATTCATGCCGCCAAGCACGATCCCAGACTCTCTCGGTTGGCGTGCCGGCGTCTGGGCGACCCTGGCGATTCTCGCGAGCGCCTTCGCCTCCCAGGGCCTGAGCTTTTCCAACCTCGCGTTCTCGCTTTTCTGGCCGCCCGCCGGCATCGCTTTTGCCCTCTGCTGGCGCTACGGTGCCCGCGCGCTACCCGCCGTCGCTCTCGGCATCGCGGTCCCAACCTTCATGCTCTATCCCGGTTGGGGTTCGATACTCGTCGTCTTCGGTGAAACGCTCGGTCCCTGGATCGGCGTCCTCGTCCTCCGCCGCTTAGGTCCAGCCAAGGCGGACGATGCACGGTTGCGCTGGCAGATTGCCTTCTATGTGTGCGGCCTCGCCCTCGCCTGCCCGATCGCCGCCCTGTTCGGATCTCTGGGTGGGGTCGCCGGACACCGCTTTCCACCGGCCGATCTCCCCGGCGTATTCCTTGCCTATACGATCGTCGAAGCGATCGGACTCGTGCTGTTCGCTCCGCCCGTCAACGAATGGCTGGCGAACCGCGCCCTCATGTCGGACAGCGTGCAACCGACCGACTCTCCGCGCCCCACCTGGTTCTTCGTGCTGCCCCTTGGCATCGAGGTCGCGCGCTGGTTGCTGCATGCGACCGCCGGTGCTCCATACGCGGACCTGCTGATCTACGGCTACTTTCCGCTCGTCGCCTGGTGCGCTCTCACAGGATCCGTCCAGCGGACCAACGTGCTGCTCGTGTGGATCGCGATCGCCACACTGAGCAGCGAGGCGCTGCGTCTCCACGGCGATGGTGTACCGATCGCAAATTTCGCGCTGTTTCGCATCGCCCTCGTGACGTTGATCATCAGCACCATGGGCCAGGTGCTCGCCGCACTCGCGAGTGAGCGCCGCACCGCGTTCGCCGACGTCGCACGGCAGCGCGACCTCGACCCGCTCACCGGCCTGTTCAATGAGAGCAGTTTTTCCCGGATACTCGACGGCGTTCCGCGGCCATTCAAGGTGGTGGCGCTCGCGTTCGACAACTGGCCGGAGTTCGAAATCCTGGCCGGGATCGGCGCGAGCTACGACCTGCAAATCGAAGTGGCGGAGCTGCTGCGCGCCACGCCGCTGTTGTCAGGCGTCACCCGCCTGCAGCCCGGAACCTTCGCCGCGTATCTGCGCCCGGACGTGCCCTGGCCGGAGCCCATCGTCTCCCTCCTCAAACGCCGCTGGAGCAGCGGGCAGGTCGAGATGCGCCTCGTCACCGCCGCCCTCGATGTGCGCGAGGACGAAGCAAGCCCGGCGAGCGAACTTCTCCTCGGCGTGCGCGCGACCTTGAGCGAAGCGCTGTTCTCCGGCGACGAGCAGCCGGTGCAACGCACCTGGTCCCCCGCGATCATTGCGGAACGTCGCGCCTATGAACGGCTCGTCGACGTGATCAAGCACCGGGTGCGCGCCGGTGACGTCAGGTTGTTTGCACAACCGATCATGCAGGTCCAAGGCGTGCAACGGCCGTCCCTCGAGATCCTCGTGCGCATCGACGGCGAGCCGGGCGAGACCCTCCCCCCCGCCGACGTCGCCCGCGTCCTCGCCCGCAATATAGTCTCCACGGAACTCGACCGCGTCGTCATCCGCAATACTTTCGATTGGTTCGCCACTCGTCCGCGCGACATCCACGCGGTCGAACGCATCGCCATCAACCTGACCGGCGCCAGCCTCTCCGTCCCCAACCTCTTCGAGTGGATCGAACGCTGCCGCGCGGAGGCTCGACTCCCCGCCCACCAATTTGCCTTCGAAATCACCGAGAGCCAGGCCATCCTCAACATGGATTGTGCACTCAGCCTCGTCAAGCGGCTGCGCAATGCCGGCTACGGTGTCGTGCTCGACGACTTTGGCACCGGCCTCGCCACCTTCGATTACCTCAAACGCTTCCCCGTCGACTACCTCAAGATCGACGGCAGCTTCATCCGCAACCTCACCGAGAGCCCCGTCGATCGCGAAATCGTCACCGGCATCGTCCGCCTGGCCCGCGTCATGCGCATCGGCACCGTCGCCGAATACGTGGCCGACGAAGCGATCGCCGAAGCCGCGGTCATCGCCGGCGTCGACGCCCTCCAGGGCTACGCCATTCACCGCCCCATGCCTCTCGCCGACGCCCTCACCTGGTGCCGCTCCGCCGATGCCGCAAGGTGGAGCGTCGGCGCCGATCCGCTCGTCCTCGAGGCAGTCCGCTGAGCAGAGCCGACCCCGCACCGTTCGGCTATGCTCTGACCTATGCCAGAACCGACGACGAGTCCCCTCGCCCGCCTGCCGCAGATCTTCGACGCCCCTCTGCAGCGTGCAGCTCAGCAACTGATCGAGCACGGCGGCGTGTCCGACGTGCGCGTCCTGCAAGGCGGCCGCGTGGTGACGGGTATCGCGGGCGACCGTCGGCGCGTCTATGTTCAGTATCACCGCGAGGATTCCCCAAGCTTCGAGGGTGAGTGCAGTTGCGGCGAGCGCAGTCCCTGCGTGCACGTTGCGGCGGTGGTGATGAGTGCCGGCAAAATCAGAGGTACGGTTTCTCTACCACCACCGCCGACGCCTGCCGTTGAGCGACATGCGCCGCCGCGACAGGTGCTCTGCTACCTGATCGAGCCCACCGACGGCCAGGGACTGCGGCTTTCCACCTGGGTAACCCACACCTTGGTGGCCGGCGGGCATGTTCAAATCGCAGCTTGCCCATTCGCCCCGCGCACCACCGATGGGAATCGTGACTATCCCCGTTACGTTGACGCGTGCGACCGGGGCATCCTCGAGGCGCTCACCTCGCAACAATTCGACGGTCCGTGGCAACTGACCGGCGCAGCCGGATTCGACCTGCTGCAGCAAGCACTCGTCACGGGGCGCGCCTTCTGGCGCTCGCTTTCCCCGCAACCGCTGCGCGCGGCTGTTGCGCGGCAGGTGCGTTTCGCGTGGCAGATCCTGCCGAATGGGGATCAACAATTGAGTTGCGACGCTCCAGAAGCACTCGATTTACTGTTGAACCTCGAGCCCGCGGTCTACATCACGGGATCAGGCGGTTGCGGTCCGCTCGAGCTGCCGTATCCCGTGGAGCTGCTGCGCCAGTATTGGACTCGACCGCCCATCGACCCGGCACAGGTGACGACCATCAACGCGGAGCTCGACAGCGACTCCCGTGCCAGCCGCTTCCCCCGGCTGCGCCGCCTGACTTTGCAGCGGCGAGCGCTGTCCTCACTGCGAGCCCAACTGGTGCTCCGCGCCGCGCCGGAGGCGACTTTGCATTTTGTCTATGACGGTGTGGCCGTGGACAGCGGCACGCTGCTGACGAGGGACTCGGTACGCCAGTGGGACGGCGACGTGATCCATGAAACTGCACGCGACCTCGACGTGGAATGCGAATTGCGCACGCAGCTTGAGCGATTCCTGAACGCGCCGCGGGATGCCGCAGCGTGGCTCGCGTTCATGATGAACGGCGTGCCGGCCCTGCAAGACCTCGGGTGGCAAATCACTGTCGATCCGGACTTTCCCTACCGGATCGCCGCGGCGGCGGATTGGTACGCGGATTTACGAACGACACCGTATCGTCCGCGGGGCGCGGACTCCTCGCGCGAATGGTTCGACCTGCGGCTCGGCGTGAGGGTGGACGGCCAGGCCGTCAACTTGCTGCCGGCGTTGGTGAGTTATCTTCAGGGCGCCTCACGTGAATCCGCCGGGCAACACGATGTGATCAACCTTGCGACCGCCGAACACCTGCTGGTACGCCTCGATGACGGCCGCTTTCTGCCGGTGCCGCTGGCACGCATTGAGCGCATTGCTGACACGCTGGTGGAATTGTGCGATCGGGATGGTTTGAATGAGCACCATGCGCTGACGCTGCCGGCCTCTCAAGCCGGCCGGCTCGCGCAATTCGCGCTCGAGCCGGACGCGCCCGCGTTGCAATCCGACGATCCGACGCTGCTCGGCCTCATTGAGGCGATCAAGAATTTTCCTCACATCGAAGCGCTCCCCGCCCCGGCGCATTTCCCAGCCACTTTGCGGCCCTACCAGGAATACGGCCTCGGCTGGCTGCAGTTCCTGCGCCGCCACCGCCTGGGTGGCATCCTCGCCGACGACATGGGATTGGGCAAGACCGTGCAGGCGCTGGCGCATCTCGTCATCGAAAAGCAGCAGGGTCGCTTGCACAAGCCCTCGCTGATCGTGGCCCCGGTCAGTGTGCTCGGCAATTGGCAGCAGGAGATCCGCCGCTTCGCGCCCGAGTTCACGCTGGTGGTCCTGCACGGTGCGAAGCGCCACGAGCGCTTCTCGTCCATCGCCGCCGCCGACGTCGTCCTCATCGGCTATCCGCTGTTGCTGGTGGACGGCCCCATGTTGCTGGAGCGCGACTTCAGTTTCGTCATCCTCGACGAGGCGCAGACCATCAAGAATCCGCAGGCCAAAGTGTCGCAGGTGGCGCAGGCGCTGCGCGCGGAGCACCGGCTGTGTCTGACCGGAACTCCCATGGAGAATCATCTCGGCGACCTGTGGTCGCTGTTCAACTTCGTGCAGCCCGGCCTGCTCGGCGAGCGCCGGCAATTTCAACGGCTGTATCGCACGCCCATCGAAAACGGCGGCGACGCCCAGCGCGCCGCCGCGCTCAGCCGCCGCGTGCAACCCTTCCTGTTGAGACGTACCAAGGATGCGGTGGCGCGCGATCTGCCCCCGAAAATGCAGATCGTCGAAGCCATCGAACTCGATGAAAGACAGCGCGACCTCTACGACGGCATCCGCCTGAGTGTTCACCGGCAAGTCCGCGAGGCCATCGAGCAACAAGGCCTGGCCGGCAGCCGGCTCACCGTGCTCAACGCGCTGCTGAGGTTGCGTCAGGCCTGTTGCGACCCTCGGCTCATCGATGTGGACGCGCCAACCGAACTCATTCCGTCGGCCAAGCTCGAGTGGCTGTCGACCGCGCTTCCCGAGTTGATCGCCGACGGCCGGCGAATTCTGCTGTTCTCGCAATTTACCTCCATGCTGAGCCTCATCGAAACGCGGGTGAACGAGCTGTCCATCCCCTACTGCCTGCTGACCGGCGAGACGCGGCGCCGCGGCGAGCTCGTGGAACGCTTTCAGGCGGGTGGCATACCGCTGTTTCTCATCAGCCTCAAAGCCGGCGGCACCGGGTTGAACCTCACCGCGGCGGACACCATCATTCACTACGACCCTTGGTGGAATCCCGCCGTCGAAGCGCAGGCCACCGACCGTACGCACCGCATCGGCCAGGAAAAGCCGGTGTTCGTGTACAAGCTGATTGCCCAGGGCACGATCGAAGAGAAGATCATGCAGTTGCAAGCCGACAAACACGCGCTGGTGACTCAGCTGTACACGGAGACGAGCGGTGCATCGCAGCTGAGCCCCGCTGATCTCGACACCTTGTTCGCGCCATGACCATCGACAGCGCGGTGCAAACGCAGATCGACACGCAAATCCTGGAACAAGGCGCCTTCGTTCCGCTCGAGTTTCTTCTGGATTCCGGGCGCCTGATCCAAGGCGACTACGAAAGTTGGCGCCGCCGGGAAATCGACTCTCTCGACGATGTGCTCATGGGCAGCCCGGAGAAGATCCGCGCGCAGCTCGAGTCCGCAGCCGGCTACGCACGCAGCATCGGCCTCGTCGAAACACCCCAGACCTTTCACGCCTGGACCACGGGAGCAGTCGATCACGAAGAGCCGTTGCGGATCAGCGCCGACGCGCAACTGCAGCGGCTCATTGGCAGCCGCTTCGCGCCGGCGCAGAACGCTCCGCAACTGGATCTATTCTTCGACAATCCCGTGGTGGTGCTGACCAACGGCATCGTGCGTTCGCTCACCGCCCGCAACCAGGGCGAAACTCAACGGCAATTGGACCGACTGTACGCGCAGGCGCCCAACCACGCGGAGCTCGCCGCTTTCGACCGGTTGCTGGCCGCGCTCCGTCATTTGGACAGCCCCATCGACGATCCACGGCAGGAACTGGAGTTTCTGCTTGACATAACCCCGGCCGCCAAGCGCCTGTTGGGCTGGGAGTCGCGAGACCTGCTCGCGCCGCTCTGGCGGCAGCTCGCCGACGCGCTGGGCAGCCAGGCCTACTCGATCGCCGAACCGAACCTGCACTCGAGTTTCGCCCTCGTGCAGGCGCAGGACTGGTCCGCCGCGAGCGAAGCCGTACGCGGTGAACCGCAATGGTGGCTGCACGTGCCGCTCTGCCTGCGCCTCGCGCAAAGCAGCTTTTATCAACAGCGCCGCAGCGACGCGCTGCAGGCCTGGTTCCATGTGTGCTGGCGCGCGCCAGATGAGGCCGCCGCCGCGCTCGACAATCGCCGGCAACCCGACACCGGGATCAGCGCGTTGTGGCGGCGGTTCCTCGATTCGGAAGAAGAGCTGACACCCGGTCTGTCGCCTGCGTCCGGCGCCGCCGAACCCGTGCTCACTGCCGCCGATTTTCCCGCCTGGCTGCTGCTGCGCGAGCCAGGTCTCAATCGGCAGCTCGGGATCGATGTCGCCCTGGGCGACACACCGCCCGAGGAAGCCTATCGCATTGTGCATCGGTGGATCGATGCGCGCCGCGGCAACCGCGGCGAGGACGAGTTGGCGCTGCGCAAGACACTGCAAGCCCATAACCCGGCCATGTTCTGGCACTTAAAACGCGCCGTGTGAATATCGTGGCCGTTGAGCAGGAAACTCATGCGCCCACGCTTCGGTGAGTTATGTCACATTATTGAACTTATCGAATTGAAGCCTCGCGAACCGCCGGATTAAATGGCCAATTCCTCTTGGCCGCCCGGAGTTTGCTATCCGCTTTGCATGGATGATTCGCTGCTTCGCGATGGATCTCGCACTGTGGTTTTCCGTGCCGTGCGCGTTTCTGCTCGCCTACGTGCTCGGCTATTCGGAGCCTGCGTCGGCCGTCGCGCCGCACCTGGAAATCGCGAGCATGCCGCTGTTGGGCATGTTCCTGATCCGCCTGGCGCTCGCGCGCTCGTCCGCGAGCCACAGCATGTACTTCCTGGTCACCTCGACGCTCACGTCGAGCGCGCTGGCGCTGTTCGTCGTCTACTACGCCATCGTGCTGATCGGTCTGCATTCCTGGGGCGGGGTGGTCGCGTGGAACGTCATACCCACCTTCTTCCTGCAAACCTCCATGATCACGGAGGCGTGGAACATTCCCCGCGTCTGCATCATCGTCATTCCGTTTCTCATCTTTTGGTTGGCCATCGTGCTGTGCCGACGCTACTTGAACCGACTTGACTGGGTGCCGTTCCTCAATCCTCATCTATCCGGTTTGATGTTCACGGCTGTGATGCTCATCGGGCTGGCGGTCATAGCAAGCGTCAGCCTGCAATTCTGCAACAAGATACTGCTGCAAACATCCGAGCCTTTGAGCCTGACCTGCTTTCCGCCGTCCTCCGGCATGGATTTGGAAGGGTTCGTGGTCAATCCCGTGACGGCGGAACGCATGGACAGACTCGAGGATGCCGCGCGCCAATCCTATGTCGCCGTCGGCGCGTTCGCCAACGGCGTTCGCCGCAAGAATCTCGTGTTCATTCTCGTCGATGCGCTGCGCCCCGACCACATGGAACAATACGGCTACGAGCGCGAGACCACTCCCCACTTGACGCGGATGGCGCGCGAACACTCGACGCGCATCATGCAGGAGGTTCACTCCACCTGCGCCGACACCGCCTGTTCCGTTTTCAGCATGTTCAGCTCGACATTTCCCGGGCATTTTGCCGCCCATCCGTTCATGCTGCATCACGTCTTGTGGCGCAACGGCTATCACATTCACTTGATTTTGAGCGGCGACAAGACCTACTTCTACAGCCGCAAGCAGTATTACGGCGATGTCGACACCTTCTACGACGGGACGCAGGCGCCGGGCTACTATATGAACGATGACCAATTGGTGATCGACAAACTCGCGACCATGCCGCGCTTCGACGGCAACCCGGTCATGTTTCAATTTCATCTGATGTCCGCGCACATCCTGCGCAAGCGCGACGATGGGCACGGTCCCTTCCAGCCGGAACAGCGCTACTTGTTCCCCGACAGCCATGATACGGGTCCGGGCGGAGAGGTTCTCCCGGGCCCCCGCAATTTCTATGACAACGGCGTGCTGCGGGCCGATGACGTGATCGCACAGCTGATGACCCTGCTGAAGGACAAGGGCTATCTCGAGGACGCGCTGGTCGTGATCACCGCGGACCACGGCGAATCACTCGGCGAGCATGGTCTCTATCATCACGCCAACAGCGTACGGGAAGAAGTGTTGCACATCCCCTTGGTGATGATCGCGTACGGCCGACCGCTCAAGATTCCGCTTCCGGCGCGACCATTCGCCTCTCAGGTGGACATCGCGCCCACGATTCTGCGGGAGCTGGACATCCCGCAACCCAGCAGCTGGGTCGGCCTGCCGCTGGAATTGAACCATAATGTCGCCATCAGTTTTTTCACCGAGCACAATTATCATGGGCTGATCGACCATCGAGATCCCGCCTATGAATTCAAATATACGGTGGATCAATACACCGGTGAGGAGCGGGTTTTCAACCTGAGCGTCGACCCGCACGAAGATCATGATCTTCACGGCCTCGTGCCGGCGGCGCGCCTCGAGGATTGGCGACAACGCGTCGACAATGAAATGGGCATCCCGTTGCGGGTGCGGTAGCGCCGCAGCCACGTCTTTTGCGCCTAATGATCGACGGCCAAGCTCGCACCGGGCCCGGAACCGAGGACGGAGCGAATCGCCGCAACGAGGTTCGCTGTGGCCTCGGGCACGGCGTGCCCGTCCAGGTGCGCGTAGTACCCATCATTCTCGTAATCGGCCGGATCGATCTGCTTCGGCGGCGCGGCACCCACCTTCGCATAGGGCAAAGCGGCGAGAATGCCGTCGTTGTCGCAGGCCGGAACCGGCGCCATGTAGAACATGACCTGGATGCCCTGTGCGCGGTATTTGTCGCCGAGCGCCTTGGCGGAGTCGGCTTGCGTGTCCCGGAGCAGCTCGGCCGGCAGCTCGCACGGGGCATGCATGTGCTTGAGGTCAGGTACCGCGCGCGTGGCATGACCCCTCGCGGGCGCGATGCCGGGAACCCGATCCCAGTGCATCAGGCTGGATAGCGAAAACGACTCCGTGTTTGCCGAGTAAAAACGCAGCGGAAACAAGGCAGCTTCCTCGGGGTGTGTACCGGCGAAAGCAGCTATCTGACGCACCGTCCCGTGCCGTACGAGCATCTCTTCGCCCTCGTAGAGCTTGTCCGGACGCGCCACATCCTGGTAATTCAGGTTCCACGCAGCGAAGTAAAATACGATGAGGCGTGGACGGCTGTTGTACGACAGATAATGTTGGAGCCCGAGGTCCTCGACGATGGGCAGGCTGCTGATCGTATTGGGCAGGTTGATCGCCTTCAACCCCAAGGATGAATCGATCTGCAGCGGATCGATTGCAAAGATCGCGCTGGAATCACCGAAAATGACGATATCGGCATTGATGCGCTCCGCGGTGTAAGCATACTCGAGCATCGAGCCCCAGAACGAGCCGCTCCAGCGTATGAAGCCCGGCATCCGCATCAGCAACAACGGCAGCAGCCAGATTGCCGCGGTGAAGGCAAACAAAGCCATGACATAGCGACGTGCGGGTATCAAACGCGAGCCGCTAGAATTGGAAATAGAGGAAGGTGGACGGGTCCTTCAGTCCGACCAATGCGCTGATGAAAGCGACGCTGAGCAACAGCGCCCATCGAACGTTGGGATACCAGAGGAGGCGTGCGGTCGGAGCGCCGGTGTCCCACACCGTCGTTTCCAAGGCGGGCTTGAAGCGCGCCAGGATCTGCTGGGTGTTGGGAAGCAACCAGACGATGCCGAAGGCGGCGATCATCACCGCGCCCTGATGTGCCACCGTGGCGAGACTTTCGCCGGGCAGTCCTGTTCGCAATCCGGCACCGTGAAAGCCGAACATGCCCGCCAGCACGGAGGCCGCCTGGCCGCAGCTCTCCGCCCGGAAATAAACCTGCGCAATCAGCACACAGAAAAATGTGAGCGCCACCTTGGTGATGTGGCTCGTCATCCGGGCGGCGCCGCCCTGCTCGAGCGGTGCGGCGACAGGCCTTCCGCCGGGGGTCGGAGTTCGGGCATGGCGGAACGTGCGCCAGCCGTGATTGACCGTCAGATAAAACCCGTGGAGAAGTCCGAACACCACGTACTGCAGCCCGGCCCCATGCCAGATGCCGGCGATGCCCATGGTGAACAGCATCGGCGCGGCTGTCATGCTGATGAAACCCTCCGGGGTCGCCAGCGCCTTGCGCGAGACCTTCTTGCCCTGGGCCTGCCGGCGACGACTGACCCACAGCTGAACCGGGCTGTACACATAGGCCGTGATGTAGCGGGTCAGCGTGATATGCCAGCGCTGCCAGAAGTCGATCACGCTGGTCGCCTTGTAGGGGGAACTGAAGTTAAGCGGAAAGTCGATGGAGAACATCCGTGCGAGCCCGAGCGCCATGTCCGAATAGCCGGAAAAGTCGAAGTACAACTGCAGGGCGTAGCCGAGCACCGCGCGCCATGCCAACAGGGCGGGCAGCGGCTCGTGCAGGGCATAGATCGCATTGACCGTGGGCGCGAAGTGATCCGCCACCAGGACCTTCTTGGCGAGGCCCATGATGAACCAGGAAAACCCCACGGCGACGTCGTTCCAGTTGAGTCCCCTGCGCCGCGGATCCTGAAACTGCGGCATCATTTCCTGGTGATGCAGGATGGGGCCGGCGATCAGATGCGGAAAAAAAGTCACGAACAGCAGGTAGCTCATGGGATCCTGGAGCTTCGCCGTGCCTTGCTTAAGATCGACCAGATAGGCGATTTGAGTGAAGGTAAAAAATGAAATCCCCAGGGGCAACACCACGTCCGCCCAGTGCGCGTGGGCGCCCAGGGCCGATGACCAGAAGTTGAGCACGGGAAACAAATACTTGAAATAGCCGAGCACCAAGAGGTTGACCACGATCGCCGCGGCCATCCACAGCCGGGATCGCCCCGGACTGTCGAGATTGCGGCTGATCAGCACGGCGGCCAAGTAGTTCGCGGTGATCGAACCCAACAGCAATATGTCAAAAGCCGGCCGCCACCAGGCGTAAAACGCCACGGAGATGAGGCCGAGCCACGCAATCACCACTTTGCCGCGGAGTTGGGCGGCGATTTGATAACCGATCAGCGCAAGCGGTAGGAAGCCAAAAATGAAGACGTACGAATTGAAAAGCATCAGTATCCAAGGCCGAACGCACGCCTTTCAAATAGCATAGTTGAGGAGGTGATGTCGGACAATAGTGCGGAGGATCTCATGTGGCAGGATATTCCGTAGGTACAATCCCGCGATGCACGTCGATGACTATTCGATCGATGATCTCGTGCTCAAACGGCGCGCGCTGCGCAAGGCGCTGCTGCGCGCGCCGGGTCTGCAGCCCGTCCGCATCGCCGTCCTCGGCGGCGCCACGAGCAACGAGCTCGTCGATTTTTGGGAGCTATTGCTGCTGAATGGCGGCTTCCTGCCCACCTTTCATCAGACCGAATATGGTCGATACCATACGGATGCGGTCATGTCGCCGGAGGACATCATCGCGTTCAAGCCCGACCTCATCTATGTGCACACCTCGGTGCGCAACCTGCAGCACTGGCCGGTCCTCGGCAGCACGGAGGCGGAGCTTTCGGAGCGAGTCGCCGCCGAAACCGCGCGTTTCCGGCAGATCTGGACCGTGCTCGGCGAGCGCCTCGGATGCCAGATCATCCAGAACAATTTCGATCCCCCGCCCCAGGCCCTGCTCGGCAATCTGGACGCCGTGCTGCCGGGTGGCCGCAGCCGCTTCGTCAACGAGATGAATGTGCAA
>Ga0116227_10013111_pt1 | contig 13180 bp, 9 predicted proteins | sample S1TSphgellanicum_FD_89693 | JGI IMG/M metagenome (GOLD analysis project Ga0116227, IMG submission 89693) | Host-associated microbial communities from peat moss isolated from Minnesota, USA - S1T2_Fb - Sphagnum magellanicum MG | ecosystem: Host-associated > Plants > Peat moss > Unclassified...
AATAAATACAATTACGATTGCGAAAAACTTAGCTGCATAAAAATTTGTTCCATTTTTCCGTTGGTGAAAAAGGTAAATGATAAAAGTATTTAACCCTAGCCCAATTAGGCTCACCACTAAAAATTTACTAAATTCTGTTCCCCAATGCGTATTTGTACTTTGGAAGGTCCATGCCCTATTAATGAGGTAATTGTTGGTTACTGCAAGAATAAAGCCTATGGCATTGGCCACATACTTATTAATTTTGATTTTCTCCTTGCATAACCAGGTGGCACCGAAATCAATTGCCATACCCAGCAGTCCTGTTAATCCAAATTTTATTACTCTGAATAATAAATTCATGCTTAATGTATTTTTACCAAATAAAACTTTTCCAATGTTTCTGTTCGGGTTTTAGCATTTAAAAATTTCGGCGTTAACTTAGTGGTATGATAATATTCAAAAGACTTCAAAACTTCAGCATGATAATCTGCTTTGAGCTTTGGCAATTCATGTTCAGATGCATAAATAATTAAACTGTTTTCAAAAATATGCAGTCTATTGATGTCGATTTCAGGAACATCCTGGCTTAAAACATTTGTATTGGTTTTCTTTATTGTTTTGGCTAGGGCTTTATCTAAATCGGCATAGCCCCAAAAATATTCAGGTTCACCATGCACATAAAAATCGAATGAAAAAGCCTCTCCATGATTGAGAACCGCAGGTTTACTTAAAGGATAATTTGTATTTAACCATTTTGCAGCCTGCATACCCGATTCATATTTTAATAAAGCTGGATAAAAGAAGGCTGATAAAAAAATCATTAAGCCAACAGATAGGAAAGTACTCCTTGCGATCATGCTTTTCATGCTGGCATCTTTGTAAAAGATGAATGCCAATCCGAAAATTAGAATAATAATACCAATTGCAATAAAGCTGTATTTAAAGTTGTAAAATATGGCCAATACCATTAATAGAATCAGCACTAAACTATATACAGCATGCTGAACAATTGAAAATACTTTTAAGCCCTTAACTTCAAGGTTTTTTATATATACCGCTGTAATTAAAGAAAACTGAGGCAGTATAATCAAAATGTAATGTGGCAACTGGAACTTGGAAAATGAAAAAAGTAGAAAGGTAATTGTTGCGCTTGCCCAAATGATCATAATTTCCTGTGGCAGACCAATTCTGTTCTTCTTTTTAAACAAGTTCACTACGGCAGCATAGAATAAAATCGACCATGGTAAAAAAGCCCAAAGTGTTGTATGTAAAAAGAAAGAAAGATCTCCTTTCCCTTTTATGGGGCCATTGTTAAAAAAGCGCCCAAACTGGCTGTCCCAAAAGAAAAATTTAATGCCAGAAGTATGCTGTTTTCCAAAAAACAATTTTTCAGGGTGTAAATCCCATTGAATATACAGTGTGTATAACTCAGGTATGATGAAAATAAAGATCAGTACAACAGCAATCCACCATTTAATTTTAAGCAATTGTTTCAGTTGTTTGGTTAAAAGCCAATAAATAATAAAGCCCGCAAAAACAGGAATCAATACAAATATGCCCTTAATCATAATGGCACATGCCGCAGCAAAAGAACCGGCTACAACATGCCAAAAAGAATGCTGGTGTGCTTTATAGTAATGATAAATAGCGGCCAAGGTAAAGGTTGTGATGTATACTTCCGCCCGGACATCAAAAGTAGAAACCAAAATATGGGTGGCGCTTAAAAAGATTAAGGCACTGATTAAGCCGGTTTGTTTATCAAATAAATCTTTAGCAAACTGATATAAATACCAGGCACCCATTAGCCCGAATAGAAAAGAAGGAAGTTTGTAAGCAAATGCAGAAATTCCGAAAACTTTAAAAGAAAGAGCAGCCAGCCAAAATGTTAAGTGTGGTTTATCAAGCCAATCTACACCTCTAACATACAGATTCGACCAGTCATTTCTTAAAATCATATTTTTAGCAATGGATGCATATAAAGAGGAATCAGGCTCCATTACATCACCAAAAAGGGCTAATACGCTTACAATTACAATAAGTGCAATTAAATATTGATATACTTTATTATTCGTGCCGTTCATTTTAAACAACAAATATGGGAATAAAAATGTCAAAATTCTGGAAGCGCATAGATTAAGAGGGGCAAAGCATTATCTTTGTCACATGACAAAGCTTTCGGTGAACATCAATAAAATTGCAACACTTCGCAATAGTCGTGGAGGCAATAATCCTGATTTAGTAAAAGTTGCACTTGATTGTGAGCGGTTTGGCGCACAGGGTATAACGGTGCATCCACGGCCCGATGAGCGTCATATCCGTTATCAGGATGTTTATGATTTGAAAGCTGTTATTGCTACTGAATTTAATATTGAGGGCAACTGTAAAGAAGATAAATTTGTTGACCTTGTTCTTGCCAACAAACCTGCGCAGGTTACTTTAGTACCGGATGCAGAGGGGCAAATTACTTCTAATCATGGTTGGGATACCAAAAAGCATCAGGACTATTTAAAAGAAATGGTTGCTGTTTTTCAAAAAGAAGGTATCCGTGTTTCTATTTTCGTAGATCCCGTTGTTGAAATGGTTGAAGGCGCAGTTGAAACAGGTACTGACCGAATTGAATTGTATACGGAGGCGTATGCACATAATTACTTTGCAGACCGGGAGAAAGCAGTTTTAAATTATGTTGCGGCGGCGCAACATGCCAATAACTTAGGCTTGGGAATAAATGCAGGCCATGACCTGGATCTGCACAATCTTCATTACTTTGCCCAGAGTATTCCCGGTTTATTAGAGGTTTCTATTGGGCATGCCTTAATTAGCGATGCGCTTTATTTGGGCTTAGAAACTACAATACAAAATTATTTACAACAACTTGCATAATGCACACCGCCGCATAACTGCTGTTACAAATGCTCGTTTTGCTTATCATAAACTAAACAATTTTTAATGTTCAAAGGAATTATCCTCGTTTTTTTAGGTGCCTGTAGCTTTGGTATCTTATCTACTTTTGTCAAATTGGCTTATCATGATGGATATACCTTAGGTGATGTTACTGGTGCCCAAGCATTTTTTGGAGCAGTTATTTTATGGATACTCTTCTACTTTCAAAGCAGAACACCCAGCTATAAGGCTAAAGCAAAAAAAATAACCACACCTTGGTGGAAAATGGTTATTGCCGGAACCTGCACAGGTTTGGTAAGTGTTTTTTATTATCAATCCGTTAAACTGGTGCCCAATTCCGTTGCCATTATTTTATTGATGCAGTTTATATGGATCAGTATTTTGCTGGAGTTTTTAATTTTTAAAAAGAAACCTACATCTTTTCAGGTACTTGCCATTTTGCTGGTTTTGGGCGGAACAGTTTTGGCCAGCGGAATGCTAGATGCTAAGTTGGGCAGCATAGACATAAAAGGTATTGGCTTTGGTTTATTGGCCGCCATTTGTTATGCTGTATTTATTATGCTAAATGGCAGATTGGGGAATGAGTATCCGCCATTAAAGAAAAGTGCATTAATGATTACCGGTGCATGTATATTTATTTTTATAATTTTCCCTCCAGCATTTTTATTTGATGGAGCATTAAATGGAAGCCTGCTTAAATGGGGTTTGATTATTGCTGCCTTTGGAACTGTTATACCGCCGCTATTTTTTGCAGAAGGGGTGCCAAGAGCCGGATTGGCAATAAGTTCAATCCTAAGCGCTGCAGAACTGCCTGTTGCAGTATCCATGTCGGCACTTGTTTTGGGCGAGCAGGTTTCTGCCATTCGCTGGATAGGGGTTGCCATCATCATATCTGCTATGATTTTGCCCAATTTAAAATATCTGAAAAAAAGAGAGAAGACATGATTGAATTAAAGAATTTAAGTTTCATTGGCACTAAGTAAAGCACAAAAAAATTATGTTCTTTGTGGTTAGGCTAAAATTAAATATCTTTAAAAAGCATAAGGCATTTACGATGAAGCCATCATAATTTAAAAACCATATCGTGGGATAAACTGAACCTCTTGGCCTCTAAGCATAACAAGAAAGTGAGCAGTGATAAAAATCTTGATGGCCTCGTCTGACTAAATAATACACCATGAAAAGAATTAGTATCTATATTGTATCCTTTATCATCATTGGCCTCACTGGATGTAAAAATAAAACAAGTATTAACCAAAGTGAAGCTGGAGAAGTTATTACCAATTATTTAAAGGCAAATCCAGAATATAAAACCACCCGCTTTAATTTTGGTGAAATGAAATTTAGCAGTACCAATGAGAAAAATGAACTGGGAAAATATAGAAGTCTGGAGCGTAAAGGGCTGATTACTTTAAATCTAAAAGAAGCTAAAAAGAAATTTTTATCAAAAGATAGCAGTTTTGTGTATCAAATTAAATTAACAGATCAGGCAAGTCCACTGGTTTTAAAACAAGATGAAGATAAAGCAACGGTAAAAGTGGTTGAATATGTTCTTTCAGATGAAAAACCAGTAGATTTCTCTCAAGTAAACTCCAGTACAGCAAAAGTAACAGTATCCTTAAAAAAGGTCAATACTGATTTTGCACCCTTTGATAAGAACAGCAATGAAAACAGCAGTTTCATCACAAAAACGTATAAGCTTAAGCTCAGTAAAGACGAGGGTTGGAAGGTGCAGAAGTAAGGTTAGAACCGAAAGATTAAGTTGAAAGACTAAAGCGAAAGTCTATCAGTGAAATTTGCGATATCAGGTGCCAGTTTTTTCTATCGGCGTTTCCGGACAGTTCAAGAGGATTTACTCGGGACAGGAAGTAGGTTAATTTAAAGGGTCTACCTTTCCAAGTCATAATCAGTATAAACGTTTACTTTATTGTATTTATAACTGTTGAGCCAAATCCCTGATTTAGCTTAAAATCCCTCTGTTTTTTCCATTGTTTTATGGCAAAAAAACTATCCTAATTACCTACCTTTGCGCAACTTATTATTTATACGGCATGAGCTTAAATATCCATTACAAGGAAGATTTTCAAAACCGCCATATTGCACCTAATCAGGCAGATACTGAGGCAATGTTGCAAACGATTGGTGTAAACGCTATTGATGAGCTAATCGAACAAACAGTGCCACAGGCAATCAGGCTTAAACAGTCGTTAAACCTGCCTGCTGCAAAATCAGAAACGGAATACCTGAATGCTTTAAAACAGACTTCATTGTTGAATAAAGTTTTCAAGAGCTATATTGGTCAAGGTTATTATGATACCATTACACCAGGAGTAATTTTACGTAATGTATTTGAAAATCCAGGATGGTATACCCAGTATACGCCATATCAAGCTGAAATTGCCCAGGGGCGTTTACAGGCACTATTAAATTTCCAAACAATGGTTATTGATTTGACTGGGATGGAAATCGCCAATGCCTCACTTTTAGATGAGGGTACAGCGGCAGCTGAAGCCATGTTTATGCAATACAGTACACGAAAAAATCAAGAAGCAAAAAAATTCTTTGTTTCGGAACTGCTTTTTGCTCAAACGATAGACATTTTAAAAACCCGTGCCAATCCATACGGTATTGAGCTGGTTATTGGCAACCACTTAGATTTTGTTGCTGCTGAAGATTTTTTTGGTGCAATTGTTCAATATCCTGCTGGTAACGGTGAAGTTTTTGATTATAAAAACTTCGCATCAGAACTGCACAATCAAAATATTAAATTAACAGTTGCTGCTGATATTTTAAGCTTAACCTTATTAACGCCTCCGGGAGAATGGGGAGCAGATATTGTTGTTGGTACTACACAGCGTTTTGGTATTCCGATGGGCTTTGGAGGTCCACATGCAGCATTTTTTGCAACTAAAGAAGAATATAAGCGTTCAATCCCAGGGCGTATTATTGGTGTAACCATTGATAGTCATGGAGATTATGCTTTGCGTATGGCTTTGCAAACCCGTGAACAGCATATTCGTAGAGATAAAGCCACTTCAAATATTTGTACCGCTCAGGCATTATTGGCAATTATGGCTGGTTTTTATGCCGCTTACCATGGTCCTAAAGGATTAAAAGCCATTGCAGAACGCACGCATGGACTGGCTGTAAGTTTAGCTTCAACCCTTAAAAACTTAGGTTTTGAACAGCTAAATACAGCTTATTTTGATACTATCCGTTTTAATTTAGGTGATTTAAAAGGTGGCATTCACGCTGCTTGTTTAGATAATGAAATCAACCTCAACTATAAGGACAGTACAGTTACCATATCTGTTGATGAAACAACAACTTTCGAAGATATTCAGTTAATCGCCAAAATTTTTGCCAAAGTTAAAGCGATAGCCGCCGATCAGGTAGAAGTGATCGCGCAGGTGGAAACGGTTATTCCAGTAGGCCTGCAACGCACTTCGGTCTATTTAGAGCACCCAATTTTCAACTCGTACCATTCAGAACATGAAATGTTGCGTTATATTAAATCCCTAGAAGCAAAAGATTTATCACTTTGCCACTCTATGATTGCTTTGGGAAGCTGTACCATGAAACTAAATGCAACCGCAGAAATGATTCCGGTTACATGGTCTCACTTTGGTCGTGTTCACCCTTTTGCTCCTGCTGATCAGGTATTGGGTTATTATTCAGTCTTTAACGAGTTGGATAAATGGTTAAGTGAAATTACTGGTTTTGCCGCCATGAGTTTACAGCCAAATGCTGGAGCACAGGGCGAGTATGCAGGTTTAATGGTCATCCGTGCTTATCATCAGGATAGAGGTGATTTCCACCGTAATGTAGCCTTAATTCCAGCATCGGCACACGGTACGAATCCGGCTTCAGCAGCAATGGCCGATATGAAAATTGTTGTTGTTAAATCTTTGGAAAACGGTAATATCGACGTTGAAGACTTAAAAGCCAAAGCAATATTACATAAAGAGAGCTTATCTTGTTTGATGGTCACTTACCCATCAACGCATGGCGTATTTGAAGAAAGCATCATCGAAATCTGCGAAATTATTCATGCCAATGGTGGCCAGGTTTACATGGATGGCGCAAATATGAATGCACAGGTTGGTTTAACGAGCCCTGCTAATATCGGTGCTGATGTTTGTCATTTAAATTTACATAAAACTTTCTGTATTCCTCATGGTGGCGGTGGTCCGGGCATGGGCCCAATCGGTGTAGCAAAACACCTGGTTCCCTATCTTCCTGGGCATGCAGTTGTTGACATTGACAAAGGTAAATCAATCTCTGCGGTTTCTTCAGCACCCTGGGGCTCAGCATCAATTTTAATTATTTCTCACGCTTACATCGCAATGATGGGCGCTAACGGATTAACCAATGCAACTAAATATGCAATTTTAAATGCAAATTATATGAAAGCGCGTTTAGAGCAGCATTATCCAGTGCTTTACTCAGGTGCTCAGGGCCGTTGCGCGCACGAAATGATCTTAGATTGCCGTGCATTCAAAACTTTTGGAATTGAAGTTACTGATATCGCAAAACGTTTGATGGATTATGGTTTCCATGCACCAACCGTATCATTTCCCGTTGCAGGAACATTAATGGTTGAGCCAACAGAATCTGAACCAAAACATGAGCTAGATCGCTTTTGCGAAGCATTAATTGCCATTAAAAAGGAAATTACCGAAGTAGAAAATGGTACTTTAGATAAAATTGATAATCCACTGAAAAACGCACCTCATACTGTTGCGGTGATTACAGCTAATGAGTGGGCACATAGCTACAGCCGTCAAACTGCTGCTTTTCCTCTGCCATATGTATTGGAACGTAAGTTCTGGCCATCAGTTGGCCGTGTTAACGATAGCCATGGCGACCGTTCATTAATCTGTGCTTGCCCACCAGTTGAAAGTTATTTGGAGGAAATTGTTCCTTAATTAGGTTTAAGATATTAGGGTTTAAGGTTTTATAGGGTGCGTAAGCATGCTGTAAGAAACCTTAAACCTTTTTTGTGGGCATGTAGGTGTGTTGCTTGTTGCAATCATAATTTCAGTAAAATCGCTTTGTTCCAATAAACATTAGAATGTAAATACAGTGGGTTCCTATCCTAATTTCTTTTGTGCATTTGCTTAATTAAAATAATTCTAATTAATTTTAAAATCTTAACATAGGTCAATAAAAAGAGGATGGCCATTTATATATCTTTACAGAAATTTAAAAAAATCAGAAAATGAAATTAAAAATCAGCTCAATTTTTTTATTAGTGGCAGTTGTAGCATTGTCAGCTTTTAAAAATCCTACAAAACCAGTTACCTATACAGTTGATGCCGCAAAGTCAACCATTACTTGGGTTGGTAAAAAAGTAACAGGATCACACAATGGAACAATCTCTTTAAAATCTGGCAGCTTAAATATTGACGGTAAAAATGTAACAGGTGGTACTTTTACCATTGACATGAATTCAATTAAAGATGCTGATGGCAGCGAAAAATTAGAAGGCCATTTAAAAGCTGATGATTTTTTTGGTACAGCTAAATTCCCAACTTCAACTTTCATCATTACTAAAGTTACAGGTTCGGGCGCTAACGTAACTGTTTTTGGAGATTTAACGATCAAAGGCATTACCAAACCATTAAGTTTCCCTGCCGTTGTTACTGTAAATACTGACGGTACAGTTTCTGCTTTGGCTGGTAAAATTGTTGTTGATAGAACTAAATATGATATTAAATACGGTTCAAAATCATTTTTTGATAGCATTGGTGATAAAGCAATTAATGATGATTTTGAATTATCGGTAAAATTGGTTGCAAAAAAATAATTTTCAAATTTAGAAAAAATGAAAGGCCCCTGATTAATTATCAGAGGCCTTTTTTGTGGTGGGCTCTTTTACCACACTACATATTTTATACCTGTTGCATTTTATGATCTGATCTTAAATCCACCTTCAATTTCATCAACGAAACCTGTTGCGGCACTTTTTCCGTGATAAAATAAACACTCCCAATTTTCTGCAGCAGCGCGTTTGCCAAATACTTTACGTAGTTCCATGGCTTTACGGCCATCAAAATCATATTTAGCAATGAAATTCTTTATGAGTTCTTCAGGTTCAGGTAAAACATCACCTCCAAAAAATACTTTTTGATGGCTTTCTGTTAAAAGAAAAACCTGATGGTTTGGGCAATGTGCACCTGTAAATTCGAAGGCAATTGCCTCGTCCAAACTGCCGTTTCCTTCTACAAAATGCAACTGCGCATTGCGCTGTAAATGCTTAAAGATATCAGTATGGTATGATGATGAAGTACTGCTAAAGGCGGCTTCCCATTCGCCACGGTTAATGATGTATGTGGCATCAGGAAAACTCAATTCTACTTTGCCATTACCTTGTTTATGGACCATTCCACCTGAGTGGTCATAATGCAGGTGCGACATCAATACCTTAGTTACATCAGTTGGGTCAAAACCCGCATTCCGTATGTTTTTATGTAAAATTAATTCACCATGGTCGTCGCTAAATCCCAATCCCGTATCAAAAAGAATTAAATCATTCTTCAGCTCAACTAAAAAGGGCTGAACATTGATAAATAAAGAGGCCGGCCGATCTTTAAAACTATGGATGCTAGGATCAAAAGGAATGAATTTTTTTGAGGCATCAACGGAATAGGTTCCTTCAAATAGTGTGAAAACTTGCAAGGTTCAAATATTTTAAATTAAATGTATATTTACTGTTCGGAAACAAATATAATGGAAAAAAGATGGGTGCTGGCATCAAGTTGCAATGATGATACCGTAATAACAATAGCTGAACAACTGAACATAGACCGCTCTCTGGCTCAAATATTGGTTCAAAGAAACATTTGCAGTTTTGATCAGGCAAAGGATTTTTTCAGGCCCGAATTAGAGCAGCTTCATAATCCTTTTTTGATGAAGGATATGGATGTAGCAATTGAAAGGATTGAAAAAGCCTTAGCCAATCATGAAAAAATTTTAATTTATGGAGATTATGATGTAGATGGAACAACCTCTGTTGCACTGGCTTATAGTTTCTTTTCTAAATTGACACCACACATAGAATATTATGTGCCTGATCGGTATACTGAAGGTTATGGCATTTCTACTGCGGGCATTGATTATGCAAAAGAAAATAATTTTTCATTGGTAATTGCCCTAGATTGTGGCATTAAATCAATTGATAAAATTGATTATGCAAATAACTTAGGAATTGATTTTATCATCTGCGATCACCATTTACCCGGTAGTGAACTTCCTAGAGCTATTGCTGTTTTAGATCCAAAGCGCACCGATTGTGAATATCCGTTTAAGGAATTGGCCGGCTGTGGCATAGGCTTTAAGTTGGCCCAGGCTTATACCCAAAAACATCATTTGCCAAAAGAATGTTACCTGCAGTACTTGGATTTAGTGATGGTGAGCATTGCTGCGGATATTGTACCAATTGTTGGCGAGAATAGGATTTTAGCTTATCATGGCCTTAAAAAGCTCAATACAAATCCATGCGAAGGGTTAAGAGCCTTAATGGAAGTATCGGGCAAAACAGAAAATTATACCATTACGGATGTGGTTTTTACATTAGGTCCTCGAATTAATGCAGCAGGCCGGATAGATCATGCAAAATATGCAGTTGCAATGTTGCTTTGCCAGGTTGATGGAAATGCTTTAGAGCAAAGTGTAGAGATAAATTTAAAAAACACCGAGCGAAAAACATATGATCAGGATATTACACGGGAGGCCTTGGCGCTGATTGGAAATAGTGAGGCCCTGATCAATAGAAAAACTACAGTAGTTTTTAATGAAAACTGGCATAAAGGGGTAATTGGGATCGTAGCCTCGCGGCTAACAGAAAAATATTACCGCCCAACAATTGTTCTGACTAAATCCAATGGGCATGTTGCAGGCTCCTGCCGTTCTGTTGTGGGGTTTGATTTATATGAGGCCTTAAGCGGATGTGCACATCTATTGGATCAGTACGGCGGACATAAATTTGCGGCGGGATTGACTATGCAGCAGGATAATATTGATGCATTTGCCGATAAGTTTGAAGAAATTGTATCCGGATCCATTACAGAAGAACTTTTAACCCCAATGATCAGGCTTGATGCCGAAATTGAACTTTCACAGATAAATGGAAAGTTTTATCGGGTGTTGGCACAAATGGGGCCTTTCGGACCCGAAAATATGGCGCCAATTTTTGTAAGCCATCATGTTTATCTGGCACAACAGGCTATGGCAGTTGGTACAAATCATTTAAAAATTAATATAAAACAACAAAATTCGAGTATTTTTGAAGGCATTGCATTTGGACTGGCAGAATTTGAAAAACTTCTACAACCAAAAGTGCCTTTTTCCGTTTGTTATACAATAGAAGAGAATGTATGGCGGGAAAAGAAACGTTTGCAGTTAAATATTAAAGGGATAAAAGTTAATTAATATTCCAAAGGTGCCATCCTAAAGTGGCAACCAATGGTTAGAATACATGATTGATTTGCATAAATCGTAAATACGAATGATATTAAGAGCCGAAAATCTGGTTAAAAAATATAAACAGCGTACTGTTGTTAATGATGTTTCTTTTAATGTAAGCCAAGGCGAAATCGTTGGTCTTTTAGGACCTAATGGGGCAGGTAAAACCACCTCGTTTTATATGATTGTGGGTTTGATCAAACCCAATAGCGGGCGGATATTTTTAGAAGATAATGACATTACAGAGGATGCGATGTACCGAAGAGCACAGAAAGGTATCGGGTATCTGGCACAGGAAGCCTCAGTTTTCAGAAAACTTACTGTAGAAGATAATATCTTATCAATTTTGGAAATGACCAAGTTGAGTAAGGAAGAGCAAAGAGATAAATTAGAAGAGCTGATCAGCGAATTCAGCTTACATAAAGTGCGTAAAAACCGGGGGGATTTATTATCAGGAGGTGAACGCAGGCGTACAGAAATAGCGCGGGCATTAGCCGCAAATCCTAATTTTATTTTATTAGATGAGCCATTTGCGGGAGTAGACCCAATTGCAGTTGAAGAAATTCAAAGCATTGTTGCTAAACTTAAGCACAAAAATATTGGCATCTTAATTACTGACCACAACGTACAGGAAACATTGTCTATTACGGATAGAGCATACCTTTTATTTGAAGGCAAGATTTTAGAACAAGGCGTGCCAGAAGTTTTAGCAGAAAATGAAATGGTTAGAAAAGTTTATTTGGGATCAAATTTTGTTTTAAAGCGCAAAAATTTTAACCAATAGATTTTAAGAGAAGATAATAATGAAGCAGATAAATTTAAAAGGGTAATCATGAAAGAAATGAAATTAAATTTATCATGGCAAAAACATTGTAATCCATCTGTTTTTATTTATGACAAAATAATTCAACCGAGCTTTAATATCTAATATGGCAATTGTAAATTCAATTTTTACCTGGTTAATGAAAAAGCGGATTCACCAAATCGAGCTTTTTATGAAATATCCACATGATGTACAGGTAGAATGGTTTCATACCTTGGTTGATAGTGCAGAAAATACAGAATGGGGGAAGCGCTTTGATTATAAAACAATTTTAACTGTTCAACAATATCAAGAGCGTGTACCGATACAAAATTATGATACTTTAAAGCCTTATATTGAGCGTATGCTCAAGGGAGAACAAAATATTTTATGGCCCTCAGAGATTAAGTGGTTTGCAAAATCATCGGGAACAACAAGCGACAGAAGTAAGTTCATTCCAGTTTCTCAGGAATCATTAGAGGAATGCCATTTTAAAGGAGGTAAGGATATGCTCTCCATTTATTGCACTAACCGTCCGGATAACCAAATGTTTACGGGTAAAGGATTGGTTTTGGGGGGCAGCCATCAGGTTAATCAATTAAATTCAGATTGTTATTATGGAGATTTATCAGCCGTACTGATCAAAAATTTGCCAATCTGGGCTGAATATTACCGGACGCCAGACATGTCTATTGCGTTAATGGATAATTATGAAGTTAAAATGGACCTCATGGCTGAGGCCACTGTACAGGAAAATGTAACCAGCATCTCTGGAGTACCCACCTGGACTATTGTACTGGCTAAGAAAGTTCTTGAGTTAACCGGTAAAAAAAATCTGCTTGAAGTATGGCCAAATCTGGAGCTTTATGTACACGGAGCAGTGAATTTTGCACCCTATCGTGAACAGTTTAAACAATTGATTCCTTCTGATGAAATGTATTATTTAGAGACCTACAATGCATCAGAAGGTTTTTTTGGGATTCAGGATCAGGCCAGTTCTGAAGAAATGCTCCTAATGTTGGATTATGG
>Ga0116227_10013113_pt1 | contig 13177 bp, 8 predicted proteins | sample S1TSphgellanicum_FD_89693 | JGI IMG/M metagenome (GOLD analysis project Ga0116227, IMG submission 89693) | Host-associated microbial communities from peat moss isolated from Minnesota, USA - S1T2_Fb - Sphagnum magellanicum MG | ecosystem: Host-associated > Plants > Peat moss > Unclassified...
ATTGTGTAAAAAAAATTTTTTAATATAAAAATTAAAACAAACAAAAAAAAATTTTTTGGAAAAGAGTTACCCCCCCCCCCCCCCCCCCCAAATTGTTATCAACAATATTATATGTTTATGTTGTGGAAATTTGGGGTGCTTTGAAAATAAATAATTATTAAAAAAACCTCATTGTCATTTATGATAGTATGTTGTTTAAAGAAAACTAATTAAGGTCCATAAAACTGAATTTTAGTTTATTTTAAAAACCCATTATCACCAATGACATTACATTGTTTTAAAATATCCAACACATTCAAAATTCATTGTTGTTAACTTTGAAGAAAGTGATGATGCTCCTTTGACAAAGAATGAAAAAAGAACCCCCCATTATTGCCAATGATAATTATAAATAGGTTTGGAAAAAGTTGTAGCACTTTTAGAGGAAAGGGAAGAAAAAACCCATTATTGTCAACAACATTGTGTCAATTTGCCCGTAAAAGAATTTAAATAATAATAACATTTTTTTTTTCCAAAACCAACAATGACCATGGGGTGGATGCTAGCATAATAATGGTAATATAATTTTTTTTGAAAATAATGGAATTTTAAATTATAGCCAAGAAATACATTTATAATGGAATTTACATTATATTATTCAACAAATGGTATATTATATAGAATTAGATTGTGTTTCATGAATTTTTAGTTAATTATAATATGGAAAAAAATTATCCATAATTTTAATGGATTTATTTATTAAAAACATGTAAATGTAATTAATTTTTTTCATCCATACATTAGATGAATGAAAAAAACATTCATCCATAATGAAGATGAATGTTTACATTCATCTTCATGTTTGTTTCTAAATTTACTAGTACAACATTCATTTTGCGATTAAATTCTTGGGGTTTACTTGCATGCGTATAGGGAAAAATACATTTTACCATCCCAAGTTCCAACTTTAGGCTCTAGGCTCCAAGCTCATGTTGTAATTTCATGTAGTAATTTGCCTTCTAACTAGTTTTTGCATTTTAAATCTTCATGTGTTTATATCTACAATTGATGTTTGAACTAAAGTTGATCAATGATTTTCATTAAAGGTGATATCCATCCATTATTGATGTACATTATCACAAACTTTGCATCTTATAATGTGGTAATGGAAAATTTGTTCTTCATAACTTTGTACATTTTGCACATGGATGTCATGTGTTTAAAAACATGTATGAAACACATACAAGTACATGAAAGATTTTCATCGAACATGAAAATGGATGAAAAGTAGGAAGATTGTTTACTTGTGGTTGTTGTCATTTTCAAAGTTCAATTCATCTATTGATTCAAGAATTGATAAATTCACTTTCTTGCGACTTGAATCTTTTAGGTGAATCATGTATGATTTGGAGAGTAAGAGATTTTATTATGACACAGACTAAAGGTGTTGTATTGTTGAAATAGCAAGTGGTTGATTCACCTCTTTCATGTTTTGTAGCATAATAATTAAGGTATCTCAAAGTTTTGGATATTTTTCAAGTATTAACATGTTTTGTTTATTCATCTTTGTTTTGATCCCAAATTGCTATGTATGAATGTAATTTGGTTTTTAATCACCTTGGGATTTAATCCAATTTGACAAATGGGCTTTCTTAATTTTGCATATGTGAACTATAGGCCTTTCATGTTGCCCTTCACTTGGCTCTTACTTGATTTCATAGTTTGATAACAACTTTGTAACATACTTTCATGGACTACCCATTGGCTACTTTTTTATTTGTCTTGAAATGGTTTTGTTTACTAAAGTTTATTTCATGTTGTGAATGAGTTTTTTGAAAATAAAACTAGTAAATGTATTATGTTGTTATTTGTTGTTTCCCATCTTTTGTTAAACACTCAATTTTTTTTGTCAAATCACTATTTTATGCTATCATCTTAGTTTTATCAAACACACTTTTGTAAAATACTACTGTAGCCATGGGTTAAGTTTGACATTAAATAATTATTTCAAACTTGGAATGAAGTTTTTTGAAAATAAATTGTTGAAGTGTCGAAAATGTGATAAAAGCACATTGAAAATGATGAAAAAATGATAAATGCACCTCGAAAGTGAAAAAAATATGAAATTTTGTAAAAGTTGGTGAAAGAAGTCATGCCCCTTGTTAGTCATTAAAAAAGTGTCACAGTATTTGTGAGTATTCCCACACAAATTCAATCATAATTTGTTTAACTGGTGATACCTTTTTCCAAAAACATAAAAAGTGAAGTCAATAAGTAGATGTTAAATGAGGGGATGAGAGTGTGAATGCTAAAGCATCGCTACTGTTGGAACGTGATTGAATGCTCAAACGAATTTCATTAAAAAATTTCATTTTTGATTAACAAAAAATTCAATAATTATTTTTTAAATAAAAAATGCATTTTTTGAATCATTACAAATCATTACTTTAAATTGGTATCTTGTATCTATCAAATTCAATTCAGTACCTAATAATGAGCTACTAAAGTTTAAGAAATAGGGATACAAATAATTTTTTAAAAAATGGTTAAATACTTTCAAGAAATTGCATTTGGATAAAAGAATGAATGAATGTTACATTCCATCCATGTGCAATATCCGATTATTAATAATCGTCAACTTTCAATTTATTGAAAATATTAAAAATAAAAAATAATTATAAATTATTATTGAAATGAAAATGAAAAGTGAAAAAATGATCTTGCAATTAAATGTTGAAACTACCAAGGTACTAACAATATTAATTAATTCGGGAGTGCCTTTCAAGTTAATATTTTTTATTTTATTTTTGCAATGTGCCTTTTCAATTGGCCCATCACAAAAAATTCTGAAAATTTGGAAACCCCCTTATATAGGAGTATTCATTCCAAATGTAGAAAAATATGTCCCATGTTGGTTCACCTATATAATTTCCAAGAGGACATTGGTTAGCCAAATCATATGCAACAAAGTGAGGTGATGTTGGGAACATGTTGAAACTTATTAAAAATTTGATAGGAACGCAATGAAAATTGATGATCAAGCATTTGGAAACAACACAAATCCAACACCCCCACTATCGTGCCCCAAAAAAAACTAGTTGTGTTTGCCCCATATATGCTTGGTAAAACCTAAAATCATAGATGCATGTCTACTATCTCAGGGCAATGATAATTTTTTATAACATAAAAAAAAAAAAACAATACAAACAAATCAAAAATTAATTTCGTTATTTTTGTTATTAAATCTTCATCAAAGCTTTATTGAAGTTTTTAAAATAACATCAGTTTGAAACATTTATATTTCAAAAACGAATTTTATATTAGAAATTTAATTTAAAACTGACATGTTGTATTTTAATCAATTCCTGCATAATATTTCAAATCAATTTTTAAAGAATCTCATTTTAATAAGATTAAAAAAAATTGAAGCTAATTATTTGTATGTTTATTAAACCAATTTCATTTAAAAAATTAGTCATATGAATTGTTTTTTACATTTCATAGTGATATGAAACCTCCTGATACAGAAAGGCAAGCGACAACCCAAAAATAAAATTATATATATATATATATATATATATATAAACATGATTAAATCAGTTACCCAACATTCATATTTTGAGAAGAAACCCAACAAGTAGATGGGTAGATTTCCAAACAACCCATCAATTGGATGGGTGCACCCAACAACTACATGTGCGTCCATTAGCTTGGGGCAATAAAAACTAGGGCACCCCTAAGTGCATGTGGCTCACCTCATTGGCTGCCAAAAATTTCCATGCCTACTTGTATTCTGGATCATTTTTTGCATGGGCTAATGGTAGGGGCATCAATTAGGGGACAAAGTTAAAATAGCATAGAACATTTTGAGTTTTTTTTTGCATATTCTTGAAGTATGCAATATGGATCATAGGTTTTCAAGGGGTCAAAATTTTGCCTAGGGGAAAAATTTTAAATGGATTTTTTTCTTTTGGGTTTTCTAGTTGCAAGTTTTGAAATTAAAAAAATTGCTTAAATTTGTGTGTTTAGTTTTAGTAGATAGCAAAAATATAGACATATGCTTAAATATTTGATTTTCATGTTTTTTAAAAGCCAGATTTGGCTAAATTGTCATCTTCAACAACACATCATCCCCCAACAACAATTATGGTACAAACAAAGTGACAACATTAGAAACAGTTCCCAATGAACTGAAATTGTTGCAAAAGTTAAAAACATATTATTAACTAACAAAGACAATCCAAAAGAAGATCCTGAGGTTTTGCTCCCTTTCTTTTTTTCTGTGCTTTTTGGTGCAATAATATGAGCTATGATTATGAAAGGAAGTGCAAATCTTATTTATTTATTTATTTATTTATTGGCACAAATGGAAAAATCGAAGGAAGTGCAATTTTCAACATCACTCAAGTTGAAAAAAAAACATAACACTTCTTTTGCAAAATTAAGTTTTAAAACAAACCGTTATTTTCCTTTTTCTTTTTTGTTTTTTTTCACTCAGTCTCATGTCTCTACAAGGTTCTTAACATACTTAAGTTAAGTATGTTAGGTACTTAAACATATTTAACATAATGTTAACATACATAACATTATGTTAATTAAGTAGGTACAAAAGGATACATACATAACATTTTTGCAACTGGAATAGGTATTTCTTTTCACTTTAAGAAAAAAAAAAAGAAAAAAAAAGAAAAACCCTAACTGCATAGACAAGGATAATAATCTTAATTTATTAGTAGCATAATAAATAGGTGTAAAATATAAAGGGCCCTTGGCTCATGCGTGGGTCACAAGTGTGAAGAAAAAACCTTTGCAAGCAATGAGAATGTTAGAAGTGGTAGCTTAAATTGTATTCTTTTAATTGTTTTTGGGAAGCGAGTACGTAGCTGTGTAGGGCATTAATGCTATTAGTAACTATGAACCCCCCCCCCCTTTATCCAAATTTGGCTATTAGTAACTACGAACCTCCCTCCTTTATCCAAACAGTTTATCCAAATTTGGCTATCAAAAGGATGTGAAAGCAAAAAAGTTGGAAATCTGGCGATCTTGCAAGGAAATTCAATTCAATTTGGCTAAAATCGTTGGCCTTAGGCATTGACATTTTTTAGTAGTTACAATTCTTAACAGTGTTTTTCCCCCTCCCCCCAGTTTTGTGACATAAGATAGTTTAGCCAATTTTTGGTATAAATACCATATGAAAAAGTAAATATTTTGGAAGCATTCTTCACATTTTCGGCTAAATGATAGAATCCGGTAGAGAAATTTGGCGATATTTACTTTTTTTAAAATCGACATTTGAAAAAAAAATCCCCAATTTTTAAAACTTAACCAGAAAAACATAAAAACTCATATATTAGCAAGTTTGAAAAAAGCGCCAATTTCTTACGAAGAAGAAGGCTCAAGAAAGAAGCGAAGAAAATCTTGCACATTTTTGGCTAAATGATAGAATCCAATAGAGAAATCTGGCGATATTTTCAAAAAGTAGAAAAAAACCGAAATTTGAGATTTGAAATAAAAATCGTTAGCAAGTTAAATTTAGCCAGAAAAAAAAAAAGAGCATATGTTTAGCCATTTTGAAAAAAGCGCCAAATTACTTACAAAGAAGAAGGCAATCGAGAAAGAAGCGGAGGAAATCTTGCACGTTTTTGGCTGAATGAAAGAATCCAATGGAGAGATCTGGCGATGTTTTCTTCAAAAAGTTTTAAAAAATCCAAATTTAATAAATAAAATCGCCAACAGATTAAATTTAGCCAGAAAAACAAAAAAAAGCATATGTTTAGCCATTTTGAAAAGAAGCGCCAATTACTTACAAAGAAGAAAGAATGCTTTAGCAAGAAGCAAAGGAAATTATTTAGGACTTTGTGAGTAGTGGGTTTTATCATTATACGTATATAGGCTACACACCCACATTTGTCGGCTCCTTGGCTCGCTTGCTGGCGCGCGCACCCACGAACGCATCCGCCAACGTCTAACTGTCTGTGAGTTAGCTTCTTGGGTAAACCTCGTAACCACAAGTGGCCAGGAAATTGTTTTCTGTTGGCTTCCAGTTCCTTAGCTAACCATGGTGGTTAGCTCAGTTGCTTTTTTTTTTCCTACCTACCTACTAACAAACCGCAAGCAGGTTGTTAGTAGGTAGGTAGTAAAAACAGCCCTTAACTATGTAGAAACCATCTACTTACTTAGCTAGTAGTTACCTATTTTCTTACCTATTTATTTACCTATATATGAGACCTATTTCTTACAGAATTGGTTACCAAGGTGAAACCAAGTATTAACTCAGTTGAGGTTCATCCACAACTGAGTAATAATGGGCATCCAGTGGATGGTGCACTGGTGGGTGCTGGTTGACTATGGCAACTGAAAAAGTGTTTTCTGTTCACATTCCGGTCTGGACATCCTGCATGGGCTCCTTGTGGGTCTTGGTTAACTCTGGCCTTCCTTGGGCCTGGTCTTACTTAGTCGGTTATTCTCTATTGAAGCTTCTCAGTCAGTGGTAAAGGACATGATCCGAAATTTCCTAGTGTATTTGGAGGGCACCCTTTTTAATATATAAATAAATATATATTTGTCTGTTAATATCCCTCCTAATTAAGAGTGGCAGTAATCTAATGCCTAAATTCCTCCCACTCGTAAGGAGTAGGTGTAAGAACCTCCATGCAGTGTGTTTTTGTATAGGGTTAGACCAAAACACGCCCTTTTCATTAAATCTTGGAGCACGATAGCTCCTCCTGTGCTCCTTTATTGATGTCCATTTTGCAGTGGTCATTTTTCACCTCTTTAAAATCGTTTTTCTACTATGGATTTGGACAGTGACTATTACTCGTCCAGATGTAAAGACATAAATGGTTCTTTGAGTTTTTAAAGGGACTTTTATGGCGTTTGTGGGTGAAGACAGTGATCATTAAACAATATTCTATTTTAAAATAAAGGAGTTGTTTAGAGTCCCCGGGTGGAGATGCTCTAAGGCCTTGTTGCTACCAGGGAATTACTGTGTGAGCACCCAGGGCCTTACCGCGTAACAACCAAGATAATCAATGGTTTAAAAATAATTGTTTCCCTTCCAAAGATCTCATTGGCTTACATCCTGCACCCTATATTATTTATAAAGAGATTTCGCTAAATTTTTATTTTGTGGATGTCAATCTGACACCACTTCAGCCACACCACAAAATTGAAAAAGTGAAAAACAAAAGAAAAAGAAAAACATCCAATGTCAACATGATTCCCAAAATGTGGGGCTGGACTCAACTACTCGGAAATGCCCCCAGGTGCTGCACCCTGGGGACTTTACTCAGCAACTTCCTTTGTTTCTCAATGGTGAGTGAAGTGAAGCCTCAGGATGGGAGCCCAAAAAACATAGTAGGAAGATTCATGCAAGCTTTGGATTTTTATTTATTTATTTATCTTCACTAAATTATTTTATTATTGCCTAAAATCTGGCTAAAATTTCTTATGGAAATGAGCTCCAAGTTTCAACTTAGAACAACATCACAAAATTGGGAAGAAAAAAGAAAAAAAAGAAAATCTGGTACTGAGATTCAACACTTTGATTTCTTAGTTGACTGTTGTGCAGAGAGAGAGAATCTGCAAAGAAGCAGCAGGCTTCATTTCCTAGTTCCTTGCACACATACAGATCAGCACGTGATGGTAAGGCGCGTAATTTGTCTAGCTCTTGCTGCGAGCCTTGAAGCCCAATTCAGATCAGGTGGCTTGAAGCACAAGGATACAACTAACTAGCTCCTGACAGAGATGCTTCTCAATCAGAATTTCAGTAGCAATTCACAGATTCAAGCTGCCGCATCTGGTGGCACTGGTCATAATCATGCATGGAGATCATCGGAATGCAGATAATATTTAAGTCCCATCATATGCGAGCAATTTGCATGATTCATAGCTGAGCAGCTCCTGAATTTTTGGGGAAGAGCTAATACTTACTAGTTCCTGAAATTAACAGTGGACTTCACGCGATTGCAGAAGTGTTGTGGCGGTTGCTAATTGTAGCAAATTAAGATCAATTGCTGTTATATTTCTCGGTTTGCGACAAATACAGAAGTAAGTCGAGAGAGGTCGGATTACATGATTTCGAGAATTAATAATTACCTGTGTGGGTCATGCTTATTTGCTACTTCTAGCCTTGGAGGGTCTCTAGTTTCCATGTCCAAATTAGAAGTCAGCTGACTTCTATGTTCAGCTGGAGTGGAAGACTGACTTTACTAGTGTTTCTGTGATTGTACTTATTTGTGCAAAAGATCAGATCAAGGTTGATCAGCAGCGAGCTCCAAAATTTAGTTGCTGAAACCGCGCCCCGGAAAATTCGACTCCTGGGTCGAGTATAATTACTGCGATTATGGCAGCTCAGAGTTCTACTCCTGATGTCTTCGCGGACTTGACTCCGGACTCTTTCCCAGAATGGACGACTATACCTGAGTTGCTGAACGCCATGGAGGAGGAGATAGGTAAGACAGGTCGTGAGAAAATGGAGGAAATGCTGCAAGACTACGGACGCGACTTAACTGAATATGTGAATGTCCCAGAGCTTCTAGCTGAAATTCAAGAGGAGCTCGGCATTTCCTATTTCAGCTCCTATTTGGAAGGCCATAGCAAAAAATAACGCAAAAAACGTTTTCGCCCAAAAGAGAATTAGCGCATGATTCATGAAGGACCAGAACTATTAATTGCCGTGGCAGCTGCCTCATTGTCGATGGTTACCTAGCTGAATTCCCGGGAGTTGTCAGATCACTATCTAGATAAACGTTATGAAATGCAGATCAAGTACTTAAGAGCTGCTTATAATTTACCGTCATTATACAATAAAGAAAGTTGTCAAGATCATTGAAGTTCTTCTGAAAATCTGAGCACTACTTCTACCTCACCACGTACTGTCTGTCGTAGTAATAATCTTATGAATTACAAATTTCCCAGTGATGTTCATGGCTGTTTATAAATCAGTCTTTTTGTAGTATACCAGCAGTGTGCATGAGATGCTGCATGTTTTGGTAGAATAAAATTCATAAATCTGATCAGATCAAGTTTCTCATGACGATCAGTGCAGCCGCCCGGAGTTGAAATAGTACCAATTCTCGTTATATATATAATACATAATATATGACTTGCACACAAAATTGCAGAGCACTACAGAACATGAGATTCATGAGCGTAGTAATATTAATCAATCACGAGCTCTTCTTGACTGAATTATACACAAGGGCCCTATGGGGACCTCCCACAAGGAAAAAATAAATATTAAATTTCCTATTAGTTTCCCATTTCAGTTGAACTTATGGGGGAATATTGACAATACAGGAATAATGACACAGTCCCGTGTCCTCCTTTCCCATTGATATTTGCAATGGGGTAAAACAAAATAATTTCACATGTCATAAAATGGAAACATTTAAGATCTTGATTTGTAAATATGTATGATGAAGGAATAACACAAAATGTCCCATGCATTTTCACTTACAAATAGTATTGTAAAGAACAATACATTCACATGTGACACAAGTGGGAAAAGTCAAATTTATTGCACATCAAAATTGGTATACACGTTGTATTTTAATACTTTAACACCTAGAGCTATAGAACTAAGCTAGGGGAACAAGCATTCTGAGGCAACAACTTCAGTGGCAGAAGAACAGCCACACCTGCTGATACACCACACCCAACAAACATAGTCAGAATATGACTATGGGTCCCCAAATCCAAGACCTCACTATTACAAAATGTGGGTGCAGTTCCATAATCCCTGTACATTAGACCAGTGACTTCACCGCAACCTCACTAAACCCAGTTCATTACGACCAGTGAATTCACTCAAAATTCAGTGAAATTGAAGTGAAATTGAGTGACATACAAGGAGATCTTTTGTTGTAGCCCCCAAATACAGATTCTCGAATTCAGTACATACTTAAAAAGATGCCATTGACACTTCTAAGACTTACATCTGGTTGGATGGGAAGCTCAAATAGATTGGGGATTCCGAACTGTTGTATAACCTGCTTTCATGTAAAATATGTTGTTGTCAGTCACCTGATCACATCAAATATGACTAAAGGAATTTAGAATGTTCCAGGCCCATGAAGGAAAGTCATCTTCTATTCAGGAAGTAGTTATTGTTTCTTTGATGAAATTTGTGCCCTCGTTGCACCATTATATGACATACCTGAGCATCTGAACCTTGACCAATTTAGGATAGTAGTGCTTCCCATCACCTTCAAAAAAACACATATTCTCTACCACTGCAATGTTCAGTACCTGAAGCCTCCAATGGACAACCATCAACAATTTAGATTTTTATGTGACTTCACATGGCTGAATTTTCTAATGATACAAAAAAATATTGGAAATGCTTCAATAAGTTTTTTCACTAAAAGAATTTCATGTCATTTTCACTAGTCCGGCAGAGACTGATACCTGATCTCCAAGCTGACAAGGTAAGGGATTTCAATCTGTAATGATACCTTGAGCCTGGAGAACATAATTTGCACACCTTTGGCCACAACTATGAATGCCAGCTTCTCATGCCACCCTAAGAACCTCTCATACATATATATATATCATATATATATATGTACAAACATGTGCACCAGCTTCTAGCTATGCAATCGAGTGCAAGTACTGATCCCTCAGGATTTCTATTATAAAGTCTTGCTTGATCACACTTGTTTTGGTCCACTGTCAATGACTCAATTATTTGTGTGTTATACTAGACAGCTGTGGAACAACTATGACTAAAGCGTGACTAGTCATGTGTGATATATATAAGCAAAGTTTTTCTCCTTCAATCAAAAGCATAATCACAGATGTTGTATACTCCTACTAGGTAGCTCTGATCGTCTGAAATCTAGTCGATATACTTATTAATGCTTGCAACTACTCATGTGCATGATCATCAGTTGATCATCATCACCACATATATTCCTAAAAAGACAAATCCCACTCCTGCACGTACGTCTGGTACCTTGATGAACCTCGCGAACATACAGCCTTATACAGATCTGTAAACAGTTTATTTAAGCTTTCTTGGATTAAAATCAGCTTGATAATTATAGTTCCGCCGAAATGATCAGAAGAAAAAAAATATAAAATCTAGAGCAAAATCTCGTCATATAAATAAAGCCTAAAGATTTAAGTATCTTTAGATTCAACAAAAAAACCTGTACTAAGATGAAAGAAGGGATCTCATCTAGTACTTGCACTTTTTGCTAAGTAAAGAAACTCTTTCCAGAAACTTCCTTTGTAATTTCAGTCACCTAGTTCTCCCTTGACATAAGAATTTCTGAAGGGAAATTATGTCAGCAGATTCCACTCAAAGGAAGAATTCTATCAATTGATTTCAGCAACTGCTTTGCAAGCACTCGACTTTCACCCAAGATCCCAATTTTTGTGAAAAGTTGTCGTCCTGATGCTGGGCCCTCAAATCCTGGAAGCGCCTCAAAACTTAACTGTTCCAACTAATTCCCATGCATATTTACATACACGCACGAGGAAACAAGACATTCTCTGCCGCATATGGCATGCATGCTTTCTCTGCAGACGTCGGGTAGGGATTTGCATTGTAAATTCCCTACGAACTTGACATTCTCCATGACTGCAGCTGCCTGGTGCCTGCAGTGATGGGTGTACCCAATTTGCGAGGTTGTTTCCGGCCTGTTTTGTAAAGTGATGGATTGATTCCCAAGTAAGGGAAATCATTTCATGTGTGTACTGATGTGTTCGGGATTTTTTGGGAATTCTTTCTTTCAACAATGTGCTCCCTGGAAACTTGGATCTCGTGCGAATTTGTTTGGCCTTTTTTTTGTTTTGAAATTGCAAGCTGAGCTGCAGTTGCCGTAGCTTCTAAGGTGCTTTCTGGGTCCCGGGCTCCAGGGTTTTTTAATGATGTTGTCAAAGTGGCGACCATCCACAAAATAGTTTAGCCAAATTTGTTTAGGAGAAAGGCCCAGGTACTTTTCCTACTTAAAGCAAAGCTGAGATTTTTTCACTTTTTACAAATAGTGACAGGCTAGCTGGTATCTTCCACCACAGAAGATCCCGCTTGCTGAAAACAGGTTTGGGAGCTGAAAATACAAAGGAAAAATCCAGACAGTGCTTTACCGCGGCACACTCGACAGGAAAGTAGAAAACATTCTTCTACATTCTTTGCTACCTGCTGGAACGTATCACAAAAATCTGGTGATTTGAAAAAACAATTCTTTGAAATCTGGCGAATTTAGGTTTTTTTTCATGAAAATCCCTTTGCGTATGTTGTAATCATATGTTTTAGGTCGAAATTCTGGGAAATACACCAGGAAAAGAAATACTAGTTCTAGCAACTCACCGGAGAGACCGGTTATCACCAATGTTGGACGATTACCCAGTTCGGTCAGTTAGAACCACCAGATCCAGTTCCAATTACCAGAAACCAAACTGGAACTTGGCCTGAACTAGAAGTGAAACCAGGGTATAAGATTGAATATATATTAAAGGAAGAAAGTTCTTTCCCCAGACTCCGGACGGACAGTAGAGAGAGAGAGAGTGTGTGTGTTCAAAGGACCACAACATTTCCTAAAAGAACCGGCGAAGAACCATCGGTTGGCTAGAACCGGTACATTTCTTGAAAACACCAGAAAATAATCAGCGGGTTCTTCGAATTTTTTTCAGAGAACAAAGTTTATAGAACCGGAGAAAAATCGTCGATTCTTTTCAATTGGACTGTGATTTACGAAGTCAGATCTTTGGATCTTTGAGAACTGTTGGTCCAGGACCCTCATACCCCATACTTGCCCGCCGGTTCCTATAGGGGAGGATCTTTGGAGTCTTGGAGGGAGTGAGGGAGAGAGGTAGGCAATGGGTACCTCTGGACGGACAGTGGCCACGGATAGTTAAGGTAGTCTTGGTACATAGTTATGGGCCTCAAAATAATGACAAAGTCAAAGAACTGGCCAACGAAGTGACAGTTCTTCCATGAAAACCATCAGCTCGACAAGGTTGTTGAAATGAAAGGAACCAACGGTTCTTTTGTTCCTGTTGGGTTCTCAAGAACCGGAACCGAAAGGTTAAAGAACTGGAGTGGGAAATGTGAAGCACCGGGTGGGGGGGGATTGACAGGTTAAAGAACTGGAGTGGGAAATGGGAAGGACCGGCCGGAGGGGATCAACAGGTTAAAGAACCGGAGTGAGAAATGTGAAGGACTGGGCGAGGGGGCTCGACAGGCTAAAGA
>Ga0116227_10013114_pt1 | contig 13176 bp, 13 predicted proteins | sample S1TSphgellanicum_FD_89693 | JGI IMG/M metagenome (GOLD analysis project Ga0116227, IMG submission 89693) | Host-associated microbial communities from peat moss isolated from Minnesota, USA - S1T2_Fb - Sphagnum magellanicum MG | ecosystem: Host-associated > Plants > Peat moss > Unclassified...
AAACGACTTGCCGCCGGCGAATGTCTCCAGTGGCGTGCAACCCGGCAACCCGGCTTTTGCCCTGGGCAGCCAGAACGATGCGGCGGCATTCGGAGAACTGAATGCATTTCCGATCAAGATGCTTGAAATCGACGGCGCGGTGCGTTACGACAACTACAACAATGGCGTGGGCGGATCCACCACGCCGCAGGCAAAAATCAAATTCAAGCCCATCGATATGCTTGCAATCCGCGGAACCTGGGGCCGAGGCTTCCGAGCCCCCTCCATTGCCGAAAGTCAGCAGTCTGGCAGCTTCTTTTATGCAGGCACGACCAACGACCCCGTTTTGTGCCCAAATCCGGGAAATATCTACACCAAGGGTAATTACCCCAGCCAGTGTGAGATCAACTTGACCGGCTACCAGCAGCCCGGAACGAGCCTGAAGCCGGTCAAATCCTTGAATGAAACCTTGGGCATCGTGTTTGAGCCGGCTCCCATTTTCAGTATCTCGGCGGACTACTACTACATCAAGCTGACCAACGACATCATTTCCGTGCTCGAAGCCGGCGGCATCAATTCGTATACCTCCCTGGTTCGCGCAGCCCCCGCCACGGCTGACTATTGCACGGGAGATGGTGCCGGTAATTGCACGACCCTCCAGACGACGCCGGTCGGATTGGCGGGTTTCGGAACGTTCCCGTATGTCAATGCCGGCGAAACCAAGACCGAAGGTGTTGACGTCAACTGGCAGTCGAAATTCGATCTGGGCGACTACGGCAAGCTGTCGGCCGAACTGAACTACACCCACGAAATCGAATACAACGTGACGTTTGGCGGTACGACCTACCAATTGGCCGGCACGCATGGTCCTTCGGGCATCTCCGGCGATACCGGCAACCCGAAGGATCGCGCGGTGTTCACGTTGACGTACGCGAAGGGACCGCTGACGGTTGCGGGCACGGTGAATTACACCAGTCACTTCAGCATCACCGATCCTTCGGCGGGCATATCGGACTGTTTGAGCGCTCTGACCTACGACGGCCGCTTCTCTTCACCAACTGTAGCGCCAGATGGTGGCTGCACCGTTCACACGTGGGTTGAGGCCAATCTGTACACGAGCTGGGCCGTGACCGATCAGCTGACGGTTCATGCCTCGGTCGATAATGCCTTCAACCGGCAGCCGCCGATCGACTATCAGACCTACGGCGGCGGTGGTGGATATGCCTACGACGCGTCCTTGCATGAAGAAGGTGCGATCGGCCGGTACTTCCTGATCGGTGCTGCGTACAAGTTCAAATAATAGAACTTAGTTAAAGACTCAAAACTGGCCTCCCGCGGAAATTTCCCCGGGAGGCCTTTTTTTTGGGCGACGGTAAGCAAACTCACGGATCACGGTACGCATCGTTGCGCAGCCAGCGAATCTCGCCCCGGCAGGGTTGCAGCAAGGCCTGAACCTCGGGAACCCTCCCCATCGTTCGCACCAGCGCGAAAGCCCTGATCCGCGCAGCCGGAAATGTCTCACGCAATCGCACGGCAGCCGCCATCAACGTCCGTCCCTTGGTCACGATGTCATCGATCAACACGAGACTGTCGGGCGGCGCCGGAGGCACACCGATCGCGAACGATTCGTAGTGCCGATCGACGCTCGGCCGCGCACCGATCAGCGCGTAAGCGGACTTGCGCACGGCGCACACTCTGCGAAGTCCCGGCCAGGTCGCACGCCCTAATCCCTCGTTCACCAAAGCCTGCGCCAACTTGGCCGCGGCCCAGGCGCGATCCATCGACGCCGGCTTGCTGCCCGGTACCGGAACCAGCACGTCGCCGGAACCGAAGAACCCGCGCAGCGCCCGTGACCCCCCATCCACCTGCTGGTGGACACGAGAGGCGTATTTCTCCAGGAAGCGCTCGTCAGCCTCCTTGAGCAGTGATCGCAGCAGGCGCGAATGCTCGCACACTGCTCCGGTGCCGAACGGCGAATAGACATAGCAGGAGGCGAAAACCAGTCGCTGCATCGAGCGCACGGGAATCATAAAGACAGGTCGTCATCGCGCGAACGCGTGGCCTTCTGCTCGGGCGACCTCTGCTGCGTCGATGGCTGCTTGAAACTCTCGCGCATGCGCAGCCAGTTTTCGCGCGCCTCGCGTTGTACCTCTTCCATGCTCTTGCGCGCCGGCGGCTGCGCGGCGGTTTCGGCCGTGCGCACCAGCCGAGCTTCAACGCGCGCCTGGTATTCCTCTCGCAACCGCTCGCCGACCACGGTGCGGTATCCGTGCCGCTCCATTTCGAACACCGCCCGCGGAATGTGGGGCTTCGGTTCGCGATCGATGCCCTGCTGCTCTAGGCTGCGATGATCCACGCGCGCCGCCACGTGGGCTCGTTCAAGCGCCTCATTGGTGACGCCGGCCCAGCGCTCCCTCACGTACAGCAGCTCGTTGAGGGCCGGACCCATTCCGGATTCGCGCCGCTTGGCATCGTTCCATTCCAGCGTGGTCTTGGCGCCCAGACCCTCGATGCGCACTTCGCGCGTGGTCGCCAGCAGATGTGCATGAAAATTGCGTGGATCGCTGCCCGGGTAGTTGCGCGGCTCGTGAATCGTCAGATCCACGCCGAATCGATAGCGATCCGACAGCTCCTGCGAGAATCCGCGCGCCAGCGGCAGTTGCTGCGAAGGGGATAATTCCGCCGGCAAAGCCACCAAATATTCTCGGGCGACCCTGGCATTGATGCGTGATTCGGCGCTCTCGGCCGTGTTCCAGAGGCTGCTGCGGTCGCGCGCCCATGAGAGCGCATCGCCGGCGAACTCCGCCGGCAGAATGATCTCCTTGTGCATCACATCCTGACGGTCGGTGTGATCGTAGGTTTTGCCAGTGCGCTCGTCCTTGATGCGCTCTCCGGATCGATAGGCGGCGGCGCTGACCGCGCTGCTGCCTCCGGAGCGGCCGAAAGTCTTCAGGTTCAGGAAATAAATCGCCATGTCACGCGCGCCGCGGGCAAGGCAGGAACAGCGGATCTAGCGAATACCCGGAAGCCCAGACTTCGAGCGGCTCCGGAATCTCGATCAGGGTGATCTGCGCGCCCTGCGTCTCACTTAAGGGGACAAAGCTATCGCCGGGCTCGCAGTGCAGGTCGTGATCGTCGATGGGCGCGTTGCAATGCTCGCAGTGGTTGCTCCATGCCGACTCTTGGCGAAATCCCGGCGCCAGCCTCCGCAGATGCGCCGCAGCCTGCGGCGGCAGTTGCGAGACACCAAACAGCAGCGCGCATGCGGCCACCGTAGCCCACGTTGAATCCTGACCGTCCTCGCCGTCCTCGCCGTCCTCGCATGCCTCATGATTGATGGGTAGCGCCAAGGCCGCCACACGGGTGGACGCGCCGCAGCGGGCGCAACCCACGGATCGCTGCGCGATGTAATAGGTGCTCGATCGATAATTCGGTTGCAGCAAGTCCATTTGCCGGGGCTCCTTAAGTTCGCATCACAACCACTTTCCGCCACACCCCTGAAGAGGCCGTCTTTAGGTACCCGGCCAGATCGGGCAACTGCTCCAGTTCGGATGCCATCACGGCAGCCTCGGTCACCCGCTGCTCGGTGATGTTTCGGGATCGCCGCCCCCCTTTGCCGGAAAATGACCCCTCGCGATCGCGGCCGCGTGAGGTCTGCAGCCTCAAGACCTCGCGATCGCCGATCAACCGCGACGCAAATTGCGACGTTCCGCCGTTCTCGCTGCCTGCACAGCGGAAAATCAGGGTATTGCCGCAGTTTTCGATGATGGTGTTGGCGGCCCCCTGCCCATAGGTGCTGGAGACCTGTGCGATCGATTGAAACCCAAGCACGCAACGGCCACCGAACTTGCGCAGCCGGGCGAGCGCATCCTTGAGGCCATCGATGGCCCCCAAGGCGTCCAGTTCGTCGACCACGAACCATAGACGTTGATCGGCGCCCTCCGGCTGGCTCATCGCTTCAAAGATGGCAAGTCGCACCCAGGTGGCGATCATCGAGCGGAGCGCGGCGATTTGATTGGCCTTGTAGGGAATAAATAATGAGCCGCAGCTAAGATTATCGCGAACCCAGCGGCGCACCGAGAATGCCGCCGCGCGTTGTGACTGCACGAATTCAAAGCCCGCCATGGCGGATACCAATACCGCGCGAATCGAGCCAAACATGCGTGCGTTATCGCCGTCGAGAAACGGCTGAGCCGGCGTTCCGCTCACCCACGGACGCAGTTCCTCAGGGGGAGCCGCCGTCAGCAGCCGCCACAATTCTTGCGCGTTGCCGGCATCGCTTCCATGGCAGCGCCGGATCATCGCAGCGAGAAAGGTTCGGGCGTAGGCCCGCCATTCACGGGCAGACGCGTCCTCGCTGTCGGGAATGAGGCCGCTGGCAAGCTGCTCGGCATCGTACTTGTCCTCAATCTCGCCAAACAGATCCCATCGAACCGACTCGGGCTCGAAGGGATTGAGCACGGTGTCGCCCCGATAGCGGCTGTAGAACTCGCGCCCAAAGCCGCCGTCAGGATCGGCAAACACCGCGCGATCGCCGCGTTGCATGGCCTTGCGCAGCAGTTCACGGATCGCGGTCGACTTGCCGGTACCCGTGGTGCCGATGAACTTGAAGTGCTTGATTTCGTCGACCGCGGTAATGGCGACGCCGGCCAAGGTGAGCGCATCGCGACTCGCTCCGGCCATGAGACCCCTGCGCGGATGCTTCGCCGTCAGCAACACGCCGCGCTGATGAGTCTCGCGCGACGCGCGGCGGGTGGCCTTCCACGATGCCACGATCACCAATAGGGCGAGGGCCGCGAGAACCACCAGTCGCCCGTCGCCCGCCGGTTGAGCCCAGACCACGGTCAATAGCCTGCGACCACGAAATAATCCGCCTTCTCGCCGTAGGTGGGTGCCTGACGGTCGATGCGGACGCAAAGCCGTTGGGCTGCTCCGCAGCGTCGCCATTCGACCCGGCCTCCCAACTGTTGCAGGCGCTGCAGGCTGGCCTTCATCTCGTCGCGTTGGGTTCGAAGCGTCGCCACCTCGGCCGGCGAGGGCAACACCCAGCGGGCAACGCCAACAGGAATGAGTGCACACACCAGCGCCAGGCTCAAACTCCACAGCGCGCCGCGCAGGACACCCGCCCGTCTGAGCTTGCGCAAAGCCTGCGCGGCGCGCGTGGTCTCGGCCGTCACCATCTTGAGCTCATCCACCAGGGTGCGGCGAATTTCATCCCGTACCACGCCGTCAAGATCGCGCGTGTGGAGCCGCAGCCGTTCGAGCTGGGTTTCGGCGAGCTTTTGGTGTGCCTGCGCGCTCTCCATGAGCAGGCCGAATTTCATCGTGGCATCGTCGATCGGTACATTGCGCTCACTCATCATCGCGGCCCCTGCCTCGCGAGGCCTGTGTACCTGGCCTTTCCAGGGCGGGCTCGGTCTGTCCCGCGCCACGGGTCCGATGCCATGCGCTCTTCGCCTCCAAGCGAACCTTCTGCCACTCGGGATCGGAGGCATATTTCAAATACCCGGTCAGATCCGGCAATTGCTCCACTTCCGAGGGCAGCACCGCCGCTTCGAGACTGAAATGCCGGTTGTGACTGACGCTTCCCAACACTTCAGTGACCCGCCGGCTTTTCGAGACGGTGGTGCGCAACACCTCGCGATCCCCGATCAATTGCGAGGCAAACCGCGCCGTGCCACCGCCCTCGCTGGCGGAACAGCGAAGGATCAAGGTATTGCTGCAATTTTCCACGATGGTATGGGCATCGCCTTGCCCGTAGGTGCTGGAGACTTGCGCGATCGATTGAAAGCCGAGCACGCAGCGACCATCGAATTTGCGCAAGCGCGCGAGTGCGTCTTTCAAGCCATCGATCTGACCGAGCGCATCCAATTCATCGACGACAAACCACAGCGGGCGGCTCTCGCCGTCCGGCTGTTCCTTGTTCATGGCCTCGAATATCGCCAGACGCATCCATCCGGAGATGGTCGAGCTCAACGCGGCGATTTGACCCGCTCGGTAGGGCATGAACAGCACGCCGGATCGCTCATCGTTCACCCACTCGCGCACCGAAAACGAAGGCGCATCTTGCTGCCCCACGTATTGCAGCGCGCCGACCGCGGAGCTGGTCACCGAGCGGATGGAATCGAACATGCGGCTGTTGTGCTCATCCAGAAAGGGCTGAGCCGGCGTACCTTCGACCAAAGTGCGCAATTCGTCGGTCTTGGCCGCCACCAACAAACGATAGAGCTCGCCCACATCCCTGACACCGGCCGCATGTGCCTGGCGGGTGACCGCCGTAAAGAAGGTACGCGCGTAGCCGCGCCAGCTCTTGTCCTGGCCGCCTTGATCCGGAATCAAGGAACGCGCCAATTGTTCGACGTCATAGGATGATTTTATTTCTGCAAACAAATCCCATTTTACGGACCGCGCGTCGAAGGGATTCAGCACGACATCGCCCCGCTTTGCGTCATAGAAGCGCCGCTGATAACCTCCATCCGGGTCCGCAATGACGGCGCGATCTCCGCGCGCCAGGGCGGCGCTCAGGATTTCCTGAATGGCGGTGCTCTTGCCGGTGCCCGTGGTGCCGATCAGCTTGAAATGTTTCGCTTCATCCACGGCGGGCACTTCGATCCCGGCCAGGGTGATGGAGTGGTCCCGGGATGGCTTACGCGATGTTGCGGCCGCTTCGGCGATGAGCGTGCCGCGCTGATAGGTTCGATTCTCAGGCGGTCGGGGATTCGAACGGCCGCCCACATAGCCCAACAATGCACTGACCCCCAGCGCAATGCCGGTCTGCGCCGCTCCATGCGCGCTCAGTCCCATATGCACCAGCAGGGAGGTCGACATCGCACTGCCGATCGCCACCACACCCGTGATCGGCGCGGCGATGAGGGGCGACAGCACGTAGTGCTGGATGGCGGCCCGCGAACGCACCAACCCGACCAGCATCGGCACTTGCACCGCCGCATAAGCGGCGCCGATTCCGCTCCACGCCTGCGCAATTCCGCTCATCGCCGCTTGCGCTCCGGGTCATACCAGATTTCCTTGATGAAGCGCTCGTGCCGTTCGACGCCGAATTGGATGACGACATCGACCAGCATATACAGCAGGCTCTTGATGTCGGCGCGGGCCAATTCCCGCCCGCCGGCATTCTGTTTCACCAGCAACACCAACTGCTCGAAGGCCAGTTCCGCGCTGGTGGCGTGGATGCTGGTGATGGATCCCGGATGTCCCGAGTTGACATTGCGCAGGTAATCAAACGCTTCCTCCGCCCGCAGCTCCGCCAGCAGGATTCGATCCGGTTTGAGCCGCAGGCAGGATTCCAGCAATTGTTTCGGCGTGACGCGAGCCAACCCTTGATCATCTTTGGAATAAAACAGTCGAACATGATTGGCATGCCGGTCGAGCATCAGCTCCTTCGCATCCTCGATGGTCACCAGGCGCTCATCGCCGGGGATCTCGCGGATCAGCGCCTTGGTCCAGGTGGTCTTTCCAGAGCCGGTGGGGCCTGAGACGACGATGTTTTTTCGACTGCGCACCGCCAAGCGCATGAACGCTTCGAATTCGCCGTCGGCCAACAGCTGCAGCAGTTCTCGTTCGACTTGGTCCAACTCCGCGGCGGCGTGCCGGGTTCGGCGAAAAATGCCGCGGCTGGCCAGTTCCTCGATGCTCCACACCTGCTCCGCCGGTCGGCGGATCGCGATCGCCACGCAGCCCGCCGTGGTGGCCGGCGGCAGTACGATCTGGACACGCTCGCCGCTCGGCAGCGACGCGGATAACAGGGGCGAGGTGGCATCGACTCGCTGCTGCGTGGAATTCGCGACCAGCTTGGCGACGCGGCAGCACCAGTCGAAGTCCGCGAAAGGCAGCGTCTCCCGGCGCCAGCCGCGCGCGGTTTCCACGAAGGCCTCGTGCGGACGGTTGATGCACAGCTCCATCACTTCAGCGTCCGCCAGCAACGGCCGCAAGGCGCCCAAGGTGAGCGCCAGCGCCGAACTGTCGGCTACCTTAGCGATCGGCTGCGGGTCGAAGGTCATACACCGACCGGAAGTCCAGATCACGGGCGACCAAGACCTGGATGCGATCGCCCTGCTGCTTGCGCACCGTGGGCGCTATGTTGATGGTGCCCTTCAACACCTCCGTCATCACATCCTGCGTCGAGGACGGATTCACCACCACGGTGCCCCCGCTACCGCGGCTGGATTGCACCCCCGCCTGGACGGCGCCGTCGATCACCGACACCAACATGGCGGCGCCGAAGCGCTCCCAGAAATGATGATCCACGGTCCCGGCCAAACCCGACCGTCCCAGTTCGTCCGCGCCCGGCGATGCCAGCGGCACCACCACACCGGCGGGAGTCCGCGCTTCGTTCCACAACACGAACACACGGGCCGAACCTTGTTGCACCTGGCCCCGTGTCTCGCCGACCAGCTTGGTGCCCCGTTCCATCAGCACCACCTTGCCATCGGCGCCGAAGGTGTCGGTCGCCATCACGCAAGTGGTCATACCCGGCAAGGTGGAATCGATGGCCGTTTCCAGCGTGCAGTCGATGAACGCACCTTTCGGCAGCAACAATCGCAGGGTCGGCAGCATTTGAGCCCGCACTGCGCTGGTCGTGCCGGTGCGCAGTAGCGCCGGCAGTTCTCCCACCTCATGCTCTCCCGCAGCAGACAGCGATTCAGGCGGGATCCCGCGCGTCGCGCTTTGCTGGGCGAACACACTGCCCGACAGCTGACGCTCGAGTGTCAGCTGCGCTTCGCTTTTCACCGGAGGTCCGGCCGGTGCGCCGATACTGGCCGGCGCGGGTTCGAGCGGAATTTCCTGCAGTGGCGTGGCCGCCAGCGCAGGCGCTTGCAGCTTCTCATCCGCAATCGGTGGTGGAGGATCGATTCGGCCGATGCTGGGCAGCGGCATGTCGCCCGCGGCCTTTTTCGTCGACGCCGTTTGCGCCGATTCGCGGGCCCGCGAATTTCGCGTCATGGCGTTGGCGTAGTACCAGGTCAGCATGCTCAGGCCCAATACACTCATCAGTCCAATCGCCAGCAGGTTGCTGACTCGGGATTGAACCGACGGCTTGTCGCTCACGAGCGTGTCTCGCTCGCCGGCCACCGAGTTCGCGGGGGGCGTTTCCTCTGTCATGGGACGCCTCCCTGTACGTGGCGCTCGACGCCGGGCGCGACCGTTCCCGATTCCAATCGAGATCCGCCACCGACGTAGCCTTGATTGACAATGCAGCCCGTCAGCTTGCCCCGCCGCAGGACGAAGCGTCGGGCCACCCGATGGATCACGACATCGCCCGAATCCATGCTGAAGTTCAGCAGTGATTCCGAGTCGTCGTCGTTGCGCACGAACAGCGCGGGGAGATCCGCGTTCGCGGCGAAGCGCAGCCGCGTATGCACACCGTCATCGGAGGCGGCCACCGGTTTGAGCGTTGGCTCGCCGCAGTACCAGTAATCGATGTTGTTGGGCCGCGCCCGCTGCTCCAATTGGGCATCGAGCCTGCCGGCGGCTTGCTGCGCCGTCGCTGTCGACTCGGCCTCTGCAGGATAGGTGAAGCGCAAGGCGTAAATCACATCGTCGGCATCGCTCAGCCGCTGCGACTGCGCGCTGTAGTCCAGGTGGTAATGCCTTCTGTTGGTCAGCACCGTGATATTGGTGGCAACCCGCGGCGCCTTCGGTTTCAGGAACAGATGATTGTCCTCACCGACGAAGGACAAACCGTCGATGTCGCCGGCGCCCAGTCCCACGAAAGTCTCGCCCAGGGCAAATTCCAGATCGATCTGATAACCGATGAAGCCGCGCAACTTGTAAACCTGGCCGTCGTCGTAGGCCGCAACGCGGATGCGCGGATCCGTAACGCCTTTGGCCGGAATCGTCTCGGCGCTGCACATCTTGGCGTGCATCGACAGCACCGCCGCCGCCAGCAAGAAAACCTTCATTGCGCGTCCCTCCCACCGCTATCTTTCGGCGAGGACGAACCGACGGCAATTTCCGGCTCGGTGCGAAAGTCGACGATCTTGAATCCGAGCGGATTCCAGCGGCGTGTCTTGGGATCTTTGGATGGCTCCACATATGCGTATTGAATGGTCGCGATCCAATGCGTGAAAGTCTCCTCACCCCCGGCGCCGGCTCGTGCGGCCTTGAGATAGCGCACCTGCGCCAAATCCGAGAGGCCCGAGGCCTTGGAGAAGAAGCTGACCGAGTTGACCTGGACGCGAACCGTGCTGCCATCCTTGTGTACGTTCAGCGGCGATGAAGGGTTGGTCGCGGTCCACTGCGCATACCAGGCTTGATTGCGCTGTGCAGAATGGAATGCGCCGCATTCCTCGTAGTCGCTTTCGGCGGTGACGAAATTGAAACGTTCGCAGACGCTCAAGTAATGCGACAGAAAGTAACGGGTAATGGCCTCTTCCGGCTTGGCCACGCCAACGAACACCGGTACCACATCGACGATGCCGGTACTGTTGTCGACGCGCACCAGGAAGGGATCGACTCGCTTGAGCGGCATCAATAGCGCCAGAGCCAGGCAGCTTGCCATCGCGCAAAGCCACCCAGCGCCGGCCACCCACCAAGCGATGCGAGCCGTTCGACGGGATTGCGCCGCCCTATCCGCATCCCAGGATTGCGCCTCGCGAAAATACTCGGCCGGTATCACAGCGGCCGTCATGGAGCGTCGCTCTGCTTGAGCTGTTCAGCGTCAAGGTGCTCCGCGACGACTCCGGACGCCAACTTCCCCGCGGGCGCGTTGATGGGCCGCAGATGCGCATCGCAGCGCACCGCTTGCGCGGCGCAGCCGCTCAGCCACAAGAAACACAAAATGATAGATCGCATAACCCCTCCTTGGGTTGTCGTTAACGGCGCATGTTTCTCCAGGTCTGCGCCAAAGCCTCGCCGGCCCGTCCGTAGGCGTTGCGTCCGAATTGCGCCAGCTGTTGTCCTCTGTCGCGCACATGCTGAGCCGACTCGACCAGCCTTTTCGCCCGATATACTCGAGCCAGATCACGGGCGGGTTCCGACCGCCGCGTCGCATTACCGAAAGCCCATGCCGCGCTGCGACTGAAGGTACCGAAGGAATTCAAAGACACGCCGCCCGCCAAACTCGCGGCAATGGGCATGATCTGCCGCAATACCAAGAAGACCAGCACCGCCACCAGCACCATGTTCAGCGCGTCCACGGTCAAGATGTCGCCGCCGCGCGCTGCGGTCTGGGTCGCGAAGGACTGCACCACTTGGAGCAGCAGCGCGCCCAGCATGACGGTGAGCACCGTGATGAGCCCGTAGTTGGTGAGTTGCGCCACCCACGCACTGAACAATCGGCGCGTAGCCTGAAAGAACAGCATCGCAATGAACAAAGGCCCCAAGGCCAGCAGCACCGCCAACGCAATGCTGGATAACGCAATCAGAAACATGGCGTAGACGCACAATGCGCCCATCAACAGGTAGACCAAGAGCCCGGCAATATAAAAACCGAAATCGCCACGGAGCAAGCCGCCTTTCTCGTATAGGGCACCGGCCACCGAGCCACCGCTGTTCCAGATGGCGTCGATGGTGCCAACGGGATCGCCGGAGCCCACCATGGCCGCCGCCAGCTGAGCGGGTGCATTGTAGAAGGTGTCGACGATGACGGTGTTGTAAAGCCACAAACGCAAGCCAACGCCCAGCACCAAAGCAATCAACGCGATACGCTTCAATCCCGTCTCGATGGGCTCCGCCACTTTGCCGGTCAGGTGCAGATACCCCCAAGCCATGACATAGATCGTAGCCACCGTGACCACCGCGGGCTCGAGCACTGCCGCCAGCTTCGCGGTGTTATCCCCAATGTAGGCAGCGAGTTGTCCGCTGAGCCATGTCCAAAAAGTGGCGAAGAATCCCATGGGCGCTACAGCGTCGGTTGAAAGCGGGCGTCGAAGCGGCCGTGACCGGCAATGATCTGCTCGCGCGCTTGCTGATCGATCGCGGCCTGTTGCCCCTGCGTCGATTGCGCCAATACGCCAAGTTTGGTTTGTTCATTCTGCAGCATGGCCAGTTCAGCGCTGATCCTTGCCTGCAACTCCAGGATTCCCTTTTGATCCGTCGTCGTGGGAATCGCCGCGATCAGCGACTGCAGGGAGTTGAAACGGCCGCTGGAATTAGCCAGCGCTTGGTGCGCCATCGCCTGCTGCATGGCGTTCCATTGCCGCGACGCTTGGATCAGCTGCTGAGCGCTGGCCGGCATCAGCGCCAGACGTTGCGGCGACAGCACGGCATTGGCAGCGCTGATGCTTTTCGCGTCCGTGTTGAGTGATCCGAATCCGCCCGAGCCCTGCATCGCGCCCGTCACTTGGCTCCAGTTCGCGGGCAGGTAGTTTCGCACCGTACCGTTGAGCAGTTGGTCCATGCCCCGCGCACCGGTCATGGCTCGCAGCGATTGCTGAGCTTGCACCAGCTGATTGCGCAAGGTCACCAACTGCTGCTCCGCGTTGGCCACTTGCTGAACCAGCTGAACGAGCGCGGGTGCATCGATCACGGCCCATTGAGCGTGCGCCGGCTGCACCATGGCCGCCGATCCCAGTAGGCATGCAAACAACATCTTCCATTGAATAGATCGCATAGAACCTCCGTGTTTTTCAGTTGTAAACAGCCAGAAAGCGAGGCAGCCAATCCTTGGGCTGCGTGCCCACGTCGGCCATGATTTGCTGCATCCTTTGCACTTCCCGTGTTCGGCCGGAAATCACCGCCAACTCGCCATCGAAGCCCTTGAGATCCAGCTGACACACCACGCTGTGATGCGCCTGCTTGACCAGGAACATCCGCGATCCCGGCTCCAGCTGCTCCTTGATCAACTTGAATTCCCGCTCGGTGAGTCCGAACCCGGCGGTGTAATCGGCCAAGTTGGCATCGGCATTCGGGAAGAACACCTTGGTGGGCGTCTGCTCCACCAGCGTACGACTGATGGGACTTTCCAGTACATCACTGGGGCTCTGGGTCGCCAAACTCATGACGGCATTCAACTTGCGCCAAGTCTTCGGGCCGTCTTTGGCGAAGCTCTCGAATGCCGGATCGGCCAACAAGCGCCAGAACTCATCCATCCAGCACACCAAGCGTCTTCCATCGAGCAGTTGGCGTACGAGATGAAACAAATACAGCGTGATGGGCGCCCGGGTCAGGGGATGGTCCAGAAATTCCGTGACATCGAAGCCAATCACGGCGCGCCCGCCCAGCCGCGGCACCACCGTA
>Ga0116227_10013116_pt1 | contig 13175 bp, 6 predicted proteins | sample S1TSphgellanicum_FD_89693 | JGI IMG/M metagenome (GOLD analysis project Ga0116227, IMG submission 89693) | Host-associated microbial communities from peat moss isolated from Minnesota, USA - S1T2_Fb - Sphagnum magellanicum MG | ecosystem: Host-associated > Plants > Peat moss > Unclassified...
CCATTGCCGCCGCCGCCGCCCAGGCTCTGGGCCACGATGGCATCGGAATTATTACCCAGCGTCACGGTGTTCCAGCCGCCGCCGAAAATGGAAGCCGGGATCACCTCGTTATTGCCGTTTTCCGTGACGGTGACCGCGCCAGCATTCTGGCCGCCGCCGCCGCCGCCGCCGATGGCGAGACTGCCAGAGGCCGTGCCGAGCGTACCGCTGACCGCAAAACCGCCATTGCCGCCGCCGCCGCCGATGCTCTGCGCGAGAATGGCGTCGGAATTAGCGCCTTCGGTGAGCAAAGAGCCGCTTTGGTTGACGGTCACCGTGTTACCGGTGCCGCCGCCGCCACCGAGGCCGCCGAGGGCGACGGAAAGGGCCCCGCCGCCGGAGCCGGATGCGGTAACGGCAAAGCCGCCATTGCCGCCGCCACCGCCGATGCTCTGGGCCAGAATCGCGTCGGAATCCGCGCCGCGGGCCAATATATTGCCGATGCTGGTGACGCCAACGGTTCCGGCATTGCTCGCCGCACCACCATCGCCGCCAACGCCAATGCCGAGGGCCGCGCCGGCGCCGAGGGCAAGCGTGCCCGTAAAACCGCCATTGCCGCCGCTGCCGCCGATGGATTGGGCGAGAATGCCTGATGAGGCGTCGCCGCCGGTAAAAATATTATCGGCATAGGTGGCGGTGCCGCTGGTGACGCTGACATTGCCGCCGGCGCCGCTGCTGCCGCCCGTGCCACCCAGCGTTACCGCCGCGCCCGCGGAGGACGAGACCGTCAGACTGCCAGCAAAACCGCCATTACCGCCGCCGCCGCCAAGGCTCTGGGCCACGATGGCGCCGGAATTTTCGCCCAAGGTAACCGTGTTCCAGCCGGCGCCGAAATTCGTCACGTCCAGCGAGGTGCCGGCCCCGTCGGTGGAAACCGTTACCTGATTGGCGTTCTGGCCGCTGCCGCCCTTGCCGCCAACATTGAGCGCGCCCGATGCGACGCCGAGGCTGCCGGAAACCGCGAAGCCGCCATTGCCGCCGCCGCCGCCAATGGATTGCGCCAGAATGCCGTCCGAATTGGCGCCGGAGGTGGAAAGCGAGCCGGACTCAGTGACATTCACAATATTGCCGGTGCTGCCTGTGCCACCGCTGCCACCCAGGCCGACGGCGAGCGCGCCGCCGCCCGAGCCGGAAGCCGCCACGCCAAACCCGCCATTGCCGCCGCCGCCGCCAATGGATTGCGCCAGAATGCCGTCGGCATTGGCGCCCGCGGTTGCCAGATTGCCGATATTGGACACGGTCACCGTGCCGGCATTGCTGCCCGAACCGGCATCGCTGCCAACGGCGATACCGATGGCGCCCCCCGAACCGATGGCCAGGCTGCCCGCAAAACCCCCATTGCCGCCGCTGCCGCCGATGGATTGCGCCAGAATCGCGTCCGCGGACGCGCCTTCGGTGAGAATATTGTTGGTGTACGTGGTATTGCCGCTGGTCACGCTGACCGCGCCGCCGCTGCCGCCGCTGGCACCCGTGCCGCCGAGCGAGACGCCCGCGCCAACCGTGCCGGAGAGCGCGAGGCTGCCCGCAAAACCGCCATTGCCGCCGCCGCCGCCAATGCTCTGCGCCGCGATGCCGTCGGAGTCAGCACCCTGGGTTACCGTGCTCCAGTCCCCGCTAAAACCGCTCACGGTCATGAAATTGCCGCCGCCATCGGCGGTGACGGCAACCGAACCGGCATCCTGGCCGCTGCCGCCCTTGCCGCCGAGCGCATCCGCGCCGGAGGCCAGGCCGAGGCTGCCGGAGACGGAGAACCCGCCATTGCCGCCGCCGCCGCCGATGCTTTGCGCCAATATGCCGTCGGAATTCGCACCTTGCGTTAAAATCCCGCCGGAATCGCCCACCGTCACGCTGCCGGCGACCCCGCCGCCGCCGCCGGCACCGCCGAGGCTTAAAGACAAAGCCCCGAAAGACCCGCCCGAGGCCGCGATGGAGAAACCCCCATTGCCGCCGCCGCCGCCGATGCTCTGCGCGAGAATGCCCTGCGAATTATCGCCACGCGTGATGATGTTGCCGATGCTGCCCGCGGTGACATTCCCCGCATTGCCGCCACCAGCGCCTTTGCCGCCGAGGCTGGCGCTGACGGCGGCGCCGCCGCTGAGCGCGAGCGCGCCGGAAAAACCGCCATTGCCGCCGCCGCCGCCAATACTCTGGGCGATGATCGCCGCGGCGGAGGCGCCTTCGGTGAGAATATTATTCACAAAGGTCGCGTTACCGCTGGTGAGGGCGACAGCGTTCCCATTGCCGCCGCCGCCGCCGGAACCGCCGAGGGAGACGCCACCGCCCAGCGCGCCGCCCAGGTCGATGGTGCCGGAATAGCCGCCATTGCCGCCGCCGCCGCCGATGGACTCCGCCGCGATGCCGGTGGAATTCGCGCCCTCGGTGACGGTGTTCCAGCCCGCGCCGAAGCCCGAGACCGCGTAAGAATCGCCGCCGCCATCGACATCGACATTAACGGCGCCAGCATCCTGACCAGCGCCGCCCTTGCCGCCGAGGGCAACGGCGCCGGAGACGACTCCGGCGCTGCCGGAGACGGCGTAACCGCCATTGCCGCCGCCGCCGCCGATGGATTGCGCCAGAATGCCATCGGCGCTGGCGCCGGTGGTCTTGATCGACCCGGAATTGGCGACGCTGACGAGGGCGGACGTGCCGCCGCCGCCGCCCGTGCCGCCCACTGTCAGCGCGGCACTGCCACCACCGACAGCGGCCGAGATTGCGAAACCGCCATTGCCGCCGCCGCCGCCGATGCTCTGCGCCAAAATGCCGGGTGAATTGGCGCCGGCGGTGGAAATGCTGCTGGCGCCATCGATGGTGACTGCCGCGCCATTGCCGCCAATGCCGCCAGAGCCGCCGAGGCCGGTCGAGACAGTATAAATGCCCCCGGCCGCGGTGATTGTGGACCCGCCATTGCCACCGCCGCCGCCGATGGATTGCGCCAGAATACCGTCCGAGCTGTTGCCGGAAGTGGTGAGCGTACCCTTGGTATCCGCAATCACCGCGCCGGCATTGCCGCCAGCACCGCCATTGCCGCCAGTGCCAAAGGTGAAGCTGATGGGGCCAACCGCGGCGGCCGCGGAAAAACCGCCATTGCCGCCGCCACCGCCGACCGATTCCGCGAAGACCGCGTCGGCATTATTGCCGGAGGTGGTGATGTTATAGCCATTGGCCGTGGCGATGTTGGTATTGTTCAGCAGGACCGAGACGTCCCCGCCCTGGCCGCCGCCCGCACCGTTCCCGCCCAAAGCGGCGCTGAACCCGAGGCCGGCGCCGATGGCGTTGCCGCCATTGCCGCCACCGCCGCCGACGGATTCCGCCAATATGCCGATGGAACCGTTGGACAATGCATTGCCCGTGGTGATGTTGCCGGCATTGATGATCTCGACGGTTCCGCCATTGGCACCCGTGCCGCCAGAGCCGCCAGCCGAGAACAAGCCCGAGCTTTCGCCACCATTGCCGCCGCCGCCGCCGATGGATTGAGCGAGAATGCCGATGGAGCCGTAACCCGTGGCGTTCAGCACGCCGGAATTGGTGACCTGCACGGTGTTGCCGGTGGTTGTGGTGTTGGCCCCCTTGCCGCCTAGGGCCACCAGGCCGGAGGAATTCGAGCCATTGCCGCCGCCGCCGCCAATGCTCTGCGCTTCGATGGCGTTGGCATTGGCACCCGTGGTGGTGATGAAGCCGTTATTGGTGACGGTAACCAGCGCGCCATTGCCGCCGCCGCCGCCGGACGCGCCCAAGGCGGAAATGCCCGCACTGCTGCCGCCATCACCGCCACCGCCGCCGATGGACTGCGCCAGAATGCCATTGGAATTATCGCCAGACGTGGTGATGATGCCATCCACATTATTGGTGACCGTGACATTGCCGGCATTGCCGCCGCCGCCGCCCGTGCCGCCCAAGGCGGCCAGCCCGCCACCGGAACCCCCTGCGCCGCCCGTGCCACCAATGGATTGCGCCAGAATGCCATCCGCCTCGGCGGAGTTGGCGCCGGTTGTGGTGATGCTGCCGCTATTGGTGACATTGACATCGCCGGAATTGCCGCCTACGGAGCCCGCCCCCGGATCGCCGACGAAGCCGTAGCTGCTGCCGCCATTACCGGCGCCGCCGCTGAGACTCTGGGCGAGAATGCCGTCGCTGCCCGCACCCTGCGTTTGAATTGTGCCGAAATTAAACACCGAGACCGCGCCACTGACCCCCGGGCCAGCGCCGCCATTGCCGCCGCTTGTGGCGAGAACGCCGGTACCGCCGTCGCCGCCGCTACCGCTGCGGCTCTGCGCAAAAATGCCAGCGGCATCCGTGCCGGTGGTGTTGATCGCATCATAGTTGGTGCCCGTGACAGCGCCGCCGGCGCCAGCGGCGCCGCCGCTCGCCCCTGGCAGGTTGATACCAATATTGGTGCCGCCGGTGCCGCCATTGCCGCCGACGCTGGAAAACACCAGGCCCGGCAGGCCGGACGAGACGGTCTGGATCGTCGTGCCGGTGGCGTTCAGCGTGGCGGGGCTGCCGACTGTCTGATTGATCGTGCCGCCATTGCTGCCATTCCCGCCGGAGGACGCACTCTTATATAAATCGGCGCAGCCGATCAGCGGAATACAAATCTTGACGCCACCCCCATCACTGCCGTTGGAGCCGCTGTTGCCGACGCTGGAGAAGATCTGATTGTTGACATTCCCGGTCGCCGACGGAAAGTTGATCGGCGTGGGGACGTTGGCATTGCCGCCAGCCGTACTTACGGTGGCCGCGGTCTCGTTCACCACGATGTCCTCGGTGGTGGCATTGTTATTGGGGTCCGTCAGGGTCACGGTGCTGCCGGTGACGGCAGAGACCGTATAGAGGATGGGATTGTTCGACGCATCAACGCCCGTAAAACTCTGGCCGACCTGGGTCGCCAGCAGGATGTAATTATTATCGTTCGTGACGACCGCGTAATTGCCAATCAGCGAGGCGACGGTCTCGGTCTGGCCGTTAGCCGGGTCAACGATTGATTGGCCGACAATATAGGACGGTATCGCCGGTGGCGTTGTTGTTGCAGCACCCGCAACGCCGCAGGACAACGCTAGAATGAACGCCGCGAGCCCAAGGGGACCCGTTATTGCGCGGCTTGATGCCGGATGGATTTGCAACGCCCGCCCGCCATACCCCACGGCCCGCGAAACCCCCGGCGCCGGCGCGCCGAGACTGCGGCTCCAAACGAGCTTGAAAATATGAGTCACGCGGTATGCCCTGCTTTATCTAAAAATTTATTCTGTCGTTTTAAGCAGAGGCTGCAGGCCGCCGATTGCGCCGAAAACCGGGATGCGGCCGGCACGTCCAAAAGTGGTCACAACAATCCTTGCCGCGTGATACGCAGCATCGCTGGCGATTCGCCTGGCGCCGGCCTGGCAATCGATTCTGTCCAAGGCGTGGTTAACCGGATGCTGGGCGAGATAGTAGACGTCATGACCTTTCCTTGCAGTCGCAATCCGCTGGCTTTAAATTGTTTTTTGTTTTACCTTTAGGATGACCGTCTCATCCTTTCTTTTTTTATTTGCCGTGCGTCTCATCTGAGTATCCATAAGAAGCTAGGATTTTTCTTGAACGAAAGAAAGTTCGCCATTTTATGCCAAGCGTCCTGACCCATACGCCTATCATCCGCCATTCCCACGCGACGGGGCGTCTTCTTTTATCGGAGCACGTCTTTGCCATGATTGCGCCGGCCGATGAATATCTTGCCTTTGGCCGGGTTCTCTTTCAAATTGCCAAAGATGCCGGCTTTTAGTCACATAGTACAAGGACATGGGCGATTATGACGGGCGGGTTGAAAAAGTTTTCAACCGACGCGGTCCCGCCCAAGGAGCGCTTTGATTATTGGCACGGGGAGGTTCTCCGCGGGTTGTATGCCATTGCGCCGGCTGATACGGCGCCGCGCTTTACCGCCCGTCTGATGTCTTTTTCTGGTGACAAGCCGGATCATGATCGGGCTGAAATGTTTGAGCATAGCGGTTCCGCCTTGATCGCGGACCGCGATGCCGCACGTATACGGCGCGATGGCGGTGACTATATCTGCATATATTATACCGTTAATTGTAATAAAGGTACCGTTAGTCACGGGAGCCTTGACCGGCACCGGCTTAACAGCGGTGACTTGATGATCCTGGACGTCGCCCGACCCTTTGAAGTCAGCCGCTCCAGCCACCGCGTAATTAGTTTATATATGTCCCGCGCTTGCGTTCGCGCCGCTTATGGCGACTTAAGTTCGCTTGGCGGCCGGTTCCTGCAACACGGCGGGATGCCCGGCATGTTGCGCGCCCATATGCAAAATGCCATGGACCAGGCCGCGCTTTTGTCTCCGCAACAGCGGGTGATGGCGGTGAATATCGCCTCTGACATGGCAATCTCCATTCTGCAAGCCGAGCAACCGGCGCCGGCCGAAATGGAGGCCACAACCGGGCTTTATCATGCGGCGATGATGTTGATCACGCAAGACTGTGCCAATCCCGAGCTTAACCCCTTGGGCATCGCGAGTGCACTGGGCTGCTCCCGCGCCTCGCTCTATCGGGCGTTCCGCCAACAACAGGAAACCATCGCCGACGCCATTTGGGCGGCGCGCCTGGCCCGCGCATACGCGATGTTGCGCGCCCCCGCATGCCGCGACTGGCCTATCAGCGAAATATCATTCCGCAGCGGCTTTCATGAAATTTCTACATTTAACAAAATGTTCCGGAACAAATACGGCATGACGCCGCGCGACATGCGCGATATAAAATATGAGGTGCGACCGCACATTTTATAAGTCATTGAACACTTGGTTGCGGGAGTTGGATTTGAAACAACGACCTTCAGGTTTCGAGCCTACCCGCGGGCCGAGGAGTGCATTGATCGTAAAGAATTATTTGGCATTAAACTAATTACGTGTAAAAATTCCTGTAATTCTTTCTACATGATATTCGTTCGTCCGGTTTATACAGCTTACATGCCAGATCGACGCGAATGCGATCCGTTTACGGGTTATCTTCCTCATAAAAACCCGTCCTTCTCGTCGCGGGAATAGCGTATAATTCTGTCCGATTTTACGGGACCAGCTCTGTAATTCCGCCTACCTGCTGGCAGGGTCGCTAGATGTCCAAGTAAGTTCGCGGTGGCATTCCGCTCCCCCAAGAGCAGAACCCAGGTCACGCCGAGAACGATTGTCATACGTTGATAGCAATTGCAACGAGGCGATGTCAGGTGGCGGCGCTCCAAGAAGCCGCACCTACCAGGCGGCATGGTTGTCCATTGTGGCTCACCCTCAATGGAACGTCAAAGAGTTCGCTCTTGGAACGTTTTCGATTCCATGCCTAAATTCAACCTGACATCCAAATGTGCAGGGGCGACCAGAATGCTCTACCCGCTCAACCGTTGCGTTCTCGGTGCTGTTCTTGCGCTGTTGCTCACCGTCTGCGCCGCTTTACAGGACGCGCCGGTAAAGCCGATCCAGCTTACCAGAGCCAGCGGACCATCGCCCTTCCCCATTGCCGGTTCCGCGACCGCCACGCTGCTGCCTGCCAAAGATTGCGACCTTGTGACCAGCCGCCCCAACCCGGCGGGCTTTGGCCAACCGGTATTTTGCGCGCAGCCTAACCCGAACCTTGCCACCGCCTTTGGTAAGACGGCTCAGGGCGGCGGCGGCACCAGCGCAGGCCCCCGCATCGGTCGTGAGCCGTGTCCAAAAGCAGAAGCCCTGAGCCACGCCGACAGCCGGCGCACACGCGCCGTGAGGACCTGACCCATGCGCCTGGTGCCGAAAGAGCAGATCGTCATCGACGCCAGGACGGCGCTGGACGAGGAAGTGCAGGCGCTGGTGACACCAGCGGATCAGCCGGCCTTTAACCGATGGATAAGGCGAATTGAAGAGTGGCGCGCGAGCCCGCCGGCCACGCGCGGCACGGCGCCGGCGCCGCCGCCCTTCATGTCCGCCTTCGCGGCCATCTGCCTGTCCGGCGGCGGCATCCGCAGCGCGGCCTTCTGCCTTGGCGTCATCCAGGCTTTCGCCGCCCGCGGTATGCTGAAAAAGTTTCATTATCTGTCCACCGTCTCCGGCGGCGGCTATATCGGTGGGTGGCTCACACGCTGCATCGCGGCCTGGAAGGGCGATGTTGAAAAGGTCGAGAAACAGCTGAACGTTTACCAGGACGTGCAGGTTGGCGGCGCGCTCAACCGCCGCGACCGGATCGAGCCGCCGGAACTCCGGCGGCTGCGCCGCTACACCAATTTCCTGACGCCCGATCCCGGCCTCGCTTCCACCGATACCTGGGCGGCCATCATGCTTTGGCTGCGCAATACGGTGATCAACTGGGCCGTTTTTTCGCCGCTGTTCCTGGCCGTCGCCGGCGCGCCGGTGCTGTATTACGCGCTGATCTGCCTGGCCGGCAGCGCGGCGCCGGGGTCCACCTGTTTTTGGACCGTGTTCTGCGTTCTGGGGGCGGCCAGTCTCGGGTTTATCGGCTTTGCCAACTATCAGATCTGTATCAACCTGCCGACGCATAAGCAGGTTGATGACAAGGGCATCGAAACCGGCGATCGCGGTTTTGGGCTGTCCGGCTGGGATATCTTCAAATGGATTGGCATATGGTCTTTGCTCTGGACGTTCCTCGCGCCACTCGCGGTGGCGCCGTTGCTAAGCCCGCCCGATGCCGCTTTCGGCGTGCACGCGGCGTTCTGGGGAACCGATGGGCCGCCGCAGGTCTGCGGCCTGGCGCCGTGCAGCACGCTTCCGCCAAAACCGCAATTGCCGCCGCTTGCTAAAATCCCGCGCCTGAGCTTGCTGCTGCCGGCAGGCCTGCGCCACTATGTCTTGGTCCCGGTCCTGCGCGCGCGCACCGCGCTCTGCCTGCTGCCGATCATGCTCTGGCTTACTTACATGATTGCCTTTGCGGCTGCCTGGATTCGGGTGTGGTGGCGCTACCGGAAGGCCGGCGACGCCGCAAAAGCGGCATATAGATCGGCGGCCCGGGCGTTAAGATCGGCGCGCAAGGAGCAAGCATTGGCCATGAATGGCCGGAAAGCCGCTGACGCGGCCAAAGCCAAACTTATTGCGGTCGTCGAAAATATGGAAAAGCGGACAGCCTGGCGGCAAGCCCGCGATAATCCCGACAAATTGCTGAAAGACAACATGGCCGCCTTCAAATCGAACCAATTTCCGTGGATGATCAGCGGCGCGATTGGCGCGTTGCTTTTGCTGGCTGGCATGTGGCTGGATTTTGGCCGCCCCGCTCTCTGGCTGGCTCTGGCCGGCCCGCTCTGGATCACCGGCATGGAATTTGCGCGCTCTGCCGCCTATGTCGCGGTTCGCAAAGCCGGAATCTATACGGATCTTGACCGCGAATGGCTGGCCCGTATCAGCGGCGACAAATTCCGCATCGCCGCCGGGGTTTGCGCCATCGGCAGCGCCGCCGTGTTCCTGCCCCGGCTGGTGCTTGACAATTTTTCCGCGACCTATTCCAGCCTCGGCGCGCTGGTGACCTTATTCGGCGGCGGCACGATCACCGCGTTTGTTGGCCAAAGTGCGCGCACCATGTTCACCCATGGCGTCAAATCGGCCGATGATAATTCGTTCTGGACGATCAACCGGCTGATCATGCTGGCCGCCATTCTTTTCGGCATATTGCTGTTCGCCGTCGCCGGCCGGCTCGACGTTTTGGCGGCGGACCGCCTGGAGGCCCTGTTCTTCCCGCCGCCGCACGATACGATGAGTTTCACCTGCAACCCCGGCATAAACCAGTTCTTGCATATCTGCTTCTTCCTGTTTCTCACCTGGTTCGCCTTCTGGCGATTCGCTGTCATGGTGGATCGCTGGGTCAACCTCAATCGTTTCTCGATGCATGCGGTCTATCGAAACCGGATCATCCGGGCGTTTCTTGGCACGGCGCGAGCCTGGTTCGCCGCGCGCGCGCCTTTAGAGGAACTTGCGCTGCATCAGCGGGAACGAATTCCAAACCGCTATACCGACTTCGGCGCGCAGGATAACATGCGCATGGCCGACACCTTTCCGGGCGAGCCGGATCCTCGCGCACTGAAAACATTATTCCCGGTCATCAACACAACTTTGAACCGCACCACCGGCAAGGACACCGCGCGCGCCGCCCGCAAGGGCGAGCCCTTCACCATCACGCCGCTGCATTGCGGCGCGCCCAGCCTGAAGACATGGGAAGGCGCCTATGTCCGGACCCAAAACTATGCCGGCGGCGGCAAGGAAACCGGCTTCAACGATAAGGAAAATGGCATCACCCTCGGCACCGCGATGGCGATTTCCGGCGCCGCGGTCAGCCCGAACATGGGCTATAGCTCCTCGCCCTTCACCGCCTTCCTGATGACGCTGTTCAACGTCCGCCTCGGCGCCTGGCTACCCAACCCCGCCTCGCGAGAGGTGGAGAAAATCACGGCAGACAAGAAGATGACCCCAGACGAAAAGGCAATGCAAACAAAGGCCTTCTTCAAGCGGGCCGGCCCGCTCAGGGCCATCCCGACCCTGCTGCGGGAGCTGACCGGCCAGTCGGATGATGCCGGCGATTACATCTACCTTTCGGATGGCGGCCATTTCGACAATCTGGGCCTATACGAAATGCTGCGCCGCCGCTGCGGCCATATCGTGGTTGTCGATGCCGGGGCGGATAAGGACTATAAATATTTTGACCTCGGCCACACGCTGGAGATGGCGTCGATCGACCTTGGCGTGAAGATATCGTTTGCCACCAATTTGGTCTGCGGAAAGAAGCAATTATCGCAAACCGCCGCTTACGCAACAATCACCTATCCGCCCGAGGCCCGTGCCGGCCTGCCCGGTGCCACCGGCCAGTTGATCTATATAAAACCCTTTCTGCCGGATGAAGCACCAATTGAATTGCGGTCTTACCAGCAGATCAAACCGGATTTTCCGCACGAACCGACGGAAGACCAGTTCTTCACCGAAAGCGATTTTGAGAGCTACCGCCGGCTTGGCGAATTGATCGCCAACACCATGCTGACCAAATTGCTGACCAATTTGCACCCACAGAACGAGTCGTTAACACTGGCCGCGATTTTCGAGCGAGCAGCGCAACAACCGCCCCCGCCCGACTCTGAACCCGCGCCGGCGGCGCCGGAACCGAAACAACCCGCGCCGAAGCCTGCAAAGCAACAGCGCCGGTGCCTGTGGTTCGGACGTCGCCCCTAATGGCTCCGACCAATTCCCTTTGCTCCAAAACGCCATTTCTCTTCGTAGTTTTGGCCTCAGCTCATCTCGGATTACGTTTTCTGTATATTCACTTGCCGCTGTTTATCTTCATGTCTGGGACAGTACTCAGATCTCTCTTTTGAACGACCGCTCCCGAGCACAGATTTTTCGGTTTGGAGTGATGGGGATGCCGCATTGCTGCCGCGCCGGCTAGAGCCTAATTCGGTCGTGCATGCCAGTTTCCGTCTGGAGCGTCATGACAATGCGCCGGTTGAACGGGTGTGGAAGGCATTGACCGACAAAGCGGCAAAAGAGGGATGGTTCGGCGGTCCGCCCAGCGAATGGAATTCGATCTAACGCTGCATGGATGTGCGGGAAAGCGGCCGGGAACGGACAAAAGGACGCTGGAATAACGGTATGGTCTCCAACTTCGATGCCAATTATCACGACGTTGTCCCTCATGAGCGGCTGGTCTATAGCTATGTCATGCATCTGGACGACAAGAAAATATCCGTCTCGCTGGCGACCATGCAGCTCAACAGCGAGTTTGGGGGGACAACGCTTGTGGTGGCGGAACAGGGTGCCTTTCTTGACGGATATGATGACGCGGGTTCCCGCGAGCATGGCACCTCATATCTGCGCAAGTTCTTAAGGAACTGCCAGCGCCGTTGCCGCCGCTGCCCGAACAGCGCCGCATTGCGGCTATTCTCGGCCAGGCTGGCACGCTGCGGGCGAAGCGGCGCGAGGCGTTGGCCAAGCTCGACCAGATGGCGGAAGCGATTTTCGTGGAGATGTTTGGCAATCCGGGCGTAAATGCCAATGGCTTTCCCATTGGAAAGCTGCCTGACCTTGGCGCGCTTGATCGTGGCGTTTCGAAGCATTTTCCGCCATGTATTTTAAAGCCCGCTTTTCCCAGCAGACGATGGACAGCCTGCTCGAAGCGGGATTGATCGAAGCACGCGGCCGTAAAGAAACGGCCGGCCGACGCTCTGGGCAATGACAGGTTTGTTTCTGTCACGTTTCGGACTGCGGTCGCTCCATGATTTGCCGGGATCGCATTTTCTCCCGGCGCCACGGCCGCAGTAAGTGGCGGACTTCGAATTTGCCGCGGATGCCGAACCGGCTGACGCAGGCGGTATCTCATCCACCGCGCTCGACACGGGAGACAGCGGGCTGCCGGAGTAAAAATGCCTCGTATTTTGTTCGGGCTGGCGCCATCACCATAATTCCAACGAACTTCGAATATAATCGGTCAGGCGCACGGCCGGCATGATGCCGACCAATTGAGAACGATCACTGCCCGGCTGATCCAAAGGTGATGTCGGGGGACGGCGGGGGCTGTGCCAGAACCATATGTCGCGACCGCAGCTTCCGTCACTTGGTTTTTTGTCAGACCGGCTGGCCCGCCTGTTTGAGGCGTCGAACGCCATCCATCTTGGAAAGCGGATATTGCAATGCCGCGGCCAGTGACACTTGCAGGTTTTTTGAGCCACCCAGCAAATGCGTCGGAATCTCGGCGCGTCCATTTGTCCATCTTCCGTCAGGCTCGGGGTGGTGCCAGCCCACCGTCAAAGCGGGGTCATCAAGCGCAATGTTGCGGCCATCCACCTGCAAGCCGGCAATTTTCACCCCGAGCCGCCGGCGGTCCCGCGGGTCGGCAAAAATCTCGCCGGGGATGGCGTTCCGGCATGTGATAATCGCGCCGCCATTTTCGTAGCGGATTTGCAAATCAGGATCGCTCGTCGTTTCGATGCGCGCCCGGTCCAGGATACGCTGGCGGACGGTCTCCACGGTCTTGCCGCATTCGGCGAATGGCGCGCAGCCGCGTTCTTCGCGCAAACTCTGTGCAAAATCCGGATGCAGCGTCAGCGCGCCGCCGCCGTTTTCAAACGCCGCGCGATTGCCCGTCTCAAGATAGGATTCCGCGCCGACCCCTTCGGCGAACAGCACGGCGTGTTGCGGCAATTCG
>Ga0116227_10013117_pt1 | contig 13175 bp, 13 predicted proteins | sample S1TSphgellanicum_FD_89693 | JGI IMG/M metagenome (GOLD analysis project Ga0116227, IMG submission 89693) | Host-associated microbial communities from peat moss isolated from Minnesota, USA - S1T2_Fb - Sphagnum magellanicum MG | ecosystem: Host-associated > Plants > Peat moss > Unclassified...
CCCCAAAAAATAGACATCCAAATGATATGCCAATTTCAATGCACATCTCTGTCATTTATTTTGGAAACAACATATTACATGACAAGTTCAACTAGAATGAGTTAACAACGCCTTGGAACTGGAAACCCCCCCCCCCCCCCCCCCCCCCCCACCAATGGCAAGAAACATGTCAAAAAGAGAAGGCAAAAAGTTTCTTATTATTTGCCGAGATTTGGCAATAGTTGTCCTTGATGGGTCTACAAGGTCTTCCCCTGTTTCTGCCCATTACTGAATCCAAGATTTTGAAATTAAGTCCAAAAACTCATTGCATACAATTGCATGTGATCTTTTACCACCCCTAACATGTGTGTGTTTTCTTCCATTTGAACAACTCATCGAGCAACAAATGGTTCAACTTCAAGATTTCATCTTGAAGTGTCTACACCATCATACCCTTTGCAACATGTTGTTTGACATGACATCTGAGGTTCATCATGCCTGAATTTTATCATGTTCTGGCTCAAGGGTAGGCACTTGGTTTATAGTTCGATTAGTTTTCCCAACCTTTCGATTATCTTCCCCAATTTTTTACACAACACTTTGTACGTGACTTGGACTACCCCATCCTTCAATTGTAGGCATCCTTCGATGTGCACATCCCATCAACCTTATGGGTATCCTTCTTTTACGTTGTGTTCATGGCAACGAACACACTAAAACCCATGATGCAATTCATGACACCTTTGCTGCCATTACACGAGATGTTGGTTTTCATGTGGGATAAGAACAATTACATGGACTTCCTTCAACCACATGCAACTCCTCTTGTCGATGAGTCGACATTGTGTTCACCAAAGATGATATTTGCACCTTGGCCAACGTTGTCATTGACGACCCATTGCAAACAGATTTATTTCCCCGATTTTGCACAACTCAAAGATTTGTTGCATTAGATGTGGCTCAAGCCAAGGAAAGGAGTTATTGCAACTAACACCCCACTAATCAATTCCTCCCTTTTAATTGAGGTATTTGGTTGCTTACACAAACATGCCAATGTGTTTTTACATGATTTTGCCAATGCCATTTGGAGCTTGAAGGGGATAGAAGGCCCTCATATTTCTACCTTGGTCACTTTTTTTTCGTCAAAAATTTCGATCACATTACAAAGGATGCAAGTGTCTTCCATCTTAACTTGGGCGATAGCTCTAGGCTTAGCTACTTCTTGATTTCCACCCCTTCAAAACACACTTCCCATCACCACGGCCGACCTATTGCAAGCCATCGATTTTTGACATGTAAATATGGCCTACCTTCCACAAGCGATTGATTATGGACATACATAGATTTTCATAGCAACTTTGAGCCAACTTGACATCTTGTCACTTCTCCATTTTCCTTTATTTTACTCCTTTGTACATTTCCCTAATCTACAATGTGTTTCTTAATAAAGATTTACAGGTCTCTAATATTAAAGGATTTAGGCCCATATCCATGTAAAAGGGGCCATTGATTTATGCTGCAATTTCAGCTTTGTAATAAGCTCTTCAAGTTTTGGAACTTCCTAGTCCCCAAAAGTCCATAAACTCTGCACCCTAAAGTCTCTCACCAGTAGACCCTTGATCTGAATGCTGCATTCACTCGTGTCACAAGAGAACTTGTTAGCAGTTAAAAAAGGAAGAAGATGATGATGATGGATGGTGAGACTAATCAAGTCGCAGTGCAATCTAGTTGCTGCCAACTGCAACCCCTGAGACTTACAGCAAACGGCAAGGGTTAGGGTTTAGGGCCCGGTTGTCACAACTGAAGGACATTGGGTCAAGAGTAAAGCACCCTGAGAACAAGGAAAAACAGGTCGGGGTTCCGCGTTGAAACCACCCTGGCGGCGACGACGACGCCCTGACGTCGATGTAATCTGTGTTGCGCGCCCAGTTCGGGGTTCCGCGTTGAAACGACCCTGGCGCCGACGACGACGATCTGACGTTGATCTATTCTGTGTTGCGCGCCCTCACTACCGAGTCCGCGTCAGTTCCTGAATGCCGTCGTGGTGGTGGCGAGTCTTATCAGAATTCCGTTCTCCCTTCGTCAGGCTGGAGTTTTGATGCGGCGTTGCCCTCAAGGAAACATGGGCATTCTCAAGACACCACAACTGCAGTTGGTGCTGCTAGTGATTTGGACTCTCCTCTTTATCGAAGCCGCATTTCCGCAGCTTCTCAATGCCGCTGCAAGTAAGACTTCGGTTGTAATCCCTGCCTTTACGTTACCATAGTCTACTGGGGTTTTGGCCACATTGTTACTCGCTTTTTCTTTCTCTTATTTGTGAATCTATTTTCCTGCATCCTCGAATCCTGGGATCTATAGGAGTCCTGTGATTGGGTCCCTGGCATTTTATTGCTTTGCTTTGACTACTGTGATTTTTCCAGCTCAGTTTTACTGCCTTTCCGCTATGCTTCCTTCACAGAATTCTCAGTTATATCCCTTCTCTTTCGTTCTTAATGATTTTGGTTTGGCATTAAAATCGCAACTCCTTGGCCTTATTTTATTTTCCGTAGTAGCTCATGCTACAAGCTTCACAGGAACCCATAGCATTTGGACACAGATGCTTGAGAGATGACCCCGCTATGCTGCTTTGGTTTCTTCCCTTTCTCTGAGATGTGTCATGTCTAAACCCTCCATTGTACACATCCTTTGGATCTGGTCAGATTGGAGCTTGCTCTTTTAGCCGCATTCCATTGAATAAGTTCGATTTTAATAGCAGTGTCTTGAAGTAAATATGGTTTCAAGGTCATCAAGACTCGTTTGGTAGTTACAGTTGTCATTGGGTTTCTAGTTTCAAGTACTTCTGCATGATATGTTTCCAGTTATGATCTATGGTGAATATGGGACAGGTGAAGAACTGAGTGAGAAGGGCTTGCAAATCTATGAAGGATCAGATATTGGGGCCCGGAAGCTACTCCAAGCAGTTCAACGTAAGCTTTCTGATTACTAATCTTGAAGGTGAAGCAACACCCATGTGTCCAAAGTGTAATAGTTGATTATAGAAGAGCTTAATCTCTCTTAGTGATATCTATAAAGCTCAACCAATACCCTAAGGTTGCAATTAGCTATGTGATTGGCCATGTGTAACACTTGCAAAATGACCAATTCATGTAACCATGGTTTTTGGCTCACTTTCTTTGGTCTTTCTGTGACAGAATGCCCAGTGAATTTCGAGGTGCAAAACTACTCATCTATTACAAGTGTGTGTGTGGCCCCTAACTATGATAGCACCCTTTGCTGTCCTCCCTTTGTTGCCTTTGTGTGCAAATTTCTGACCTACTTCAACGATCAATCAACAGATTGTGCAGCCACACTCTTTTCATACCTGAATCTTGCGGGACATTATCCAGCGGGCCTGTTTGCAAATGAATGTACAGGTGTCCAACAAGGCATTCCATGTCCAATAGCTCCGGCGCCATCTCCTAATCCATCAGGTGTTGTTTTGATTAGGCCAAAGCTAAGCTCCTTGGCTTTTATGTCATTGTTTGCACTTCTTTTCAGGGTTTTGATTTTTTAGGCCCTATTTCTCTAACCTTTCGAAGTATAAGATAGAGCTTGGGAGCTTTTGTCTCCTTTAACACTGGAGGTCCATCTTTGCAGTCTCAGTCTTGGTTCCTTGGAAGAAGATTTCATAGGTTGGGATGTGTGAATGTTTGGTTTTCTAGGTTCAAGTGTTGAACTTCGGTGGTGTTAGATGGCAGATGATGGCAGATGATGGCATCATCCCTCTTAGTATCCACTGTCCAAATATTTGTTTAAGGCACAGACACTTGCAATGCCAACAATGATATAATTTTGGAAGCACATGGTGGACTGTGTAAACTGTGATTAAACCCTTGAAAAGAGAAAGAAGGAAAGACCTAAGACAACTTGTTTCAAATGAACATTTGACTAATACACACAAGGGATTCATACATGAACCTAGATGCGCCCTATGATATTTCTTTGGAGAGTGGCTACTCTATGGAGAGTATCTTTCCAGGACATATGAAGGCAACAATGTGGACATGTGGCATAAAGCACTTGCTTTCAAAGACTGCCTGGCTGTGATGGTGCTCTGCTGCTCAAGTGTAAGCAAAAGTATGAACAAAAGGTTAAAAAATTGTGTCTGTGAGAATCGTGTGGTTGTTTTGTTGCATGAGAATTTGCAGCTTTCTTCAGGGAGATGCAGATTTGAGAGGTAGTAACTCTAGTTCCATTACCTCTTACAACACTTCTGTTTGTTCCCACATATGCTTGGTACTCAATACTGGTCTAGAAATGTGTTGTCCAAATGCAGCCAAGAGCCTGAAGTATGCCATCACATACGACTTAATGAGGCTTAATGAGGTTTACCTGACATCAATTGTGGCATCTTTTTGTTGAATAAGTCATATTTGAGAAAGCCTCAGTTCATGATACATTTGTGTAGTCACACTTTTGTGCTTTCAGCCATTTCTACATTGAACATATGTGATGTTTACTGTAATTTGACATTAGTGTAAGATGTGTTGTTTACCAAATTCAAGTGTGAAGACCTACTGCTGCAAGTAAGGCCATATTCTGTTGTGGTGCATTCCTTGCAGCTCTGTTCCCAATGTCCAAATGTCCCTTTGCGCCTGTCCACATTGGTTTGCTTGAAGCCAAGTTAATTGATCTGAGAGTTGTAGCCCAATACTGCTGCTGTTCAATTGTTGAAATATAGCTGTTCATTGATCTGCCTAATATCATTAGTTTGTGGAACGATCCAGAAAATTCATCAAGAAAAATAATCGACGAGTAGTGCTTACAAGAACAGCAAAATGAATGATGACAATGCACTGTAAGGCATATCATTACCAGTAGGCTTCTCCTGCCTAGCTGAGAGTTTTGGCTAAACTTTCTACAAAGACTGCTTGAGGTCCATAGGTTATTGACTTGAATTATGGAGTGACTCAATGAAATTCATGGGGTGCAGCAATTTGGTTACTCTTATGGTTAACATCCTCTTGAAGGCACCTGCCAATGAGAAGGCACTGTCCAACCACACTTGGTGCTAGTGGAAATTTCAGAAATTTTCATCCTGGTATTTAACCAAGTTCCAGGAATCAAACACGGTACTATTATGCGGATCTTTTTTTGTTACACACTTCGATCAAAGGGTTGGCTGGGGTGTGCTTATGTGCAGGGAAGGGTGGGTCCATAGCAGTGTGGGGGCAGGTACCAGAAAAATCTCCAAACCCCCACCGGGTATGAACCTGGGTATACATAGTTAGCATATGTGAACTTCCTCAAAAACCCACCCCCACCTCATACCCTAGATTAATCTATGTCAACATACTTGCCCCCCCCCTCATACCTATCATTGGGATATAATCTTTATATATACCCATACCCAACTCATGAGGTAAATAAAGGAAAGGGTATTTGCCAAATTCTCGAGTACCTTTGTGGGCATATACCCAACAATAGTGTACTTTAGGGTTAGGGTTAAAAAAGTTGTTGTGTACTTTACATTTAGGGTTAGGTTAATTTTGTGTTTCATTTTGCATCTCCCCATTCGTCTGTTCGTTTATGGTCTGTCAAATCTTGTATCTTGTCGCCTTCAACAAGTGCTTTTGCAACTTGGCACTTCTGAATGTTGCATGGTGGACTTTGCAGTGTCATCTTGTTGATTGTTCAAGGTCTTGCAGTCATCAATGTGAGTTTATGAGTTTCCTAGCAACGAAAAGCAATGGAGTTGGTAGTTGATGACGCATAAGAAAGTAAGCTTCTCAACCTTCTTGCTTGCATTTTATAAAGCTTGTGGGATTAATGTAGAAAGTTCCTTTATGTTACGAAAGAACGATTTTCAACTTCCTTCAAGTCTATGTTGGTTAGTCTTGGTTTCGTGTTTTGTCATTTCGTCTTAGTTTTTGGGTCTCTATTAGGGTTATAATGTGTGCAACATGCATAGTGCACCTTTTGTGTTTCACATTGCATGTCGTGACGTACGGTGTCGTAAGGGTGTAAATCCGTAATAAACTTTACTAACAAAAAGACTAAAGCCAGTCAAAGGTATAAACTAATCAACTAAAAAGAGATGCACGCACAAATATATATATAATGCACAAGAGGAAGGCTGAGATGAAATTCTCATGTATTGCCCCCCAGACCTGAGCCAAGAAAAGCGTGGCATGGTCTGAGTAAGAATCAAGGTGCTGTAGGAAAACATGATGAACAATACCAATTGCCGGCGAGAACTTGAGTGAGCTCCAGCTTGAGGCTGAAGAGATGGTATCCACCATTACAGTTATCGCAAAGCAGCATCTGATCAGCATCGTTTGTCCTCTGACATACTTGACATGGATAATCAAGTGGAGGAATCCAAGTTGACGTGATGATGGTAGGATCCAAGTTTGGCAAGTGGCAGGGCGTACAATTTTTGGAATGATCTCGAATTATGCGTCCATCAGCTCCTTGTAATTCCAACATACCTGAAGGCTTGATCGCCTTAATCCTCAAGATAGTGCGACTGGAAGAAGTGTCTAGAGTATCATTGGGTTGCCGCTAGAGATACACAAAATCACCAACATCAAATTGTCTCACCTTAGGTTTGTAATTGCCACTTCGTGTGTGTGCATATCGTAAGGTGTCTTGATGTTGTGCAATGGATAGGTTCTCCATGGCCATGGGCATAACCCTTTTGAATAGAATAGCCCTTTCTGTAATGACCCTAGCCCAAGTGGCTGGGGAGTCCAAGTCCACAACTTGGTCCATTTGAGCAACAATGGAAAAAGGTGGAATGGGATGTCTCCCAAAAAGTAAAAAGTAAGGAGAGAAATGAGATAAAAAGGCATGTTTGGACATTTTGTAACCCATGGCGATGTAAGGGAGGGCCAAGTCCCAATCTTCTTTGTTCTTAGTGAGGCAAATCTTCCGAAGTCTTTTCTTGCATGTTTGAACCATCCTTTCTACAAGGCCATCAGCTTGGGGATGATCTCTTGAAGTCCGACGATGGTCAATGAGAGCATGGCCAAGTAGGTCTTCGAATTCTCCCTTGAATTCTAATCCTTGATCAGTAAGGCATTCAGCACAAACCCCAAACCTACTTAGGACCTGTTGTAAGACAACCTGGCTAGTGATGTTTGATGACTTGTCTAATAGCGCAACAAGTTCAACCCACTTTGAAAAATGTTCAATCATAATCATGATGTAAACATTACCCTTGGAGGTTTGTGGTAACTCTCTAGCTAAATCACATGACCAACGGTAGAACATGCCCTGAATAGGGAGTGGAGAAAGCGTGAGCTGTCAAAAGGAAAAAGAAGTTCTCACTCTATCACATTGTTCACACCTAGCAATGATGTCTCGGACTTGAGCATACATACCTCTCCAATGGTAATGAGGAGCGAAAAGGCTATAAGTATGCTTAATTCCAAAATGTCCAAGCTCCGAGTGTACCTTTTTGAGTAAGACTAGGCCATTCATGTGGTGGTGGAACCACTCTATCGCCTTGTGGTAAACATTGGATGAGGTGATTGTCCCTCCATGAATAACATTTGGACCGCTGTTGTATGTGATCCCGTTGATTTGATGTAACTTGGGGAGGGTATTCCCCATGTTAAAGAAACCTAAAAGTGTCCAAGTCCTTCCATATATCCATAATGGGATGATCAACCAAGTTACATTGCAGTAATGCAAGATAACTAGATGCATCAGATACATGTACTTTTAGAATCTGGTCAAAATCTTACTTGGCTTCTGAAAAATCTTCAGAGGTAGTGAGAGGTCTCCGTGACATGGTATCCACATTTTGATGTGTAATACCAGGTCGATGAATAACCTTGAACTCATATTCTTGAAGTATAAGCGCCCAACGAGTTAACTTACTAGTAAGCTTATCGTTAGTCATCAACCACTTGATAGACTAGTGGTCGGTATACAAAGTGAAATTGGTGCCATAAAGATAGGGCCTTAAATGTATGACGGCCCATACAATAGCAAGGCATTCCTCTTCATATGAAGAGTAATTGCTCTCAGCCTTGTTGTTGCTTTGGGATGCATAGGTGATAACATATTCCTTGCCTTCCTCATTAAGTTGGCCAAGAATAACTCCAATACCAAGAACACTCCAATCAGTGTGTAGAATGAAAACCTTGTTGAAATCAGATCTTCTCATAATGGGGAACTCTGAAAGCTTTTCCTTGAGTGTGTTGAAAGCTTCTTGATTTTCATCACTCCATGTCCAAGTAACATCCTTCTTTAGCAATGCATAGAGAGGATGAGCAATAGTACTAAAGTCTTGGACATAAATTTTGTAGTAATTACATAATCCGATGAAACTCCTCAACGTGTGAACATCAGTAGGATAAGGCATCTCCAAAATGGCTACTACTTTGGCCCAATGAGCCATAATACCATTTGGCAAAATTCTATGTCTAAGGTAGATTACTAAGGTGACAACAAACTCACACTTTTTAGGATGGATTTTCATATTGACTTTGTGGAGCCTCTTGAATAACTCTTTAAGATGAGCCACATGCTACAGGAGTCCCTTGTTATGCACTAGGATGTCATCTATGTAGCAGTTCAGGAAGTTTGCCCCTTCGAGAACCTGGTCCATGACTTGTTGAAAGAAGACAGGTGCATTCTTCAATCCAAAAGGCATCACAAGCCATTCCCACAACTTGTTGTTTCCATGGAATGTCGTTTTCTTGCGATCCTTTGCAACTAGCACAATCTGGTTGAAATCTTGCCTTAGATCCACAATTGTGAAGATGTTTGAATCTCCAATGTTATCAAACAATTCCTTAGGGATGGGCATGGGGTAACTATCCTGAGGTGTAACTAGGTTCAAAGGTTTATAATCCTCGTACATCCTTTTCTCAGTCCATAATCCAGCTGAATCTTTCTTTGTTGGCATTACTGTAGCGACTGTGAAATCAGAACTTGATGGCTGAATGAGACTAGCTTCATGGAGCTCTTTGCATCTTTCATCTACCAATTCCCACTCATGTTTGCTCAACCTATGCCTCCTTCAATAGACGAGTGTTTCATCTGTAAGGTTTATAGAAAGCTGCATGGTTTTACACCTACCTAAGTCTTTCATTGAGAATGCGAACACATTCTCATATTTAATTAGCAAGTTTGTGACCTGGTCTCTCTCCTTCTTGGTGAGTTGGTTTCCCATAACAAAAGGGTAGTTGGAAACACATAGAATGGAGTTAGAAAGTGTGTTTGAATAACCTGGTGTATTGAGTTCTCCATTATCCAACTACGTAGATTCGTAAAAGGTTGTAATTGTTTCTCTAGAAGTTGATGTACCTCCAAGTGTATTAAACACAACTTAAGTCAAATTACATGGTACCTCTTCCCCCCCAACACTAAGAGTGAAATGTAGAGTGTTGAAGATAGGCAAGTGTACTTGGTCAGGGTGCCATGTGGTTGCATCACCAAAACTACAAGTTGATTATATCAGTGTTGGTGTTGTGTACATTTGAAAGAGTACACAAGTTACCAACAACCATGTAAGGGAGTTCAGGTCCATGCCTCTCCCTAGTAGAGCGTTACGCTCCAGTCTAGTCACCTTAGTGTGACTAGTAGTGCTAGCTTGGAACCCCATAGCCGTTTCTTTTTCTTATGGGCTTGGTTCATCCTAAGTGGATGAAGCATGACGATACACCATGCCTGGTCCATCTCCTTGAAAGGCATGTGCTCTTGGGAAGGAGACAAAGGTGGGCCAAACACCTCTTGGTTTTCCTATTGTGTTCGTAGGAAACCAAGGAGGTTTCTCTTATGTTATAATTGGTTGGTAAGAACTTTGATCATCCAATATGTGAGAAACTGCAAGTTGGGGTTGCTGATAGTGTATTTCAGAGCTAGCTGCAGAACTGAGAGTGGTGCCAAGTTGGTTCACCAGTTGTGCAGTTGGTGCGCATAGGAACCGCATTGTGCCGCATTAAGTAGGAGCGGCTCTCCAAGGTAATGCTTGACCACTGTGTAGTGCTCTTAGACTTTCTCTTTCTGATCAAACTGAGAATGGGTATTTTCAATTACATAACCAAGTGTAGGAGAAATGGATGAGCCCAGGTTATCAATCGTATCATGTCCGTGAAAAGAATAGATCTTGTGTCACTCAAGCCTTTTCCAAATCCAGCCTCTGAAAATCCTTAACATTCCCAACCTAAAATGATGAGGTCGATGGGGCCAAGTAATTCCATATGCTTCTTCTGAATTAGTTGTATGTTAGAGGGCAAAAATGTGAAACTAGCCTTCCATGCGATGGTTGCAAATTGTTGTGGAAATCTTGTTGTGAACTCCCTCATTTTTGATGTCGCCACTTGCCTTGCAATAGGATTAATGTCTACGTAAAAATACCTCCGAACCACCATCCCTAATTGTAATAGGGTTTTGAAACCTGTACCAATACCACCAAAGAGTTTTAGTAATGTAATCCCTTCATTAGGTGGTGTCCAGGTGATTAGCTAATGAAGTAATGGTTTAATTGGTTCGCCATGGCTCTCCATGCTCTCAAAACTAGACAAAGCTTTGATCAAGGGCTTGTGGGCTACTTTGAACCTCTGTAAAACCTCTGGTCCATGTTAAATGTTAGTAGGAACCGCCCTCAAGCTTTCAGTAGCTTGAACGTAAACTATCTCCTCCTCATCTCTCACTATCCACTTGTGGCTAGCTTGTTGGATGTAGGAAATGGTGTGTGCTTCCTTGAGCATATAATGGTGAGCCATAGGATTATGGTTCCCATGTAAATCAAGGGGTATGTATCCCAGGTGGTGGCCATCAGTCTCCCAATCCATTTGGTAATACGCATGTTCAAACTAGTTGTTAATTGTGAAACCAGGTGGAAACAAGGCCTCTTGCCCAATGAGCACATCATAATTGGTGGCATTGGTGACTAAACATCTGACCTGTAAGCAAAGCTCCTAATCTATATCTTCATTGAAGTTAAGTGCAATCAAATTCGAACTTTCCCCAAGTACCTCCTCTATGCTCCCATTAACGGTGCGAATTTGCCACATAGATTTCTGTAGTTTGGAGTTAAGCATGCCCATCTTCTTGGTGAATTGAACTCCAAGAATCACTAGTTGGGCACCTGTGTCAAAAAGTACCACTCTGGGTGTATGTCCTCCCACTTGGATTGTTGACCCAGTATTGTCGACAATGGCAACTCCGGTGGTGATGGAAGTTCTCTTATTAGGCACCACCTTCGGAAATGAGTGAGAGATTTTGTGAAGAGAATGGCTATCCACAACACTTTTGCTAAGTAACAAATCCACAAGTGAGGTGTTCTTAACTCCCTTCTGATATGTGAATGTAGAATCAAAGGTAGGAAAGCCCACTAGTTTAACCATGCTAGAACTAGTGACCAGATTACGAACACCATCTGCAACACGTGAGCCAATCGAATGTCTCTCCAAGGTGTTGGATGGGACCTTTGTAGCATGTGGATCAGGGATTGGTAAAGGACTTGATGTAGTGTTCAGGGTATCCTTTAGGATTGCAATTATGTCCCTGATGCTTAGCTTCAAATCCTGAAAACAAAACAATGATGTGTTCACAAGCTTTTGCGCCACTTCATGCATTTGAAGTTGGCATTTCATAAGCTGATCAGTGGAAAATTGTGTGTTTTCCTGATGTACATGTACTCCTGGGATACATGAATTTGATGCCCTAATAGCTTGTGGTGTAGTAGTCTCCTCCCCTTTCGCCAACATGTGCGTTCTTCTTCTGTGTTGAGAGGACGAAAAGATTCTGGCATGACTGTTCGAGCTCCTCTAGCCCTAGTAATAGGACTTGAACCAGATGCGAGTCTATCGGTCTAAATTATTTGCCTAGTGGCAGAAACTTTGGGTGCCACGCTAGCCTCTTGTGCCGTAACATAGGAAGGGCAAAAAGAAGTAGCAAATTCTGGTGTGAGACTAGAATTATGTGGAGTGGAAAAAACATATTACCCAACCATGGCATTATGTGGGATGCCATAAAACGACCTAGGAGGTCCCTCTCGTGATCCTGAACCTTGTATAGGTTGGGCATGATTAGTTAATTGGGAGGACTTGCTTTTTAGATTAGTAAGTTGGGCACTCAATGATTCGAGTTGATTTTGTAAAGTTTGAACTTAAATTGCATGGGCTTGAAGCACCTCCCTCTTGTTAGCATTGTGCTCCTTCTTTTTAGCATTCTTGTTGGAATTACCATTGGTGGGCAAAGCCTGAGTGGAAGGCTGAAGTGCCTTGGCTTTTGGTTGAGGGACAACGAAAGATGCTGACACATTTTGTTGTTGTAATCGGAGTTATTTTCGTTTCGGGAATTTGACAAAATAGACAGATTCTTGATGTTTTTCTTTCCCACAATAATCACAAAAGAGATCCTCGGAAGGAATGTTACATTCACTAGCTTTGTGGGTAGGATTGCCACAGTAGTTGCAAAAAGGTTGGATGGGTGTAGCCGAGTGCACCGCTTTAGTCCTTGAAGAAAAATGTGATGATCTAGTTAGCACAACTGGTGTAGGTTGAGGCCTTGAATGTGATGGAGGCTTCATAGTACTAGCCTCATAGTGTGCATGAGCTAGTTCTAGCTTTTCGGAAATGTTTTACACATCCAACAAAGTGTACGAGTCTTCAAATTCTGCAAAAATCCATTGTAAAACCTACGCATGGAGTGTTGGACTACCTTCCAAGGAACGAAAATACCGGTGGGCAATTTCCAGGTTTGTGATGCTTTGGGTATCCTCTTTGAGTTTGAGAAGCCTCATGTAGAGCATCTTGAGGGTTTCATCCTTCTGCCGAGAGAAGGTGGCGAGTTGTAGAACTTTTTCAAAACTTTTGAATGGAAATTTTAGTTCAAGAACTCGAAAGAATTCCCCCACTAAATCAGTAAAAGTTGGTGCATCGGTGGTGTGAGGAATATTTGCGGTAGTAGCAATGAGTTGTTGAGGAGAAAGATTTATTAAGGTAGGTACTGGGTTTGGATTATTGGGCACAGTCCCATGATGTGCAATTGCAACTTACAATGCAACTTGAGAGGCGATGGCGATGGCTATGGCGTAAGTTGGATTGGGAATCTGGGTGATGCCCTGATGCACTCCCAAGCCCCTTGTTGAACCCACTTGAGGGTCCAACTATGTAAAGTTGCGGAAAGTTGGGACTTGAGGGTCGCTCCTGACTTCCAGCACTAAAAGGGGGTAGAGGGGCGTGCTAGAAGTC
>Ga0116227_10013118_pt1 | contig 13174 bp, 4 predicted proteins | sample S1TSphgellanicum_FD_89693 | JGI IMG/M metagenome (GOLD analysis project Ga0116227, IMG submission 89693) | Host-associated microbial communities from peat moss isolated from Minnesota, USA - S1T2_Fb - Sphagnum magellanicum MG | ecosystem: Host-associated > Plants > Peat moss > Unclassified...
AAAAAAAAACTAGCCCACGAGGGACGGATCTCCCAGGGAAGGGAAGTGTCCACCGAGCGGCATGGACAAAAAGAAAACCCAACAAAAAAAAAAAAAACAAAAACAAAAACAAAAACAAAAACCGAACCGAACCCAAATCGAAGGAAAGCCCGAGATGCGCGCACACAATAATACCCTCCAAAAAAAAAGAAAACAAGAGAAAGAGGTTCACAGCGCCATTTTCATACCTCGACGATTCAACTATTGGGCTTTGGCTTCTTCAGGTTTCTTTGACAACGCTTTCTGCCACTTCTTCTACTCCCCCAAACGACGATACAGCACAGCTGATCGCTACAGCAGGCGACTGGTCACACACATCACACACATCACACACACAAATCTGAAAGCTAGGCTTTTGGAAACTCAAAGCTGCTGCTGCTGCTTGTGGTGGTGGGAAGGCAAGGGCCAGGCTTGAAGGCAGGGAAGTCGGAGAGAAAGAGAAAGCGGCTCACCAGTCAGTCAGTCAGTTAGACACAGAGAAAGAAAGAGAGACAGAGAGAGAAAGCAAAGAAGCAGCTCAAGAAATGAGTGCAAGAAAAGGGGGGGAAAAAAAAGACAGAGTGACGGCAACAGAAACGACAAAACCAAACAAATCAAAAAAACACCAAAAACAACAAAACCAAGTGCTTGCTTGCTTGCTTGCTACTTCTTCAGGCAGCTTGCAAGCTGCATCCCCATCCCCTCCTTCCTCCTCCTCGTTGGTATCAGCGAACACCGTCTTGCAGCAGCTGCTGCTTTCCACGCACAAACACACACACACGCTCTCTCTCTCTCTTTCTCTCTCTCTAAACTTGAGTCTACAACCCCTTGGGCCCCTGAAAAACATCTCGATTAATCCAAGACTATTATATAGTGGAGTTCTCCGTAAAGTCTCATGATTAGGGGGACCAGAACAGCCAGTTTCGACATAATAGGGCATCAAATTGAATGCGCAACTGGGAATGAAAATCTTACAAAACGAGAAATTACTAACTGGGACCCAAACTAGTTTTTCCATCAATGTTTTTTTGGGTGGTATCCTGTCTTTCCTTTTTCCTCCTGAGCGCCTGCACTCACTGTTTCTTTCCTTTTCCTCCTGAGCGCCTGCACTCACTGTTGCTGCTGTTACATATATATACTGCTCCTACCTGTAGGACCACTATAATTACTCTCGAACCTTGTGCATTAATGCTGAGTTTCAACATTTCCTATTGAGATATAGTAAAATTTCCTTACTTTGCGGATACTGCTGAAAGAGGGAATATAGGGGTGAAAGCAGGCCCAAAGACAAGGTGACTTTACACGGATAACTCCAGTGTCAAATAAAAAATAACATAATTAAATATAATTCATACTTTGTTTAGAATATTCAAGTTTTATTTATTATTCAAGATTTATTATGTCCTGACCTCTCTCTCTCTCTTCACCTTTTTTTTTCTTCTCTTGTTATGTTCGTTCTGACATGGTTCTCAATAGTTCATCATTATTTGTGTCAATCTCAAATTTGATTTTACTAAATAACATGGACATGAAAAGGCACATGTTAGTTTGCTTTTATCATGTGCTTTTTCTTTTAATATTTGTCTTTTCATATCCAAGTAAGTGGAAAGAAGAAAGTTGTAAGGGAGGCTCATGACGGAGGGGCACCCTAGGGAGTTCCCAAACCTCAGGAGAATGCACAAGTAATGGAACCCTCCCTTTACCTACACAACTCTCTTTTAATTTTCTTGCTTCTTTCTTGATTCCTAGAAAGAAAATGTTTACATGGGAACGTGGGAACATATAAAATTGGGGGAGCTCCCCCGGTATAATGCACAAGGGTTCTTTTGTTGAGGAAGATCCCTCGAAGTACACATAGACATAAAAAGGGAGTTTTGTTTTTGGAGTGAGATAGCTAGGCTTGGAAGAGATAGTTAATTTTTGAGAAAACAACGCAATAATAATAATAATAATTATTATTATTATTATTATTATTATAATAACGCCATTACATTCTCACTAGGCTTGGAAGAGATAATTAATTTTTGAAAAAACATTTCAAGAATGATAATAATAATAACTCCATTACATTTAGTGACTTCACTTGAAACCATAGACTTTGAATAAATTGAGAGAAACACACACTCTCTATAATTACATTATAATTAACTTATAATTAATTAACTTCTTAGGTTTGAGGGTTTTCTTGGTATATGAAAATTAGTTAGGATATTAAAATTATTCATCAAGTTAGGCAAACTCACTTCATGTTGAAGGCCCAATTTTTTGAGATTGGAGTTGAAATTCAAAAGGCAAGACAAAAGTGATATAAAGGAAATCAAGGGGGTCTTGAACCGGTTTTCGTGAATTTTTTTTACAAATCTCTGTATGTTTATCGAATGCTCTTTTGGAACCCCAATTTAGTTGACATTGGAGTTGAAGTTCAAAAGGTGGGACGGAAATGATATAAAGAAGATCAAGGGGGTACCAAATTGGTAGTTTGAGGTACTTTTTTTACTACGGATCTTAGTATTTTTATGGATTGTCTCTTTCTTGCATAAGAACATGGGTGAGGTTTAGGGTTTAGGGTTTATGGAAAGCTCTCTTGCTTGCTAATTGCTTGCTTAGTTTGATGGATTCTTGTGCTACAAACAATTAGTTACAATTAGTCTTGCTACCTTGGGCTCGGTGTTGATTCGCACCGGTAGTGATGATCAATTTTTAGGTAAAATATAAGTGTATTTAGAAATATGATGTTCAGTTTTGAGATTGAAATTAAATGAAGATTTTTTGGCAAGAATTTCCTATTGTGTATATAATATTTTTATTCGAAAAATTCTTGATTTTTTCGGTATCATATTAGCAATGGAAATTGAATTTAATAATAAATTAAAAGTATGACTTATAAATTTATCAATGTAAGATGTTTCTAAAGGTTTTATACAAAGAACTAGTTATAATCTCTCTCACTAATTACTTGCTTAGTTCAAGGGCTTTATGTGATATTAAAAAATTAGTTGCAAAAACTTATACCTAAAAGTGTAGTGAATTTGGTGTGAGAACAACCACCTCTACTAAAACATAGAATCAAGTGACAAAAGTGACATAATGAAAAAATTGGAGATTGAAAGTGCTTTTTGCTCTAAAATTGGTCCAAAAAGGAATTTGGCTTCCAAATTTATTGTTCATGTGACAAAGAACCCAACAACCTCCCTTTAGCCTTCCCTTAATTATCTATGGCAATGATACATCCTATCAAGGAAGGAATTTACATCTATCATGGCACATCACATGAATTTTGATGGGCAAAAAAAGTCAAAACAAAATTGTCACTACGAAAGGCTATATATGCATTTTTTTATTTAAAAACAATATGTTCTTCTTTATATATATATTATGAAAAGAAAAATTATAAACATGCCTATCACATGAAATTGCAACATAATTTTTTTTGACAAGAAGGTTACAATATATGCAAAATAAGAAGGGAGAAATTTCAAGTCTCAACTTCAATGTTAATCAACAATTTTTTACAATTTTTTAGAAAATATTCTTTTTGGTTGGTAGTTGTAGTTTTAGGTTCGTAATCCTTTTTGGAATCATTGAGAAATCAATAAAAGGTATTAATTGGTTCATTAGTTGGTGTTATTATTATCGAGTTCTTTTCAATGGCATTAAAAGGTGGACCACATTGTTTTCTTCCAATGATAAGATCCCAAAATTTTCCATGATGAACATGGTTGATTCATTTTATTTCTAGAATTGTTGGTAGCTTGTGTCTCAACTAGGTACAAGAGATGAAGAGACATTTTCTTTTGTAATTTGTTATCCTTTGGGCAATATAACGAAGTCTTACAACTTGAAAGTTTGTCACTATTTTTTTTGAATTCTTGTGATATATCATTAGAATTTTGAAAGAACAAAAAGAATAAAAGAATAACCTAAAATACAAAAGTGAAAATAAGCATTTGAGTTGTTCAAATTTCATAAGTGTTTTTCCATCCTACTAAAATAGTTTTCATAGAAAAAATCTTGTTGAGATTAGGTTATTGAAACCTTTGTTTAAGGTTTCTAGAACTTTGAAGATCTACCTTGGTCATTCAGATCTCTTACATTTATTTTATTTATTTATTGTCTTTAGAATCTCTCCTATACATAGAATTTATCTTTCATTTTTATTCACAAAGAATTCCACCTTGACATTTTTGAGTAGTTTTTACACTAAGGCCAAGTCTCAGCCCAAGTCGAAGTCTTGACTCAAATCAAAATTTCAATTCAAGGCACTTAGAGTCCCATTATCAATGTTTTAAAGTTGTTTACTCCTAAGCCTAATCTTGATGACAATCATGACCCAATGGCTAAACAAGTTGGTAATGAAGTTCACAATTTCAAAGGTGAATAATGTTTTTTTTTTGGTAAGGCTAAACTATTTGAATTTTCCAAGATTTTGAGATGTGAGTATGAAAACAAAAGTCATGACAAAAGGTACTTGTTGGGCGTGTAACGATCATTAGCATACAAATTGACCATTTTTTATGAACCCTCGACAAAAGGTACTTGTTGTTGTCATGACAAACATAACCATATTTGAATAAGGATTTTTCAAAAATGTTATAAAAACTCATTTTTAATCATGTTTGAAATTGCGCACATCGATGTTCTTATGCACATGTAATTATGTGAGGTTGAAGTTGACAATATGGATCAAAAGATAATTTTTAACATTTCTTTTAACAATAAAAATCATTGAATTGTATTGTTAGATTTGAGGTGAGTCTTGTCTTTTTTTAAAATATGGTTATGTAGTTTTTTTTCAATTTAAATTCATACATATGCATTTACATTGATAGGATTGAATGTAGATAATTCTAATTTTGCACATGTTGTGATCAATTACAACAACATGAATTGTCAATCTTTTTTTTTCACATACATAAGTTGTTGAACTTGTTGAAATCTTATATGTTAACATTGGGTGAATATAACAATTATGGATCCAAACTTGTTTATAGTAGGATATGATTTGTCTTATGAAGTTCTATAATATTGAATGGTTTTTTTTTGGGTTGAAATTGTGTTTGAGTTCAATTTTTGTGATTTTCTTTTGCAAATCATAATTTATTCATTTCATTCATGAATGACATAAGTTCATTTGTATAATTTCTGTTTGGAAGGCAATTTTTTTTAATGTACCTTGTCAAATGAAGCTTAATAGTTTTTGGAGTTGCATGTCAAATGAAAGACAATTAATCAAAGTCATCTATTGGTGTGAAAGGCAACTTCAAAACTTGCTTGCCACCATGCTAGACAAGGACCCTATTATTATTATTATTATTATTATTATCCCAAACATTGAAACTCCTCCATTATCTCTTTTGGTGCTCACTTTGGTTAATTTTTAAAGACACCATCTAACTCAACATGAAATGAGAAACTAAGGTTGAAATTGGAACCCTAAACCCAACTAGTGCCAAACATAACAAACTTTACATGTAACTTTTCATGTGTCATAATTCCCTACATAATTGGAGAGTTGTTTGGGAATACAAACAAATAATTAGTTACAATCTCTCTTGATAATTGATAATTGCCTGCTTTTATAACTTGAGGGGCTTCTAGGGCTACAAAAAAGTTCATTACAAACATCTCTTGCTAAATTACATGCTAAGTTTGAGGGTTTAGGTAAATTGGTTTTGAGGGTAAATTGGAAATTGGGTCTCTAAAGTGCGTTTGCACTTGGTGTTAGGGACTCTAGTGTTGAGTTCCTTAACACCACACTAGAGTCATTTAAGATGTGAACTTGCTTATAGTGGAGATTTTATGTTAAACTAACATTCACATAACATTAAGCTATCGCCCATTTAACATTGGGTGCCACCTAGGATGCCACCTAGATTTTCAATTAACATTGATTTGACATCAAGTGTGAATGCACCGTTCTAATGTCCATAGTCGTCCGTATGGTTTATACAAGAAAATAAATTGTTAGCCTTACAATTCTACAGTAAAAAAGAAAACCGTTAGATTTATAGAGCCGTGGATAAATCCAACAAACGGATGATAATTGGCATGTCCTTAGAGTCCGACCACCGACAGAATTTTGAAGACATATGTACCTGCCGTGCAACTATAGTAAGACCATGGGTTTGTTTGATGGTCAGAGGATTACGAAGGACCACGCCATGTTCGAACATTTCATGATTTTAAAAGAGTAAATTTTTTTGGTACAATGGTGTTCAAGGGGTTAACTATATTGTCCTTGCCTACAAGGGCAAAGGATATATTGTGTTTAGATTCATTATATAGAGTATAGTAGCTTAAGGGATTTTGGCCCCCTAGGTAATAATAATAATAATAATAATAATAATAATGGGTCTATTTTTATATGAGGATTTTTGAAAAGATGATATTTTGGCTTGTGTTTAAACTTGAGAATAGTTACAGAGTTACAATATCTTGGTATTTAATTTTTAAAATCTAATTATTTACCCAGATTACCTAATTATCATCTTTAGGTAAGTTAACAACCCAAAAACACTATATATATATATATATAACAGAGAAAACCCAATAATTTTTATAAAATCATTTTTATTTTTATTTTTATTTTTAAACCTTTAGAGTCAGTGTATATAACCAGTTGTTATCAACCAGATATTTCCACAACCTACCCTTATAGTTATTAAAAAAATGATAACCTGACTAACTGGCTTTTCATTTTTTAATAAAAAGAAACATAACCCAATGGTTAATGAAAAAAATTAATAATTGGTCAACATTGGACAAGACCTTCTTCTTATAGCTCACATCCAATGAACTTGTAGATGGTTTTGCAAAATTGCAAATATTTTGATTGGAATCACCTATTTCATAATGGATTTTGGTGTCCTATTTCAAGCATTTTGTTAGGTTTCATACAAAGAACCATCGGCTTAGGTTTTTATATCATTTCAGAATCAGAGAACCATCAGAAAACAAAATAAAAGCAAGAGAATGGTCAGTCCTGGCTTTTGCAAAACCATTGATGAAGAACCGGCGGTTCTCACGAAAGAAGAACAAACTATGAACTGGAGGTTTTATGGCCTGTTATTTGGTTTTTAAATTTTTTTGAGAATTGTGATTATATACCAAAATACGGTGTTTGATTTCTTTTAGAATTTACAGGTAGGAATCCTAAGAACCACCTTGATAACCTTTCGTGTCTGTCCCAATATTGGTAAATACCCTTGAACCCAAAACTCCTAAAAGCCATGGCAAGGGACAAGAAGATTGCAAGGCATAGGGCCCAAGTCCAAGAAACAACTTATAGCACAATATGTGAATGACACCAACTTAATCTAGCCTACCTAATTAAACCACCTGGCCTGCCTAGCCTAGATACCTACCTATCTAGCCTACATAACATACCTACCTACCTAACTACCTTCCTTGTCTACCTACCCATGTAGCCTACCTACCCATGGGCCATACATGTATGCACCTTTTGGGAGCTCTATTCAACCTCCATTCAAATTATGTTGTTGTTAGAGCATGCAACAACCCCCTACCCACGATTATTCCATTGTGCAATTTGTGATGGCCATGTCCATAGTGGGAAGTATTCGTGGCTACAATTTGGGACAATTAAGCTTTGTTCATGCTCAAAGAAGAAGCAAGATGCTTAAAGGAAGAAAAACAGTACTACCATAAGTTTTTAGCAGAAGACAATTTGCCTTGAGTTTATATTCCCACGAATGAAATAGATCACATCATTGGATGGCAAAATGTGGTGAAAGACATTGCATACCTCAATTTGGACCTAAGGATAAGATATTAGGACCATGATTAAAAGGATGTGATTTGTGGGAGATTGCACAACAATGTGTGTTTATTTCATCAAACCAAAAAAGGTTCATAGAAAAACATTTGAGGGACAACTTGACTCCAAAAAGTGGAAGGAACATTCCATCAAGTTCATGACAATTCCAATCCTTGCCAAAATGAAAATCCCATTAATGGCAAACGAATCACATAAAGGGAAAAAAACAAGAAAATTTTGAAAATTTTGCCAAAAACACACAATTGTTTTTAGGGTTTGCAAGATTTGTCAACTACATCCTATTTCCATTGCTATTGTTTGTGATGGCTACATCTTTTTTGAAGCACAAAAGTGCCCCTCATTACACCCAATTGTGTTGTCCTACCTTCGCACAAATCTTCCTTTGCCAAAAAATTCTTTTCTTTTGTTCTAGTTTACAAAATATTATATTGATGAAGCACTTGATGTTGCCAACATTTTGCTAAAGGACAAAAGGTCATTGGAAGTAATTCAACTTCAAGTGGGTCATTATTGCATACAATTTTGTACAAGTTTTGAATGGGGGGGAAAAACAAGCAACGTTTGAAACTTGTAGATATAAAATCTTAATATAATAATTTCATCAAATGTTTGAAGGGCATTTCAAAATCTTGTTAGATTCTATGTTTCTAATTGTTGAAATTTGGAATATGTTGCAAGTTCATGCCCTCCAAAGTTTAAGAACTGTTTTATAAAAAGGCAAGATAAAAATTCAAATGCGGGTTGTGTTGTAAAAAGCAAATTATGTTGTTTTGTTCTTTTGTGTGCATGAAGTAGTGTGTTGCATGTAAAAATCCATTTTGACTTGATGATTAACAATTTGAGGTCAATCTGGAAAAAGATCGAAATCGTGGCTTGTTGATTAATAATTTGTAATCACTTTGGAAGACAACCAAAATGTTGGTGAATTAATACAAACCTCCACAAAAAATGCACAAAATGTGAATTTTGGTTTAAGATTTCAAGAAAAATTCAAATCCAGGTGTTTAAGGTTCCTAATTTATTGTCCAATGTTTGAATGATGCATCATTTCAAAAGTCTACACACTTTTCCTTTTTTTGCATTGTGTAATAAGGTTTGGGCTAGGTTTAACATTAGGGTTTTTTGTGCACTTGTGTTGTTGTGTTCATCCCGAAACCCATTGATTTTATTGACCTTCTTTCTATCACTAGTTATAATTTAAAGTTTAAAAAGTTTGATCTTTTTGGTTTTTCAATCTATAAATGTTGGTGTGTGAACCCTTAAAACTCGTTGATGTTCTTGAATTTCTCTCTATCATTAATTATAATCGAGGGTTTAGGGAATTTGATCAATTTAGCTCTTCAATTTGTAAATGTTGGTGAGTTCATCCTTAAACCTATTCATGTTGTTGAACTTTTTTTCGTCATTTATTATAATCTAAGGTTTATGGAACTTGATTTATTAAATTTTTCAATCTATAAATGTTGATGAATTCATCCTTACACCCACTAATGTTGTTGAATTTTTTTTTATCACTAATTATAATCTAAGGTTTAGGGAGCTTGATTTGTTCAATTTTTCATTTTGTAATTGTTGATGTGTTCATCCCTAAAAAAACTAATGTTGTTGAACTTCTCTCTATCATTAACTAGAATATAAGGTTTAGAGAGCTTGATCTATTTGGATTTTAAATTTGTAAATGTCAATGTGTTCATCACTAAAACCATCAAGTTGTTCACCTTTTCTTTTTCACTGAATACAATTTAGGGTTTAGGGACATTAATTTATTTGGCTCTTCAATTTATAAATGTTGGTGCATGTTCACCCTTAAACCCACTTATGTTGTTAACCTTTTTTCTATCATTAATTGCAACCTAGCTAGGGTTTAAGGAGTTTGATCGTTCAATTTGTAAATGTTGGTGAGTTAATCCCTAAACCTTTTAATGTTGTTGTTTTCTCTATCATTAATTGCAATGTATAGTTTAAGGTTTGGGTTAATTTGGTTCCTTCATTTGCAAATGTCAGTGAATTCTTTCTTAATTAAACTCATTGATATTGTTGAACTTCTGTATGTGACTAATTGTAATACAAGGTTTAAGGAACTTGATTTTTTCAATTCTTCAATTTGTAAATGTTGGTGTGTGGATCCTTTCCACCCCCTTCATGTGTTGAACTTTTTTTTTACTTACTTATTATAATGTAAGGCTTAAGGAGATTTTCTTGATCACTTCAATTTGCAAATGTTGGTGTTTTCATCCCTTCAACCCCTTGATGTCGTTGAATTTATTTTTATCATTAATTGCAATATAGGTTTAAGGGGCTTTTAAGTCTTGATTGCAACTGAAATTAAACCCAACTTATTGAAGTTTCAAATATCTCTTGATTTGTTACTTTACAATTTAATAGCTTAACATGCATTTGGTGTATGGGTGTAGTCACACAAATAGGAGCCATAGCAAGTGTAACACTTGTTTAATTTTTCACATTTAGAAGTGGTGATTTAATTTGGTGTTAAAAGTATAAGATTTTTTAATATTGTAAGGTTCCTAAATATATCATTGGAACATGTGAATTAATTTGAAAAAATCCAATGAATATCTAAGTACACATGCATATCCAATGAACTACGATTTAATTAAGAATGAACTAGAAATGAATTGAAATTTAACTATGAATTAACTAAAGGATATTTGAAAGTGAACTAAGACTTAATTGATAATTAATTAGAAATGAATTGGAAATGAACTAAATGATAACTACAAATGAACTAATAATTAACTAGAAGCTAACTGATAGCTAACTAATAATGAATTGAAATTAAATTAGGAGTTAGGTACACGTTAATTACAAGTCATGGATGAACATTCATATGAATGAACTCCATGATGTTGGCACCCATGACACCAAAAACAATCCCCTAAACAGGTGGGTGTGGCCCATGTTATCTTGTTGGCACTCGTATTTAATTCCATGTTTCCTAAATTATTAATCACATTTTTTTGTTTCTTATTGTCTAACCTAAAATACCTTACCTTTAATCATGTCAATTTCCATGTAGGTTGGTAAGCGCATGAAATCATAAGTTTCATCTTTAACAACTTGTTAATATATACCTACACAAAAGCAACCTAGAAAGCACAAACAAATCAAATTACATTGTCAAGTTACAAATCTATATAGAGAACAACAACAATTAAGTTCAAGTATAAACAACTTCTATCTAGATCAAGGTCAATTGGTTTTTTTTTAATTGGAAGTTGGACATTGCATTTGTTATGGTGATAATTCATGTATAGTTGCTAGTTATGTGTGTTCATTGCAAGTCCTTCTTTGAGCCATGGCACATGTAAAAACCCTACCAACTTTAGATTTCACCTCTTCTTTTTTAGAAGTCCAGGTGGTATTAATGTTTTAAGTTTCAAAGGTGCAGTGATGGAATTGGGATTTCAAAGCATGCAAATGGATATTCATGCATCTCATCTTTATGGATTAAACCCAATTACATCTATATGTAATCTAAGGTCTTCCAATGATTATATTACAACTAACATTGATGAACTTACATCCTCTTTTATCCTTGTTGTAAATGCATCAAAGAAAAGGAAACCTAAATGGCAAGTACTGGGGAATTTCCAATACATATGGGTTGCCAAGTTCCAATGGGCTAAGCTTGTTGTGGGGGTACATGGTAAGTTGCATTATGTGCGGTGCAAAAATTTGCACTAATGTTGAAAATAAGGAAAAGATGTTGGTGTCAAAGTTGGGTGTGCTATATAAACACAATGGAAGAAGGAAGTGTAAGTGTGTTAAACGTGGATAGAAGGTTGGTGGGTACTATATTAGTTCTAATAGTCAACATGCAAAAAATGAACATATTTATGGTTTTATTGGGCCAAATTTTGTGATCAACCAACTATTGAATGCAAAGAGGGTTCTATATATATATGAAACAAGGGAGGCCTTTGACCAATTATGAATGCATGCAAAGGTTTTTTGAATTTCTTAAAGTGAAGAAGATTCTAAAAATGCACTAGATTAATTCTAGTGAATGGGGATGGTGAGTTTGCGTCAATTCCATTTTATAGTAGATTTATTCAATCCTAATAATATGTTGAATTTCCTAAAATAAACCCTAATCCCATTTTGGGAAATGTTTTGACATTGCTTCAAATAATTGATGGATGCTGGCAAACATTATGCATAACATGGTGTTGGCTACAACAAAACATGTTATTCAAAAGACAAGGTTTATAGCTTTGAATTGTGGTGAAGTCACAACAATGGACAATTAGAGCTGGATATTAATTCATTGCTATTTGGTTGAAAATTTCAAATGGGTTTCCATATTTTTAAATTTGCAATGGGTCATCAAAGGAGGTGGCTCCAATAACTTGACTACAATGCTAATGAAATTTATGGCTACTTTTGGGGATTTATTTGACGATGATATGGCATCCAAGTCGGTTTGGTTTGCTATTGATGGTGTGACTATTTTAGGGTATGAAAATAGGGGTGATAGTGCAACTCATAAAGAAGCATGCACCATATGCCACTAGAATCCATTGCATGGCCCACATGTGTAATTTGGTCATGCAAACACTTTCACACATGTCATTGGTTGCAAAGGTCGAAGCCTTGCTACATTCCATGTATGTGTAATTGACACATGTGTTGCCCATGATGGAGGCAATGTAAACCTTTATCTAAGATGGCCTAGGGCAAGGACACTTTTGTTTGTGATTTTGTCACCTCCATCATATTATGTATTGTTGATTTGTATTCATGGTACATAAACCCACTAAAAAGGTATGAACAAGTGATGGGCGTGTATCACTTTCAACGATACCCACCCATCACTAAAACCTTGATAACTAATTCTCATTTGTATGAAAACAAGATGAATGAAAACTAGATCTAGAAAAAATATTAAGATTCGAATGAGGTAAAACCCCTTAACTAGATCAAATTCTTAAGGTACAATATACAAGGTTTAATGCACAACCATTAAACAAGGTTGTGCATTTAATGAACAAGGTTCGAAGATTAATGCACAAGGTTCGAATTAATTATAATAGTTGTAAAACTAGGAATAGTGAAAATATACGTAACAATATTGGAGGTGCTTAGGAAAAAAGGAAAGACAAGGTGAAATTCAGTTTTGTGATACTTAAACCCCCCTTTAACATGTTTTTTTAATTTTATGGATAACTATGATTTTTTTAATTTTAAGAAAATAATCAAATCGATAAACTGTTTACAAATTTGGTTTTATTCTTATTTGAACAAATAATAATAATTAGCTGGTGAAAATTGCCAAATGATAACTAGTTATTTTCAAATTTATGAAAATCAGTTATATATATATATATATATATATAT
>Ga0116227_10013119_pt1 | contig 13174 bp, 14 predicted proteins | sample S1TSphgellanicum_FD_89693 | JGI IMG/M metagenome (GOLD analysis project Ga0116227, IMG submission 89693) | Host-associated microbial communities from peat moss isolated from Minnesota, USA - S1T2_Fb - Sphagnum magellanicum MG | ecosystem: Host-associated > Plants > Peat moss > Unclassified...
CGCAGGCCGGGAGGCATACATTTCCAGCGAATAGTCACACATGGCAGTCACTCCTAGATGTCTCGAGACAGTGGTTTCCCACGCAATACCGCGCCGCCGCAGGATTGCGGACGTGTCGGCATACAGAGCTATTTGGCTAGCTCTCCCAGGGCGGGAGTATCGCAGGCGGCCGATGGACGACCGGGTCAGGTCTCAAGAAGAGTGCGCAGGATCAGCCTGCGCCTAAGAAACCTGACCATGCCCGACGAGCGTCGAGCATCCTACCGGCACGAAAACAGTCGAACCTCTATAAGGTTGCAAGCGATTCGTGACCGTTTTTCATGCTAGCCCGATGGCAAAGGAGGTCAAGCGACTTTGCGCTGGCAATTCTCTCGCTTGACGCTCAAAAAACGTGGCAATCCAAATCGTGGCGAGACGCTACGTATCAGGTCGCCGCAGGTTTCGGCCGTCCTTGCGCGATCGGCAGATCCTGGCGACCGCCCCATTCGGTCCATGATCCGTCGTAAAGAACGATGCCGGATTTGCCGATCGTTTCGAGCGCAAGCAAAAGGATGGCGGCCGTCACACCCGAGCCGCAGGTCGTGATGACCGGCTTTTCGAGATCGAGTCCGGCGTCGGCGAAGACCCGCTTGACGGCTTCGGGCGCCTTGATCGTTCCATCGGTGATGACCTCGCGCCAGGGGACGTTCAAGCTTCCGGGAATATGGCCGGAGCGAAGACCTGGGCGCGGCTCCGGCGTTTCTCCGGCAAAGCGATCTGCGGCACGGGCATCGACGATCTGTGCCGCGCCCGATTGCGCTGCTGCGAGAACGAAGGCTGCATCTGCGACAGCCTCGCTCGCGAAATGCGGCATGAAGGTCGCCGGCGCGCGCGTGACCGGGCCTTGCTCCAAGGCGCGGCCTTCCGCCTTCCATTTCGGCAGCGCCCCGGCCAGGATCTTGACGTCGCGCGCGCCGAAGACACGTAAGGTCCACCAGACGCGCGCCAAGCCGTGCAGGCCGGCGGCGTCATAGACGACGATGCGATGCTGATCGCTGATGCCGAGCGTGCCCATGGCCCGGGCGAAGCTCTCGGGATCGGGCAGCATATGCGGCAGATCGGTGGCGTGATCTGCAATTTCATCAATGTCGAAAAAGACCGCGCCCGGAATATGCCCACCGAGATATTCGGCCTGCGCGTCGCGCTTCTCGTCCGGCAGGAAGAAGGAGCCGTCGATCACTGCGAGATCGGGCGCGCCGAGATGGGCGGCAAGCCATTCGGTCGAAACGAAAAACGGGTTTTCTTCAGATGTCGTCACGCGCCGGCTCGCTTCGAGCGGCGGTCGCTCCGCAGGGCTGCCGCTCTATCCTTTTGTTCGTTCATCGGATTGGTCCCAAACCGGGGGCCGCTTTGGGTCCGATGCGTCTTAGCATAGGCCGGCCCGGCAATGTGCGCCAGCTCACAGAGAGCTTCGATCAAAGCACGTCATATCGCAGTCGGGCAATCGCAAGAGCCGAGAGACACGATCATGACAACGAGCCGCCGAGACAATCTTCTGATGCCGATTTTCGCCTGCGCCGCCTGGTTCGGCGCCGTCGTCTACATGCTCGTCCGTCTCGGCTGAGCATCTTCGAGAAGGCTGCTGTTTGGGCCGCCCCAAAACCCTTGAACTCGTCTCCTTCAGTTCCGCCGAGGCGCAGGCCGATCGGCGTCGAACTCGGCTCCTTCTAATTGGCTCCTTCGACCCATATCTTGAGCATGATGGTCCATGATGTCTCTCGATGGCTCTGTTGGTTGACACCATCGTTCTGAGGGGCGACGATCCCAGACGCCAGAGCTTGGCACAGGCCCGTTACGCCATCTAACGAAAACCTAATTTTCGTGATGCGCTCAAATCACCAGAATGCGCCGATGATTTATGAAATGCGGGTCTATCGATGCGTGCCGATGCGGCTTCCCAACCTGCTCAAGCGATTCGAGACGATCACCCTCGATCTTTGGGCGAAACACGGGATTAGGCAGGCTGGATTCTGGACGACGCTCGTCGGCGCGTCGAGCCAGGAGCTCACCTATATGCTCGCGTGGGACTCGATGGCGGAGCGTGAGACGAAATGGGGGGCCTTCATGGCCGATCCCGATTGGATCGCTAAGCGCGCCGAGACTGAGAAAGACGGACCGATCGTCGAGACGATCTCGAACCAGTTTCTCGCGCCGACCTCGTTCTCCTCAGTGAAGTAGGGCAGGCCTGCGCAGTCGGAACGCCGCCGCACGCATCCAGGTGTTGCACTCAAGGGGTGGCAGGTTCGGGCAGGGCGAGGCGCACCACGGCGCCCTCGCTGCGCAAGCTGGTGACGATCTCGGTCACGGCATCCAGCGAAAGCTTCGTGTCGGCGACCTTGACGCGATAGAGCCCGCCGGGTTTCGGACCATCGGCGATCGTCGCCTTATGGGCCTCGAGGAAGCGCGTGACCGCCTCGGTCGTAGCATTGGGCGCGAAAGAGATGAGAACGAATGTGCCCGTCGCGGCGGCGCTCGGCGCGCTCGCCGTCGTGTAACGGGTCGTGCCCGGCTCCTTGACGACGAGCGAGGTCAAGAGGCCCGCCTGCACGCAGATCGCGAGGCCGGCGGCTGTCGCGCTGAGCGCGAGCGCGCGGGGCGAAAGCGAGGCGAGCTTGCCGGCGAGCCAATCGAGCGCGTTGCGGCTCGCGCCGCGGGGGACGCGGCGCTGGGCTTCGGCCGCCTCGATCCTGGCGAAGAGCGCGTCATAGGCGGCCCGTGACGGCGCCGCGAGGCTTTCGTTGAGAGCGATCGTCTCGCTCTGCTCGTCCTCGGCGAACAGCAGGAGCCGCTGCAGCGCGTCGGAACTCTCGAGCGCGGTCGCTATCTCGGCAGCTTCTGCGGCAGCGAGCTTGCCGGTCACATACCAGGGCATGGAAAGCTCGTGGTCGGTCGGTGCGGGATTCGTCTCGGTCATGGCCAGCCTCTGTCTATTCCGGCGGCTTTCAGAAGTTCCGAGAGGCGCTTGCGGGCATGAAACATGCGCGTTTTCACCGTGTTCTCGGGAATTCCCAAAATTTCGCCGACCTCTTCGACAGTCCTCTCGTGATAATAAACCAGATCGACCACCTCGCGGTGAGCGGGCGACAGCGCGGCGAGACATTGCCGCAGGATTTTGGCCTTATCGGCCTTCTGAGCGGTGATTTCCGGATCATCGGCCTGGTCTTCGATCGACTCGGCGAATTCGGGTTCGAGCGAGTCCGGGGTTTTCTTCCGTAAGGAGGAAAGCGCCTTGAACCGCGCGATCGACAGGAGCCAAGTCGAGACGCTGGAACGTCCTTCGAACCGACCGGCCTGTTGCCACACATCGAAAAACACGTCGTTGATCAGATCCTCCGCATTTGCCGTGTTGCGCACGAACCGCAGCAGGAACCTGTAAACGCGCAGATTATGGCGCGCATAGAGGACTTGCATGGCGGCTCGGTCGCCCCCGGCGACCCGCTTGAGCAGTTCCTCGTCGGATGTCTCGTTCAAGCCGGCCTCATCGTCGATGTGTCGCGCCGCACAGACCGAAGGTTCATTGAAAAAGCTCGCTCGTGATCCTTCTCTTTAGCACAGCCACCAGGCAAGCTCACGTAGGGGCCATCTTGTCTGCCTTCTGCCGATTCTATTAGGCGGCGGGATGCTCGAGCACGCCGACAAGACGGGCGAGGGTCGCGCGAAGCTGCGCCGCCGCGGCGGACCCATAGGCGCCCTCGACCTGATCCTGGGCTGCGCGCCAAGCGGCCTTCGCCATGGTGAAGCGGCTTTTGCCGGAGCGGCTCAGACGGACGGCACGGCTGCGCGCATCCGCGCCGATCTCGATCCGCACCAGCCCGTCGCGGGCGAGCGGCTGCACTGCGCGGCCCATGGTCGTGCGGTCCATAACCATCGCCGCCGCGAGCTCGCCGATCGACAGGCTGCCGCGCCGATCAAGAATGGCGAGAATGGAATATTGCGTCGCCTTCAGGCCGGTTGCCGCCAAATGACGATCGTAGATCTGCGTCATTTGCCGCGCTGCCTGCCTTAAGGCGAGGCAATTGCAGCCGCTCGGATTGGGAAGATCTTCTGCCAAGAGGGGCCTCTTGCGAATGAGTGCATATACGCGTATCTAACCGCGGCATGAACGCAGGTAAAGCCATGGATGCCCGCACCAAGCTGCTTCTCGAGGGACCGATCGGCCCGACGCTTCTGCGCCTCGCTCTGCCGAATGTCCTCGTGATGATCATGCAGGCGGCGATCGGGCTGATCGAAACCTATTTCGTGGCGCGCCTCGGCGCCGACGCGCTGACCGGCATGGCGCTGGTTTTTCCGGTTTTGATGCTCTTCCAGATGATTTCGGCCGGCGCCATGGGCGGCGGCATCTTGTCGGCGGTCGCCCGCGCGCTCGGCGCCGGGCGCCGCGCCGATGCCGAAGCGCTTGTCTGGCATGCGGTTGCGCTCGCCCTCGGGCTCGGCCTCTTGACCACGCTCGCGACGCTTTTGGCCGGCCCAAAACTATACGCATTGATGGGTGGCCGCGATGGCTCGCTTGCCGCGGCCAATCTCTATTCCGGCATCGTTTTTTCCGGTGCCGTGCTGCTTTGGCTCTTCAACTCGCTCGCCGCAATCATTCGCGGCACGGGCAACATGGTTTTCCCCGCGGCCGTCATTTCGCTCGGCGCGATCATTCTCGTGCCTTTGTCGCCGGCGCTGATCTTCGGTTGGGGGCCGCTGCCGCAGCTCGGCATTGCCGGCGGCGCCGTCGCGGTGATCCTCTATTACGCGGCAGGATCGGTGGCTTTCATCTTTTTCCTCTGGTCAGGGCGCGGCGTTTTGCGTCCGGCCCTGCGGCCGCCGCCGCTATCCTGGACGCGCATCCGCGATATTCTCGCCGTCGGCGCCGCCGCCTCGCTGATCGCGACGACGACTAATGTGAGCATCGGACTTGCTACCGGTTTTGCCGGCCGCTACGGCCCCGCCGCAGTCGCCGGCTACGGCACCGGGGCGCGGCTCGAATATCTGCTCGTCCCACTTGTCTTCGGACTCGGCGCGCCGCTCGCCGCCATGGTAGGCACGTCGATCGGCGCCGGCTGCCGCGACCGCGCGGTGCGCGTGGCGTGGGTCGGCGCCGCCATGGCCGGCGCGATCACCGAGGCGATCGGCCTTGCCGGAGCTCTCGCCCCGGAGGCTTGGCTCGGGCTCTACAGCCAAGACCCGGGCGTGCTGTCCTACGGCAGCCGGTATCTGCATCTCGTCGGGCCGTTTTACGGATGTTTTGGTTTCGGCTTCGCGCTTTATTTTGCGGCGCAGGGCACAGGCCGCCTCGTTTGGGCGCTCTTCGCCGGCGCGGCCCGCCTCGCCACGGTTTGCATCCTCGGCCTCATTGCCGTGCACGCCGGGAGCGTCGCCGGCCTCTTCACGGCGCTCGGCCTCGCTATGATCGTTTTCGGCGGCATCAATGCGATCGCGACAGTGACAGGCGCGTGGCTCAGCCATACGAAGCTCGCAAGGCCGCTGCCCGAGGCGGTTACAGAAGCTCGCTGAGGCCGGGAATCGCGGCCACCACCTGACCGACACGCTCGTCGCCGGCTTTCTCCCGCGCGAAGGCAAAGAATTCTTTGCCGGTAGTGGTCATCTCGCCCATGCTGAGGCCGATGCCGGTGAGTTTTGCGGCGAGGCCCATCAGGCCTCCGCCGCCGAGCATGCCCGCGAGACCTCCGAGGACACCGCCTCCGGCATTCGACGTCTCCGCGGCGCTCGCCGCTTCGGCTGCGCCGGGAACCGCTTCGAAAAGCGCCTCGACATCGGCCGGTGGCGCTTCTTTTTTCAGAAAAGCCAGGATCAGTCCGACTGCGCCTTGCGCTTTCGCGCCGTCGATGCCGGCGGCGGCGGCAACGCGGGCGACGAGTTCTTCCATGAAATCCTCGAGAAAAGGCGAGAGCGAAGCAGCTTTCTCGCCATCAAACGCGCGGAAATCAAGGCGCATCCGCGCTATTCAATCGCGACGCCAGATTGCGCGCTGAGTTCATGGAGCACTTTCGCGGTGAGCTCACCATGAACCGGCAGGCCGCGGTCGCGCTCGAAACGCTCGATGGCCTGGCGTGTCGAGGTGCCGATGAGCCCGTCCGGCTTGATCACGAAACCGAGCTTCATGAGCGCCTTTTGCGCGCTGAGCACGACATGGCTCGGCTCCGCCGCTGTCGGATTAGGCTGCGCCGCCGGCGCATTCGTCTTGATCAGCTGCGCAATCGGATCGCCATGCGCGGGGGCGGGCTTTGCCTCTTCGCTCGGCTCGGCTGGCTTTGCACGGGTCGGGGTGGGCTTTTCGGCGGCAGCCGTCGAAGCGGCGGGCGGCGTCGGCCGCGGCGCGGGTTGCATGGTTTCCTGTGACGACAGGATAGCGGTGAGCGGCGTCGCTTTGGCAAAGAGTGGCGCCGGATGCCGCTCGTGCTGCAGCACGAGCGCATTCACCATGATCCCAATCACGATCACGGCAAGAAGCGCGCTGCCGAAAAGGCTCGTATAGCGCGCCATTCGGTGGGCAAAGCGGGCGAGGCGGGGCTCGTCGTTTCGCGCATCTTGTTTCCGCCCACGGGGGGAGGGCGGTTCGACCAGCACGAAGTCATGGTCGGCTCTGGCCAGAGCTTCACGCACTTTTTTTCACCATTTTTGCGTTGGAGAAATCGTCGAGGTGGTCGATGCGCGTGCGGCGCGCAATCGTATCGATCGTGGCGGAACGACGTGGCTTGACGGCGCTGCTGCGGCAATCGAGCGGCAGGCGCACGCTGACGCAAGTGCCCTTGCCGGGTTCGCTTTCGATGCCGATCGCGCCGCCATGCAGGCCGACGAGGCCGCGCACGACCGACAGGCCGAGCCCGGTGCCCTCGTAGGCGCGATCATAAGAGGCGCCGGCCTGGAAGAACGGATCGCCGAGCCGCGCGAGGTGCTTCGCGTCGATGCCGATGCCCGTGTCGGCGACCCGGATCATCAGCCAATTGCCCTCGGGCTCGGCGCTCACCGTCACGCGCCCGCGCGCCGGCGTGAATTTCACCGCATTCGAGATGAGATTGATCAGGATCTGCTTGCAGGCGCGCTTATCGCCGATGATCTCCTCGAGCCGAGACGGATAGGCGCGCACGAGCTCGACGCTCCCCTCGCTCGCTTTGAGCTTGACCATGTCGCAGCAGAGATCGATCAGCGGCGGCATTTCGAAAGCCTCCGGCACGATATCGAAACTGCCTGACTGCAGCTTAGACATGTCGAGAATCGTATTAACCACAGCGAGCAGATGTTGGCCCGACTGGCGGATAATTTCGGCATATTCGCGCTGCTTGGCCGGATCGTTCGGCGTGAGTTCGGGATTGCCGAGCATTTCCGCGAAGCCGATGATCGCATTGAGCGGCGTGCGCAGCTCATGGCTCACATTGGCGAGGAACTGGTCCTTCGACAGGCTGACTTCTTCCGCCGCGCTGCGGGCGGATTCGAGCGCCTCCTCGTGGCGCTTGGCTTGCGTCACGTCGCGCAGAATGGCGGCAACGCCGTTTTGCAGCCCCTCCTGCACGAAACGGCGGGCGCGCAGCTCGATCCACAAAAACACGGGGCTGCCGCTTCGCTCTGCGGGCTGCGCCGCACGTAGCCGCAGCGTCACGACGATCGTCGCCTCGCAAAGTGCCGCATCGGCGATCGCCTTCAGAAAAGCCGGCCGGTCTGCGACATGGATATGTTCGAAGAAGCCGCGCCCCTGAAGCTCGCGCGGCGCGAGACCGAGCATCGCCTCGCAGTTCGCGCTGACGAAATCGACTCCGCCGGTCCGATCGAGGAAGGCAACGAGGTCGCCGAGCGTTTCCGCTAATACTTTATAGCGCCGCTTGCGCGTTTCCTCGGCGTGGTTGTGGCGTTGACTGCGCCGCGCAGCACCGCACGCGATTGCGGTTGCGGTAAAGATCGCAGGAAGGATGCAGAGCGCACTCGTGGTCAGCGCACTGGCAAGGCCGAACCAACCGCCGAAGCCCGCCGCGGCGAGACCGGCAGCGGCCAAGGCCGCTGCCGCGCCGCCGAGGCCGATCAAGGCGAGATCGAGCGAGGCGAGGCCCTCGAACGGCGCGAGCACGAGCCAAGCCAGAGCGCCAGGCCCGGCGTCGGAGCCGCTGCCTGCCGCGATCGTCAGGCACGTCGCGACGAGGCTCAAGATACAGATTGCCTGCGCTAAAGCGAGCTTGCCGGTCCGTGAGACGAGCACGATCGCGCCGAGCGGCAGCATAAGCCAGCAGAAGGCGACGACGTGCCAGCGATTGGGAACGCCGTAGATGGCGAGAAAGAGCGGGGCGAGGCCGAGCACCGCGAGCATCGCCAAGAGCCGGTATCGGATGAAGGCTTCGTGGCGCGCACGCTCCTGGCGGGATGCGAGAGCACCCGGATAGACCAAAGCGGTGATATGGTCCTTGAGGCTCGCCGCACAACTCAAAACGCCGCGCTCCACGCCGCTAGAGCATCCCGCCTTCAAAGGGGCATCAATTGAAGGCGGCGAAGATGCTCGAGATACAAAAAGTAGAGCATCGTTCGGCGCGCAAACGGCACACAAGTCTGCGCACGATGCTCTCGTGCAGCAGGAACGTCGCAGGCCCGTCTTAAGTGAACCCTAAGCCGGCGCGTCAAATCAGGCGCGCCGCGTCCCTATGGTTTAGAAGGCGTTGCGTTGCTGGCATCTTTGCCGAGGGGCTGTGTCGATTGATGAGCATTTCGTGAATCAATTCGGTTCGATCTTCGCTGCGGGATTGACGAGGGTTTGGAAAAAAGCCGTTAGCCTGCATGCGATGGGCCGGCTGCGGGAGGAGTGCTGCGGCTAGAGCATCCCGCCTTCGAATGGAGTCATTTGAAGGCGGACAAGATGGCCTGGATTCATGAAGTCAGAGCATCGTTCGACGCGCAAAACCATGCACGGTTTCGCGCACGATGCTCTTGGATCAAACGGAAGTCGAACCGATGTTCTTTCTCATGCGTTGCGTTTTCTGGCTCGGGATCGTCTTTTCGGCGATGTTTTGGATGCAGAATGATCCGAAATCGGCCGGTTTCGGCGCGAACGAGATCGCTTCTTGGAGCTTGCGGCACAGCTTGCTCGACGGGCAAGGTTTGGCCTTCTCCTCCCGTGAAGCAAGTGTCCAGGGCCTCGCGGGCGTTGGCGAGAAGGTCCAGCTTTTTTGCGTGAAATCGCCTGCGACTTGTCTCGCGGCGGTCGAAAAGCTGCAGCAAATCGTCGCGGAAAAGCCGGTTGCGGCGCCGCAGTCGGATGCTTCGGATGCTGCCGATGCTGCGCTGCCGGGCGGCGGATCGGCTGTGGTTTCCGAGGTGCCGAGACCGCCGCGTCGGCCAGGCAAGCTCGGCGGCTGAGCTGTGCGGCATTTTTTTATGGCATGCCGCCCGTATTCGTCAGATATAAAGGTCCAAGAATTCCTTTCGCCTGCGGACAGCCATGAGCCTCGACGAGATTATCGAAAACTTCAATTTCCTGGACGATTGGGAAGATCGCTATCGTTATCTGATCGAGCTCGGTCGGATGCTCGAGCCCTTGGACGAGGCGGCGCATAACGATACCAACAAGGTTTTGGGCTGCGCCAGCCAGGTTTGGCTCGAGACCCGCGTCGCCACCGATGAAACCGGTAAGCCGATCCTCAACCTGAAAGGTGATAGCGACGCGCATATCGTGCGCGGGCTCGTGGCGCTGATCCTCGCGCTTTATTCGGGCAAGACGCCAGCGACAATCTTGACGACGGACGCGCAGGCGCTGTTCCAGTCACTCGGGCTTTCGGCGCATCTGACGCCGCAGCGGACCAATGGTGTCCGATCCATGGTCGAGCGTATCAAGAAAGACGCGAAAGCCGCGGAAGCCGCCGACGCATAGAGCGTTTCGCCTTCGAATGAAAACATTTGAAGGCGGAAAAGATGCTTTAGATTCAAAAAGTTAGAACATCTGGATTGTTCCAGAAGCGGTATCCGTTTTTGGATCCGATCCTTGTGAAGGTCACCCGGCTCGGATTCCGATCAACGCTTGCGGCGGCGCTGCTGGCCGAGACCCATCTGCTTGGCGAGGGTCGAGCGCGCCTTGGCGTAATTGGGAGCGACCATCGGATAATCGGGCGGAAGATTCCACTTCTCCCGGTATTCGTCGGGAGACATGTTGTACTGGGTCCGCAAATGCCGCTTCAGCGACTTGAACTTGCGACCGTCTTCCAGGCACACGAGGAATTCGTTCGTCACCGATTTCTTCGCAGGCACCGCAGGCTTCGGTACCTCGGCGACCGGGATCGGCGCGTTCGAGGTGACGCGCATGAGCGCCGAATGCACTTCGTTGATCAGCGTCGGCAGATCGCTCGCAGGAACGGAATTATTGCTGACATAGGCGGACACGATATCAGCCGCCAGTTCGATGAAACTGCTGGACCCGGTCTCGCTCATGGCGCGATATCCCAAAAACGTCGTCTCACTTCCAAGGCGGGATCGTCGGTCTGCTACCCCGGCGAGGCCTGACGTATCGCCCCGATAATTGATTGATCGATTACCGTGAAACCGACTCGAATCAACTTCGAAAGTCAATCTTTTCTATGACGAAATCTTTATTCGTGCAAGTAGAATTACTGTTTCCAGGTTGAAGCATAGCAAAAAATGCGACGAATGCTGCGCGAATAGCGCCCATCCGATCCTGCTTACTGGAGAACGAACAACACTTTGGCTTCCAGGCTGCCGGCGCTAGACTTCTTTCGAGAGCAGATGTGATGGACGAAGGCTCGTCATGACCAAAGAAGCGCTGGCGGTTGACCTCGATATCGCGCCACCCAAGCCCGTCGAAAAGCGTCCCTCGGCGCGGACGTTTCACGGCACTGAGATTGTCGACGACTATGCTTGGCTGAAAGCCGCGAACTGGCAGGATGTGCTGCGCAATCCCGAAGCCTTGCCGACAGATATCCGAACCGCGGTGGAAGCGGAAAACGCCTATGTTGCGGCGGTGCTCGCCCCGACCGAGATGCTGCAGAAAAACCTCGTTGCGGAAATGCGCGCCCGAATCAAAGAAGACGATGCCGAGGTGCCGAGCCCCGATGGCGAATGGCTCTATTATGCCCGTCATAGGCAGGGCGGCCAGCATCCGCTTTTCTGCCGCAAGCCAAGGAAGCAGGGCGATGGCGAGGAGGCTGACGAGATCGTGCTGCTCGATGGCGACGCGGAGGGGCAGGGCAAGGCGTTTTTCGAGATCGGCGTGGCGCGTCATGCGCCGGACCATGTGAAGCTCGGCTGGAGCCTCGACGATAAGGGCTCGGAATTTTACGTGATCCGCGTGCGCGATCTCGACAGTGACCGAGATGCCGACGAGGTCGTGCCGGATACCGACGGCAACCTCGTCTGGATGTCGGATTCGAGCGGCTTCTATTATGTCCGCGTCGATGCCAACCACCGCACGTCGCAAATCTTCCGTCATCTGCTCGGCACCGACGTGAAGGACGACGTCCTCGTCCTCGAAGAGCTCGATCCCGCCTGGTTCGTCAGCATCAAGCGCTGCCGCTCGCGCGCTTACGCGCTCGCGACGATCAGCGATCACGACGCGACCGAATGCTATCTGATCGATCTCGCCGATCCGAAAGCCGAAGCGCGCCTGGTCGAGAAGCGTCGCTTGGGCTTTCGTTACGACGTCGAGCATCGCGGCGAGAGGCTTTATATCCGCACCAATGCCGGCGGCGCCGAAGACTTCAAGCTCGTGACGGCGCCCTTGGCCGCGCCGGGCGAGGCGAATTGGGTGGGCGAGGTCGCTTACCGGCAAGGCCGCATGATCACGGCCTTCACCCTCTTCAAGGATTATCTCGTCTGGCTCGAGCGCGAGGCGGGCTTGCCGCGCATCATGGTGCGGCCGCTGCGCAGCGGAGATTTGGCGGGAGATTTGGGCGCAGAGGATTATGCGATCGCCTTCGATGAGGAAGCCTATCATCTCGGCTTCGAACGAAGCCTCGAGTTCGACACGCCACTCTTGCGCTTCTTCTACGCCTCGATGACCACGCCGACCGAGGTCTATGATTATGATCTCGCAAGCCGCGCCCGCATTTTGCGCAAGCGCCAGACGATTCCGTCCGGCCATGACCCGGCCGCCTATCTCACGCGCCGGCTTTTCGCGAACGCGCCGGACGGGCAGTCGGTGCCGATCTCGGTCCTCTATCGCAAGAATCTTCAGCTCGACGGCAAGGCGCCGATGCTGCTTTACGGATATGGCGCCTATGGCGCTGCGATACCGGCGAGCTTCTCGGCGAACCGGCTGTCACTGGTGGACCGCGGCTTCGTCTATGCGATCGCGCATATTCGTGGCGGCACGGACAAGGGCTGGCACTGGTATACCGACGGCAAGCTCGAGAAAAAGCCGAACACGTTTGGAGATTTCGTCGCGGTTGCCGAACACTTGATCGAGGCGGGCTTCACCGGCGCCGGGCGCATCGTGGCGCAGGGCGGCAGCGCCGGCGGCATGCTGATGGGAGCGATCTTCAACCGCGCGCCCGAGCTGTTCGCCGGTATTATCGCCGATGTTCCGTTTGTCGATGTGCTCAACACGATGCTCGATGCCGACCTGCCGCTGACCCCGCCCGAATGGCTCGAATGGGGCAATCCCATCGCCGACCCACAAGCCTTCGCGACGATCAAATCCTATTCGCCTTACGATAATGTCGATGCGAAGTCCTATCCGCCGCTGCTCGCGCTGGGCGGCCTCACGGATCCGCGCGTCACCTATTGGGAACCGTTGAAATGGGTCACCCGGCTGCGGGCGACGATGACCGGCGGCGGGCCGATCCTGTTGAAGACGAATATGGGCGCCGGCCATGGCGGCGCCTCCGGCCGCTTCGACCGGCTCGCGGAAGTCGCGCTTGAATTCGCCTTTGCGCTGGCTTGCGTCTCGGGCAGCTTTCGCGCCAAGGCATAGCATCGTGCGCAAAAGTGTATGCTGTTTTGCGCGCCGAACGATGCTCTTGCTTTTTTGAATCTGGAGCATCTTCTCCGCCTTCGAATGCTTCCATTCGAAGGCGGAGAAGATGCTCCAGTCATCAATTGCCGGTTTCGACGAAGGCTTTGAGCTCGGCCATAGAGCCGAAGCGATAGACACCGCTTTCGGATCGGGCTTCGATCGAGCCGTCGGCGAACATCACGTAAA
>Ga0116227_10013121_pt1 | contig 13169 bp, 9 predicted proteins | sample S1TSphgellanicum_FD_89693 | JGI IMG/M metagenome (GOLD analysis project Ga0116227, IMG submission 89693) | Host-associated microbial communities from peat moss isolated from Minnesota, USA - S1T2_Fb - Sphagnum magellanicum MG | ecosystem: Host-associated > Plants > Peat moss > Unclassified...
AAGATGAATGAATTAACAACGCACAAAAGGATAAAAAGACGATCAGCAAAAAAAAAAAAAAAAAAAAAACAGTCACATAATGCATATATTTGCTTTAATAACTGCAAAGCTATATCAGGGTAAAACAGTTACCTGTCCAACATGGTAATAACATCAAAAGTTTTTGGAGTTGCTTCTAAACATTGCCAGCTTTGATATTAATTATATTATTTATAAAAGTGTTCAATTTTTTTTCAAAGAATTTTTTTTTGGGGAAGGAAAATGAAATATCTTTTTGATATTCAGGATTATTTTAGTTTTAGAGATGAAAATTTCAAAATTAATTAATTATTTGACAAACATGTGTTGAAGTTGCCCTTGTAATGTGATAGATAACCCATCCCCAGACCAAATCAAGGTCTCACACTTCAAATCTAACATTTATTGGGATTTGATATAGCCACTAAGAAAGCCTTGCTCAAGAAGGCGAAGGTACCAATGTTTAGGTCTTGGTTCAACCTTACCACGGGCATGTCATGTATAGTTTAACTTTATTGGGTACTTATGACAAGCTTAAACTCAACCCTTAGAATGACTCATTTCTGTGTTTGGGTTGGTCATTTGCCTCCATGCTAGTAACCTTCACAAGGCACTTATCTAGTGTCAATCCGATATACCCAATCCCAATACACTGGCAGTTGGGCAATGTAAACTGGTTGCTAACAATTCCCAACCCCAAGGCCCTTGCAAAATGGGTATGGAGCAAACAGAAGGTCAAGAAAACCATTGAGAATAAATTACTCTTGGCTTGTTCACAATTTGGTACACCTACTACCTGCTCCAAGGGGAGCTTTGGGCAAAATAATTATTCTAAAAAGTGCAAAACAAATATCTCAAATCAATTTGGGTCTCTATACAATACCCTAATTAGCAATTTCTTTCGGTATTATTTTGGCAATAGCTGCCTGTTATGCATGAGAGGCAGTTTAAAGAATAAGCACTTGAGAACCGCTTAATTCTAGCCCATTATGCGAAATGGATGGTTTTTCTATATACTCAACCAAGTACCCACTTAATACAATTTCTAAATGAATTCTAGGGTCTAAGTAAATTTTTGGGGGCTTTTGTTTCTAGTTATTGGTGACAAAATGGGTTTAGGGTTCATAGATAACCTACCTAGCTGAAACACACAAGTCTTCACAACCAGATATAGGTAGGTTAAGATTAGTTTTTCCAAAATGATACTACACCAACAAGATATTCACAGGTATTTTTAAAAGTTAATTCCAGGGAGGTAAGATATTTAGGCGGTTCTCATCAAAATTCATACTAAGCAAGTCAATTTTCAATACCCCACCCTGGACCTCATCGGTTACTTGGGTCAAAAAAATTCAAGCCAACACCTGGTAGGAACTGGTGTTGAGTGGTTATCAGAAACAGGAACAGACCCTTGATGATTATCATGATCATAATCATGGTTCTCAAAACATCAAAGACCCAGTTCTTGCATAACCATGGATCTCAAAATCTCAAAGACCCAGTTCTCATAACCATGGTTCACAATTTTTTTTTGAAAAACTCAAATAACCAGCCAGAACCCGATGGCTCTTTGATATTTGAAATAAATGAAATCAATGGTTCTTTGAAAATTCAAATAACCACAAAAGACTGGTAGGGATCTACCAGACAGACCTGTAGGAACTGTATTTGTGTCCCATTTCTGTGCATGAAGTCCAGGGTTGGTAGGTCATTATTATTATCTAGCCACAAACTATAAAAGTTATCTGTAAAGTCAGGCGATTATCAGGCGAGAACGGCCAGTTTTGGGATAATGTGACATCAAATGTGTAACTGGGAACGAAATTTTACGAAACGAAATAACCTGAACCCAAACTAGTTTTTTCCACCAATTTTGGTGGTAGACTGAGTTTCATCCCCTCTTTCCATTTTCATGAGAACCTCCAATGCTGCTACATATATTTTCACTGCTCCTACCTGTACAACTACGATAATTACTCTGAACCGAGCGCATTAAATGTTGAGTTTCAGCATTTTGTACTGAGATTTAACAAAATTTCATTACTTTGTGGATATCACTGAAAGAGGGGATAGGGAGGTGAAAGGAGAGGGGACAGGGGTGAAAGAGAGGGTGACTTTACGAATAACGCTATTGTCAGGTTCTGTTAACTGTTACGGTAGGGACCCGCTGCCAGAACTGACCTCAAGGTACCTCGAAAATTCATCAGATTCTTTATTTTCTTTCAGAAAAAAATATTTCTGATTTTTTTTTGGTGAAAGTGTCAACATTTCCGAAAATAATATAATTAGTGTTGAACGGCCCCCAGGTACTACGGATCTGGAAATAGCTGACCCTGGCTCTCTTACCCACACTGAATTATTGGGGATCTGGTGACACTTTCATAGAGAAACATAATCCTATCACCTATAATGCACGTTGACATATTATAACGTCAAAGTCATTGATTAGAAATACTGTGTAGTACAGGTGCAGGTTCAACACATGCTTGTCAATTAATTAATTAATTAGTTACAATTTTACGCCTGTCCTCGGGCCAGAGAGACCCATTAGGCGGACATGATTACTGTGTCCTGATTTGGAGACACTGTTTGATAAACCTAACAAGACCAGACTGGTTCTGACATGATACCAACTCCTGTATAGATGTAATAGGTCTTATTGACAAGTGGTGCCTATACTTGTCACGAATATGTTCGTAGGCTGGACATACAAGCAGAAAATGGTCTTCGTCTTCGACTGCACCTAAGCTACACTGTTTGCATAGTCTCTCACAAATGGGAGTTTTCAAGGGCTTGGTCCTGCGGCCGGTTTCAATCTCCAAGCAGTGGTTAGAACAATGGAAGCGTTAAAGGCACTTTTTGAGCTGTACATTGTCCACAAGCTTAAGGTATGCTTGAAAACCATAGGCACTGCTGCCGTATAGTCTGAAGTAGTTTGCAAGCCTATAATCTTGAATATTTCAAAAATGTTCTCTATTTTCCTTTATAAGAAAATTCTTCTTGACAAAAATTTCTTGAAAATTTCAACATTTTACAAATAATGTAATTAATGCCAGAGCCACCAAGATATTACATTACCCCATGACCCACACTAACACCCTTGAAGCCTTATGATTGCAGCCTGGTTAGCATGTGGAAAACACAAAGCCATCCGAATGCACAATGACTCTGGGTCCTCTCTGCACACAGATTGTCACAGAACAAAGGTCAGAGTAAACCAGCACCTACCAGTGCACCATGCCCGATGGATAGTGTGTGGACATGGAACATTTTTGTCATTGTATTTAGGTACAGTAGGTAACCACCCATGGTTACCTATGGGACTAAATATACTTATGTATCTACCTACCTATCTATCAATGTTGCCATCAAGTGAAAAGGGCTGTTTTGTGTAAGGTAAAGGCCCCCGGTTAGTGCATAGGAATGTGTACAATCCATGCTATGTGCAAAGCGCCTAAGGCCAAATACACCTTTGCAACAACATGATGTTGCATAACTCAAGTTATTGCAAGGCAATGGAAAAAAGAAACTACAATTAACTTGTAATAATTCTGAACTATGTTTTAAATAAATAATATTAGTTGTATTTAGTTGCACAAAATCGTTTGCATTCAAGACATCACACACAACTTCAATTTACACATTGTGTAAATGACCTCACATCATATGTTCCTAGTAATAATTTAAGAGGAAATATTCTACAATGTATCTTGAAGCTACTTAGACAAGGGTTTTACAAAAATCCATCTAGTGTATTATTCACACCAATTTTACTTGGTAAATTATCTACTTCGTTCATAATTCATTCCTAGAAGAGGGACACTCTTTTTTTACTTACAAAATATGTGAGTAAAAATGTAAGGTGTCACATATTGGCTATTGGCTAATTTAATTAATTTTATAATAAGATCATATTTATTATAATTTTTAAAAATATAATTAATATAACATATGTGACCATTTTTGGTACAAGATTTTTAAAAACATATATTAAAAGTTAAAATTATTAGAAGTTGTTAGTAAGTTCAATTAATAGGTTAGTAAATGAATTAATATTAATAAGCTTAATTAATACGTTAATAACTAAATTGATTGTAATAAATGAAAAAAAAAATGGAACATTAAGAAAAAAAGATGACAATTAAGTTATGGATTTAGATGTGATGAAAATCATATAGATTATAATATAGGTGAATTATATTAATAAGGTGTATATCAAATGTTCTTTTCAAACTCACTATTCAAACTCATGAGCTCTTGTATTTTTTCACTCCAAAATTTCATATATTTAAATTATAATGAAAATTACTTCATGCTAACTTTTATTTAAAAACTAACTCTAAGCTTATTATAATAATATAAATTTAAAAAATTAAAAAAAAGATGAATATAGGATAGTTAAAATATGTGCATATTAAATAATTAGATAATAATAAGGTAAGGAAAAATAAATTCTTTCACTTAAAATCCCCAAAAAATACTTGTTTGACACAAATAGTTTGAAAAGTTTAACACTAAGTGTCCCCTAATCTCCTTTAAAAATGCTTGAAAGCTCACATACATGTGACCATGAATCATCCCATGACTTAATAATAAATCTATTATGAACAACCATTCTCGAATTGGTATTATAATAGGTGAATCAACAATAAATATTTCTAAGCAAAGAAACACCACTGTAAATTGATTGTTCCACATTCAAATTTATTATCAAAATTATACAATACAGATGCATTTTCTTGACTAGTACTTGGAAATAAGGTATATAAGGAATTATAGACTGATTGGAAATCTATTATTTGGAGGCAAGATCGAGTGAACACATTGGGTGCCCAACAAGAGACACTAGTATAATCACTTGCACAAGATGTGGACTATTTACATTACCAAGCCATTCTAGGTTGGATGAGTAGGTACACTAAAATGCTTATTGTTGTGGAGTCTTAGCCTCACAATTGTGCTGGAAATTATTTAGGATTCCCATGTTTGAGGACTTCTTGTCATCTTACATATCCGCAATATGTACATGCTCATCAACATCAATTGATTGATGCTAGTAATTATGTTTGGTCAAATTCCTGATTGTTGAACTTGAAACCTCTTACTAACCTTTGGCCAAATTCCCAAATGTAGAATTTGGAAACATCTTGATCTTTGGCCCAAGATCAAGGTCTCCTCAATCGATCTCATGTCTCAATTGATCCCTTAAAATCCTTAGAGGTTTTTTTTTCCCACAATCAGGAAAACTAAGCAAGCAAGGTGAGCGAAAACTTTGGATTCAAAAGTTTTGTTGTTGTTGTTATCTCCTCAGATTGTGACATGAGCATGGAATTTTTGCAAGAGATGATCGATGGTGTGATCAAAAGCATCTTTTGAAGAAGTGAGACTTTGTTCAATTAATTTTGGCCCGGGCTTCTTGTAAATCAAGCGTGGTAGCATGTCAATGATGGTGGCTTGCATGGTTGCAATCACCTCTTTTGGAACCTCTAAGAGCTTGTTTGCCACATCCAACTCCCCTGCCACCACCTGCACATTATGCACCCCAAAAGCAGAGCTGTTTGCTTCAGTGCACAATTTGCAGAAAAAACACAACACATAAGGCTACTTGCTGCAAGAGAAGATTGATGCCCAATTTTCAAGCTTCCGTGAGCCTCTCCATCCCTACAACTTCAATGGCATTCTCACACTAAATCCACAAGCACCTAGGCAAGCTCTTGTTTTGCACATGAGCTTCATCCCTGCAACTTCAATGCCATTCTCGCACTGAATCCACAAGCACCCATGCGAGATCTTGCTTCCATGAGCTTCATCCCTACAACTTCAATGGCATTCATGTGCACTGAATCTACTAGCACCTGCAGATTTCCATGAGATCTTTGCTAGGAAGCCACACAGACACACAGAAAGACACACGCAGACATAGAGAGAGAAAGACAGACAGACAGAGCTGGGTGGTGGAGGATTTTTGGGTACATGTTTTGGGTCAATTGTGATGGCATAGGAGGCGGTGTCGCGAGGGAGGTGCCATTGGTACTGCTTAGCGGCAGTCATGTTGTCGAACAAGACGGGGATGGCACCGGCGAGGAGACAGTCGAACAGGCTCTTGCGCGTAGCACTGTCACCTGGTGGTTGCAGGCAGAAAACAGATTCCAAAAATGCACGAATTGGAGCTTGCGGGTTGTGCGCACACTTCACAACATTACACAACACCATCGTGCACCTCGAGTTTTGGTTACTTGCCGATGCTTGTGACATTGTGTTATTGTTTTTGTTGTTGTTTTCCGACCGATTTGTGCTGTTGCATTGACGCATGAGTTCGTGGCGCAATTCGGTTCCCGCGACTTTATTGTGTCGCGGAGAGCCGACGAAAACCACCAGTTTGTCACGTTGTGCAGTTCGTATCGTGGACTGCCAGGCGACCATCTCGGCATCAGAAGAAGGATGGAATGAAGTCGGGTAAGGAACTGCCATTTGTTCAGAACCCCAAGGATTGCGTTCTATAGAGAGCTTGGTGACATTCCAAAACTCCGGAAGACTCACGAGCGCATTCCCCCAAGAGCTAGGTTGTGAAGCTTTCTCAGGTCGGACATAGTCCCAAACGATCCTGCCGAGAACCATGACATGCTTGTTGCCGCGACTTCTCTCCCAATGAGAGTTACTCTGAAGCCAACCCACCAAACGCTCGCTCAACCGGTCACGAACTGCGACACTCGGCTCGAAGAGCTTGGGGGTCAAATCTAGAGCGCTATAAAAAGGAATGTAGCTCATCGTCGCTCGGTCCGGGTTTTCTGTGAGACAAGGATATTTCTTCAACCTCTCGTGGAACAAAAGCTCCAGACTGAATTGGTTGGTTTTGTACCATGCGCTTGTGGGTAGCAAGAGATGCGCGGATGGGTCACTCTCCGGCACATTGAATGGTGCTCCTAGTCCCTGGTTCGAGACGTCGTAGCACATCCGTGCCCATCCTTGTTGGTTCTCGCAATTCTCCATCAGCTTCTGGTTGAACTGCGGCGGAAGCTTGTAGATGTAAATGCGTCGCCCAACACATGTAGCAGAGTCATCGTCCTCGTCTGCAAGTTGCTGATCCTCTGGACCTTCTCGATCCGTCGACGAATTCATCTGCATTCCTCCTTGGCATTGTGATGCAGCTAATGTTTTGCTTACACTAGTAGTTTCCCCCAGTTGGTGGGTTTGCGCAGTTGCTGAGGGAAGGTATCCCAGGGATGTTTGCACTCGGAGGAGAAGATCGTCAATGTCTAGCAAGCTATATGATGCGACAAAAATGCAGATGACAAGGGCAAGCGGGACGGAGTGTCGTGCACCGCCAACCCTAGACGACATCTTCGTCTTCTTTGACAACGATTCCACGTCTCGTGGCAATGACATCGACTCTTGCTGGTACCCCATAGAAGCGGCCCAGGGACCTGCATCGACTCTGCAGGAGGATGGGGAGTTTGGCTCCGTAGCTGCAGTCATTGATGATGATCACGCTGCAGCTCTGGAATTACTTCACAGCTCTCAATTTTGCAAATGATCGTCGAGATCTAAGCGAATCCAGAGATAGCTATGTCAGATCTCCATAAGCAAGTCTCAGCCTGTTGCATCTCTCTCTTTCACGTCTCAGCATGTTCTCTCTCTCACTCTCTCTCTCTCTCTTACGCTCTCTCTCAGAGAACTATTCAGATATGGATTTGGCCTATTCTTTGGTTCTCGGATTCCATAGCAGCTTTTTCTCAACAGTTGCAGAGAGAGAAGACTTCCAGAGGAGCTTCGTTATATCAAAACAGAGAAGTCGTTAGAATTGCGGCGGTTTTGGTGCAATAGACATGATAGCTATGTGAGATCTCCGTAAGCAAGTCTCAGCATGTTGCATCTCTCTCTCTCTCTCTCTCTCTCTCTCTCAGAGAGCTTATAAGAATGAGTAGCCTTTTCTTCTACTGGTTTGTTCGTAAAACGTGCGCAATTCCTACGTTCGAAAACAATAATGCGCCTAAAGGGAAACAGATGCGGCAGGCAGGCATCAAAGCTTCAAACTACAAAGCTTGAAGCTATGTCAAGCAAGTCTCAGAATGTTGTATCTCTCAGATTCTCTCTGTCTCTGTCTCTGAGAGTTAACCAGATAGAGAAGCTTCTTCTTCGTCTTCTTCTTCTGGTCTTTTCCTACGTTGGGAAACAATAATAATGCCGCCAAAGGGAAACAGATGCGGCAGCAGGCAGGCACGCACGCACGCGTCAAGGCTTCAAAACGAACATGTCCTTAGAATTCACAAACTTGCAGCAATGATTTGTAGGTGCAAATCCAAGAAAAACAAAAAAAACGAGACAAAACAAAACAAAAGACTTCGTAGCAAGAAAGCTTTACCAGCGGCGACTTTTTCCAACAACGAGAATGACACAACCTCGACGCAGAATGGAATCCGTGCAACTTAGTCTCTGTCTCTCACTACCACCACCACCACCCCTGGAAAGTGTTCACAAAGTCATAATATCTTCTCCCGATCAACCCCAAAAAGAACATGAAATAGTGCCAAGAAGATACACGAAACAACAGCAGCTACAAAGAAGAAAAAATTCCTGGCTCCTGGGCAAAAAAGAGAACAAAAGGTTTCTCAATCAATTAGAAGAGAAAGAAAAAAAACAGACAGACACTCCTCAATGCAAATTACAGAAACCGAGAGAGAGACACAGCGAAAGTGAGATTTGAGTCAAAGAAACGGAGTTGAGATCGGAAGCTTTAGGAGATTTTGAGAGAGGCATGGACGAAAAGCTGCAGAATGAAATGGCACACACGCAGTAGGCTAATAATATTACGCCTGAAGACGAGTTTCAACAAAGGAATTCTACTCTTTTTTCTTCTTTTTTCCTGCGAATCTCTGCGAATCTCGAGGGAGTTGGAAGAGGACACAAATTCGTTGCAGGAGACGAGGGGCTTTTGCAGATGCGTCCAAGAGCTCGAATCGAGGAGGCGATGCGTGCAAGCAAGCGAACGAGCGAGCGATGGTGGCCATGGCGCTGGAACAAGACTGCTGCGCGCACAACACAGGGGGGCCACCAGCAACCCCCCCCCCCTATACGATAACTTTAGAACATTTCATTTTCAAAGTTGTATTTGGATAAAAAAAAGCTCCAAATGGTTGAACACTTAAAACATTAAGAGGTTTGTATTCAAAAATCAAATGTCAAATATGAAATTCAATTGCCAACACCATTAAACTAGTGGATTACATTATGAACTCTATTTAAAACCAAACATGCTAATCAAACTAAACTATCATGTAATAATTGATCTTAATTTACAAGCATCACATATATTGTATTCAATGAAACACAAATAAACAATATGGAAGTTGAATATATTGTGAGATCATTAAATCACAACATTATAAAAAATTAGGTCCATTGAAACTACATTGCCATGCAATTATAGCTCAAAAAACAAATTGTATACAACTATTGTGCAACTGTTCTTTGGGTATTACAACTATTATGTAATTATCTCTCTGAAAATATAGAGAAATGACAAATAAATTGTCATGTTAAAAAATTAATTAGTTATATTATAATTACAAGTGAGTTGAAAAATAGGTCTTTTATACAATAATTTGCATGCACCATACATACATCCATGATCAACAATTTTTTATTTTTTAAAGGCTTACACTATATATTTTTAAAACTATGGTAAATATGCCACTCACACAACAACTATGTTACAATTACTATTCAATATGTATACATGTGATCATGCCACATGCTTTGCATTTTCATTACGCATTATGGAATACATTTGCAATTTATTTTCAATTATGATTCCCATTGATATAATTAATAGGGCTATAAATGTGCCACTATTGAACTACTAATGTTCAACTATGTTCTAATTACTGTGCAAGAATTTATAATTTAATAAGGATACAAATTCATATGTAATATTTTATAAAAAAATATTATTTTCATAATTTGATTATTAAACATTTACTGCGTTTGATACATTTAATTATTGTGAACTTATTAATTATACTAAATAATCAAATATTAATTTAAATAAATTAATTTAATTCATATAATTAATTTTAAATTAACTACTTATCTAATTCTACAAATTAGAATGAGTATTATGAACGTTTAAAAATAATAGTTACTCATCAAGTAATAATCAAATAAATATGTATTTGAGTTGGGGATGATTAATAATAATTACATTGATTAATTAAGATAATTATTATCTCATCAATTATTACCAAGTCATTAATTATCTAAATTTATTAACAAATTAATTATCTAGATACATATGATTAATTTAAATGTGAAACTGAAAACAATGTGTATATTATATTAAAAATTCAATTCAGGTGTACATATGGATATGCCTATTTATATCTTGATGGTTTTTTACCCAAATTCATCTTTAATTTTAATGTTTAATAATGAGTTATTTGTCAATAATGTATTATATATTAAATAATATTAAATATACTTAATTTTTATGAATTAATTAGTTAAACTTAATAATTAACTATTAATATGAATTATAAATCAGTTTGATTCAAATAATTATTAGGTATTTAATTCACAATTTAGTTTTTCAAATAAAATAAAATAAATTATTTCACCATATATTTTTACAACTTATGAAACTTGTTTGATAACATTCACAATATAGAAATACTGTGAATTGCAAGTTGTCATTATAACTCAAAAACTAAGTTACAAAGCCAGTTGTAAAACACCATTTTTTCTTATAATGCAAGTTTTCAATCTTGTTATGTAATGATGGCCATGGGACTATTAGGTTTTATGATAAAAATAACACATTATAAGCACATGGAACACATACAAATAATGGAATTGAAATTATTACAACTTTTAAATTAAATGTAAAAAGAGCTATTCATGTTGTTATTTACAAACCCCCACAATACATATTGAAATTCTGTGACTATTGTGCCAATGACAAAAACAAAAATAAAGTAGCAACCTTTATTTTTTCCTTTTTTTAATCAAATTTTTTTAATAATAATAATAATAAATTTCTATTAATCTAGTGGCTTGATTTCACCCAAAAAAAGAAATTAAAAAATAAAAATTCAGAAAAGAATTGAATTTTGGAGGTTTGCAATCACTTGAAGTAAGGCATTGGGGATGGGGGTGGGGGGGGGGGGTGCCAAAAACAAAGGAAAATTTGCCAAACTTTTTTATTTGGTTTTCATTCTATAGCCAAAAAAATTGAAGGATGATTAAATGTATGATTATGTATGGTTTTTCTTTCCCCAAAAGAAAACTTGAAAAATAAAAAATTTGAAAAAAGAAGTGATTTTGGAGGTATTTTGTCACTAGAAATGAAAAATCCTCAAAATTTTTATATATTTGGATTTCATTGTATATCCAAAAATATAGAAGGATGATTAAAGATTTTATTATATTTTCATTTGCATTTTCATTTCATCAAAAGGATAAATTCAAAAATAAAAATTCATTAAAAAAATCATTTTGGAGGTTCGAATTGCCAAAAGTGAAAAGTGGGAAGAAAAAAGGTAAAATATGACCAAATTCACATAGTATTTTGGTTTTCATTCTATAGCCAAGAATATAGAAGGAAGATGAAAGATTTGATTATATTTGGGTTTTCATTTCACCAAAAAGAGAAATTCAAAAATAAAAATTCAGTTACAAAGTGATTTTGGAGGTTTTAGGTGCCAAAAGTGAAAGGGGAGAGGAAAAAGGTAAAAGATGGCCAAATTCACATATTATTTTGGTTTTCATTCTATAGCCAAGAATATAGAAGGAAGATCATATATTTGATTATATTTGGTTTTCATTGTGTAAGTCAAGAATATAGAAGGATGATTTGAGATTTGTTCTTTAAAAAACTTTGGTTTATAGCCATATTTGACTAGACCTCACGAGTGATGGTCGCCACTTTTTTCTACATGTTTCCTATGGATGATTGCCACTTTGGCTACATGAAAATAATTCTTCAAAAAAATAAAATACTGGTAAGTAATAAGTAGTACAACTTGAAGACGACGCTGCCTGCTCTAGACTGCAGTGCAGTGCAGTGTTGTTGTTGCACAGCTTGATCATCGCCCACTGACAAACAACAACAAAAAGCAGCAACGACGCTAAGACCCAAACAATCATTCCAGTATGCGAATACACAAGTAGACTTCTGTCAGTGAGAGCAGAGATTACAACTACATTCATTTTCCTTGATCAAAAGGATGACCAACCAACAACCACATGTCCATGATGCTAAAAAGCTTTTAGTGCAGAACAAGTGTTGGCTAGTTGTTGAATCTTGTCTAGTGTTTTTAACCATGTTTGTATACAGACAAGGGTTATAGTTTTAGTTTATTAACCTCGTCTATATAGTACAGAACAAGGGTTATGATGTTATTAAATTATCATTCACACCTAGTGCTAAGTTAATGGTACTAGTGTGCCCTGTGCTGTTGGCCCAAGTGTTACCACATCCTCAACTGATTTTTCCTTCCAAAACCTGGTTTTATTGAACTTATTTGAATTTTCAGCGACAGAAATCACTTGAAAATCAATATCTCCCACATTCTGAATCTAAATCTTACCAAATAAATTCCATTAAATTCTGATCATAAAGATCTTTCCAACAACACCAAGGGCGCATTCCAATTCCTCTGAAATTTTCAGCTAAGATTTAATTTACTTTTCAGTGAAAAAATCATTCAATATTCAAGAACTTTTGCATTTAGTTTTCAGTGAAGAAATCATTTAATACTCAAGAACTTTTGCATCGCAAGTCCAAACATCATGGAACCAAGCCCATGCACCCCTCTTTGTCGAGAGCTTTCCAAAGACACCAAAAACACGATCTGAAGCATCCCAGTTTGGTGGATCTCATAAGTATAAACAAAACAAACGAACTACCTTGCTTCATAGATAGATGTTAATGTTAGGACTTTTTTATTTTCTTGTGCATTCACATATGGTGTGTTTGGCAGTGTACAACACAAACGGTTTTAAGACTAAAACTATGTATGATTACTACATAACTATGAAGTCTATGTTTTTTGTTGTAAAATTATCCTCCCACCCTTCTATTGGCTATGCAAGCCTCACCATTCTCCTACCATGATCTACACACAAACTACACCAAAACTATTCAAAACCAAAAG
>Ga0116227_10013124_pt1 | contig 13168 bp, 12 predicted proteins | sample S1TSphgellanicum_FD_89693 | JGI IMG/M metagenome (GOLD analysis project Ga0116227, IMG submission 89693) | Host-associated microbial communities from peat moss isolated from Minnesota, USA - S1T2_Fb - Sphagnum magellanicum MG | ecosystem: Host-associated > Plants > Peat moss > Unclassified...
ATATCACCGATATGGCCGCCGGCGTTGCCATTCTCGCCACCATCGATCTGCGGCTGGTCGGCGCGATCACGCTCTATGCGGTGGCACAGACGGTCGTGATGTTCTTCCTATACGTACCAACAATAAAACAGAATTTCGACATCACGGTGGCGGAGGCAGATCTGCGCTACAGCATTCTGCATGTCCGCGACAACGCCGAGACAGTGGCGTTTTATCGCGGCGAGGGCGCCGAGCGCACCCAGATATTGGCGCGCGTTGCCACCGCAGTGCGCAGGCAGATGACCCTGATCCTCTATCAGCTGAAACTGGATTCCGGATCTCAGGTGCTCGGCGTTATCTGGCAGGCACTCCCCTATCTCCTGCTGGTCCCGCTGTTTTTTGCCGGCAAGACGCCCTACGGCTCGATCGCCCAGGGAGCGTTTGCCGCCACGCAGATTCTAAATGCCTTGCAGCTGTTCATGAATTTCGCCCCGCAGATCAGCCAGATGGCGCCGCTCGCGGTGCGGCTGGCGGAGATCCAGGAACGATTTGCCGCCATGGGCGCCGAACGCAGCGATCCGGGCATTCCCCGGCTGGTGCTGCGAAGCGGGAACGAGGTAAGGCTGGAATGCGTAACCCTGCAAACCCCCGGCGGCGAACAGGCCTTGGTCAAATCGCTGTCGTTGCGTCTGCCGATCGGCGACCATCTCGTTATCACCGGCCAGACCGGGGTTGGCAAAAGCTCGCTCTTGCGCGCCATGGCAGGTCTATGGACACGCGGCTCCGGCGTCATCGAGATGCCGCCGCCGCACACCTGCCTGTTTCTGCCACAGCGCCCCTATATGATTCTCGCCGATCTGCGCGCGCAACTGCTCTACCCGCGCGGCTATGCGATAGACGATGAGTCGCTGTGCGATATTCTCGAACAGGTGAATTTGCACGCGCTGCTGGCCGAGCATGGCGGTCTGGATGCGGTGCGCGACTGGGGCCGGGTGCTGTCGCTCGGCGAACAGCAGCGCATCGCCTTTGCGCGCATTCTGGTCTCCCGGCCCGATTACGTGTTTCTCGACGAGGCCACCAGCGCGGTCGATCTGGCAACCGAGGCGCGGCTATATCGGGCGCTGGCCGCCTCCGGCGCCAGCTATGTCAGCGTCGGCCATCGCGCGAGCATTATGGATTTCCATAGCCATAATCTGCATCTCATTCCTGGCGGCGGCTGGACACTCGGTGCCGTTTCCGCCCGCGCAGTAAGCGCCGAGCTGGATTGCGGGGTTAGCGTTGCCCAATCGTTACCCGCGTGAACACTCTGGAGGTGCCCCGGTGACCCAGTCCCGTCGTGATCGAATCCTGGCAGTTCTGGCCGGCGTCGTCGTGCCGACCGCCTGTGCCGCGCAGCCGCTTGTGGTCGCCCGAAACCTGAGCATCAGCCATATGTTTCTCGATGCCGATCCGCTGGTTAAGCTGGTGATGGGGCTACTTTTTCTCGCCTCCATCGCAAGCTGGACCATCCTTGTGGTGAAATCGGTGCAGATCGCCGGCGCCAAGCGGCAGCTCAGGGCCGACATGATTATACTCGATCAGGCCAACTCCCTCCAGGAAATCCAGACTCTTCGCTATGAAGCGTCGATCGCAATGATCGACATGGCAGCAAGCGAAATGCGCCGTGCCGGCGATCTGCGCCGGCCGGGCGCCATGGAAGGCGTGAAGGAACGCGTCGCCGCACACATGTTTGTCATCGAGGCCGATGCGGTACAGTCGATCCTCTCCGGGGTGAATATCCTCGCCAGTATCGGCGCCATCGCGCCCTTTGTCGGGCTCGCCGGCACGGTCTGGGGCATCATGAACAGCTTTATCGGCATTTCCCAGGCCCACGCCACCAATCTGGCCATCGTGGCGCCTGGCATAGCAGAAGCCTTGCTGGCCACCGCCGTTGGCCTGTTCACCGCGATTCCTGCCGTGCTGATCTATAATCTTCTGGCCCGTTCGATTGCCGGCTACCGGCGGCTGATCGCCCAGGCGGCGGTGCTCGCAGCCTGCGCCTTCAGCCGCGATCTGCTGGCCGATTCGCCCTGCATCACAAAACGCGTCGCCGCCTGACCATGTTTGCCCGGTAAAGGTGCTTCCAGCATGTCGATTCGCATGGTTCACAACGATGACGGCCTCGATGAAATGCACGAAATCAACGTTACCCCCTTCATCGACGTCATGCTGGTGCTGCTGATCATTTTCATGGTGGCGGCGCCGCTCACCACCGTGGATGTGCCGGTCGATCTGCCGGTCAGCACCGCCGCACCGCCGCCGGTGCATATCGATCCCGTATATATCACCCTGCAATCGGATCTCACCGTCTCGGTCGGCGAACAGAAAATCCCGCGCGCCATGCTCGCTCAGGCTGTGGAAGCCGCTGCGAAAGGCGACAAGACAGCCCGCATCTTTCTGCGTGCGGATCATCAGGTGGATTACGGCCATGTGGTGGCACTGCTGAACATCTTGCAGCGGCAAGGCTTTTTGAAAGTGGCCCTGGTGGGTGTGGAACCCGGCCAGGGTCCGGACGAGACACTGAAATGAGATTTTCGGAGAGATGGGTGTTGGGCGCCGGCACCTCCATCGCCCTGCACGTTGGCGCGGCAGCTGCGGTTCTGTTCACCGTGGCGCCGGCACCCACCTCCATCGCACCGCCGGCCGAGGCGCTGATGACGATAGAGCTCGCCCCCACGCCAAGCGCCCCCGTGGCGCCCCTGCGGCAGACAGCGCCTGGCCCGGTACGGGTTGAAGCCACGCCCCCGCCAATGCCGGCGGAGCCGCCAAAAATATCGCCGCCGCCAAAATTGCTCATGCCCATCAAGGCCGACATCGTTCTGCCGATCAAGCCGCGCCCGCACCCGCCGCGTCCGGTGCGCAAGCCGCAAGCCGAACAAACAACCGCACCCCAGGCCTTGGTGGCGCCGCCAAAGCCGGTGGCGGCTTCACCCACGCAAGGCGCCTCCAGCATCGTCTCGAATGCCGCGCAAAGCTGGGAAAACGGGCTGTTGGCAAGGCTGGAACGGGTGAAGCGCTATCCCGGCGCGGCGCAAGCGCAGAGCCAGGAAGATCTGGTCTATGTGCGCATCACCATCGATCGTTCGGGCAAACTCACCGATGCGCAGGTGGTGCGCAGCCGTGGCTACGCCCTGCTGGATCGTGAGGTCGTGGCCATGGCCCATCGCGCCAGCCCGTTTCCCGCCCCGCCGGCGGAAGAACACGATCCGGTCGTGGTGGTGGTGCCGGTGGAATTCTTCATCGGCAGCCAGAGCGCCGCGAATTGAACCACACAGGATATCCAGCCAGGATGAACAACCTATCCGACCATCCGCTTGTCGGGCTGATCGAGGCCGCTTGCCGCGCCGGTGCCGATGAGGCCGAGGCGGTGATGAGCCGGGCGCAAAACCTCTCGGTTGGCGTGCGTCAGGGCATCCTCGAAAATGTCGAGCGCGCGGAGCCGGCCTATTACGGCCTGCGCGTCTGGGTTGGCGAACGTTCGGCCAGCCTGTCCTCCGCCGATCTTGCCGCACCCGGCAAGTGCGGCGCGCTGATCGAGCGGGCCTTGGCCATCGCCAGGGCGGCGCCAAAAAATCCGTTTGGCGGATTGGCCCCCGCACCCGCCGCCACGGATGACGAAGCCGCCTTGCAGCTGTTCGACCCGGCCACTCCAGGCGCAAACCAATTGGTGGAACGCGCGCAAGAAGCCGAGTCCGCCGCGCTTGCCATTGCAGGTATCAGCAACTCGGGCGGCGCCATGGCGAGCCTCTCTACCTCGGAGCGCTTTCACGCCACCTCGCGCGGTTTCGCCGGCCATCGGCGCCGCAGCTTTTTCGGCTTGGGCGTGAGTGTCGTCGCCGGGCTCGGTGCGGCCAAACAAACCGATTTCTATGGCAGCAGCGCAACCTGGCGCAGGGATGTGCAGGATGCATCGGAGATCGGCGCCGAGGCCGGCCGCCGCGCCGCCGCCAGGCTGGCCCCGCGCAGGCTCATCAGCATGCGCGCCCCGGTGATCTTTGAACGCCGGATTGCGCTCGACCTGCTCGGCCCGTTCATCAGCGCCATCAGCGGGCCCAATGTCGTCCGTGGCTCCAGTTTCTTGCGCCATCGCCTGGGCCAAGCGGTTTTCGCGCCAGGCATAGATGTCAGCGACGATCCTGCCGTGCCGCGTGGCCTTGGCAGCCGCGCGGTGGATGATGAGGGCGTGGCATGCACCCCGCGCCCGCTGGTGGAACATGGTGTGCTGACCAGCTGGCTGCTCAACGTCGCCAGTGCCGCGCAATTGGGCCTTCAGCCGAACGGCTATGCCGGGCGCGGCGGGGTCGGCGCGTCAGGAATCTGCGTCAGCAATCTGCGCGTCGCGCCCGGCACCGAGGATCTGCCGGCGTTGATGGCCCAGGCCCAGTCCGGCCTGATGGTGACGGGCATGTTCAACCCATCGCTGAACCCCAATACCGGCGAATGGTCGGCGGGCGTGCATGGCATCTGGTTCGATGCCGGCGAACCCGCCTTTCCGGTGAGTGAAATTACCGTCGCCGGCAGCCTGCCGGAGTTTTATGCACGCCTGATCGCCGGCGCGGATGTCGCCAAACTTGGCGCCGCGATCACCCCCTCCCTGATGGTCGATGCAGTCGCCATCGGCGGACTCTGAACAAGATCGGATTCGTCTCGATGAACAACGCCAATGCCCCGCACACATCCTTGCTGGAACAGCGTGGTGTCGATCCGGCGCGCGCAATCGCCCATCTCGCCGCCGCCACCTGCGGGGCCGATGATGGCGAGCTGTTCGTCGAGCGCATTGCCTGCGAGTCATTCAGTTTCGACGATGGCCGGCTGCGCCAGGCCAGTTCCGATGCGTCGGAGGGGTTTGGCCTGCGGGTGGTGGCCGATGCGGCGGTGGGCTACGCCCAGGCAGCCAGTATCAATGAGGCGGCAATCATCCGCGCGGCCGATACCGCCGCGCAGGCGCGCGCGGGCTATGATGGCATGGCGGCGCTATCGCCGCGCCGTACCAACCAGCAGATCTATGCCGATCTCGATCCGAATCTGCATCCGGCCTTCGCCGGCAAGATCGCGCTGCTGGAGGCGATCGATGCCTATGCCCGGTCGCGCGATCCTGGCGTGGTGCAAGTCAGCGCCTCGCTCGGCTCCGAATACCGCGTGGTGGAGATTTGGCGCGCCGATGGCCAGGCGGTGCGCGATGCCCGGCCACTGGTGGTGCTGAACATCACCGTCACCGTCGCCCGCGCCGGGCGGCGCGAAAGCGGATCCGCCGGCGCCGGCGGCCGTGCCGCCTTCGACGCCTGGGTGGCCCCCGAACGCTGGCAGGCCCAGGTGGATGAGGCTTTGCGCCTTGCCCAGGTAGCGCTCACTGCCACACCCTGCCCGGCTGGGGAGATGGATGTGGTCGTCGGCCCAGGCTGGAACGGCATGCTGCTGCACGAGGCGGTCGGCCATGGCCTGGAAGGCGATTTCAACGCGCGCGGCCTCTCCGCCTTTTCCGGCCGCATCGGCGACCGCGTAGCCGCACCCGGCGTCACCGTGTTCGATGATGGCGCTATCCCCGATCGCCGCGGCTCGCTTACCATCGATGATGAAGGCCAACCCACCGGACGAACCATATTGATCGATAACGGCATATTGGTGGGGTATCTGCATGATAGGCTCAGCGCGCGCCGCATGGGGGTGGCCTCCACCGGCAATGGCAGGCGTGAATCCTATGCCTGCCGCCCGATGCCGCGGATGACCAACACCGCCATGCTCGGCGGCACAACGCCGCAGGCCGAAATGATCGCCTCGGTGCGCCAGGGCCTGTTTTGCGCCAGGCTCGGGGGCGGCCAGGTGGACATCACCTCGGGCAAATTCGTGTTCGATTGTGTCGAGGCATACCGTATCGAGGCAGGCCGCATTGGCGCTCCGGTGAAAGGGGCCATCCTGATCGGCGACGGCCCTTCCATTCTCACCCGGGTCAGCATGATCGGCGACGATTTTGCCTTCGATCCAGGTGTCGGCACCTGCGGCAAGAACGGCCAATCCGTCCCCGTCGGTGTTGGCCAACCCAGCCTGAAGATCGCCGGCTTCACCGTCGGCGGCACCGAGATCTGATACGCCTCCTAAGGCTCCGGGCGGGCGAGGCGGGCGCGGCACCGCATCAATGCCTGGGTCACGTAGCGGCCCGCCATGCTTTCTGAAACGCCCAGACGGCGGCCGATCTCGGCAAGCCGCACACCGTCAATACGCGCCCATAACAGCGCCTGGCGCAGATGCGGCGGCAAGTCCGCCACCGCTTCCCGCAACAGCCGCAGATCCTGCCGGCCGGCAACCGCAATCTCCGGTGTCGGCTTCGCGCAGGCGGCATCTTCGGTGGCGGGAAAACTGTCGAAAACCTGTGTCCGCGCCTGGCCGCTGCGGTGAAAATCCACCAGCAAATTGCGGGCGACGCGAAAACAATAGGCGCGCAAATCAACAATCTCGCTGCCGGAGGGCGCGCGGCTGAGCCGCAGAAACACTTCCTGCCGCAGATCCTGTGCCTCGTCCCCACCACGCATCCGGTGCCGGAAAAACCCCAGCAACTCCTCGGCATAATCCCGCGCCGCATCGCCCGCCGCATCCATCTCTTGCTAATACACCAGAACCAGGCTGCCGATCCGGGCAATCCTGGCGGCATGCGCGCGATCCAGCGCGGTCAGCCAGTCATCGATCCGATCCAGATCGATCACCGCATTGATCCGCTCCGCCCCCACCGCACTACTCAGCAGCACCAGCCTGCCGCGATAATGCCGGTTGATCGTACGCAACGACTCCGCCAGCGACTGGTCCTGCAGGATCAGCCGCCCCCGCACCCAACTCAGATCGCGCGACGCATCAGTTGGCCGCGCCAAAGCCGGGCCGGCGGCGCCATAGGTGGCCGTCTGATCCGGCGAGAGCATAACAGGTGCCGCGCCGGGCGCATCGCGGTCGATTTCCACCTCGCCGCGCGCCACCGTCACCACCGCGCCATCGCCCACGCGCCGCACCGAGAACGCGGTGCCGATATCGCGCACCAGGCCCGCACCAGCCACCACGGTGAAAGGCCGTGCCGCATCATGCACCACATCGAAATACGCTTCGCCGCCCGCCAGCATCACCTTGCGCAGGCCGTGATCGAAAGCGACATCCAGGGCGCTGCCGCCGCTCAACTGCACCTGTGTGCCATCGGCCAGCGTCACCGCTCTTCGTTCGCCGTATGCGGTCACGTAATCATGGTGGGGCGCGCCGAAAAACTGCCCGGCGACCAATACGGCCGCCGCGATCGAGGCCGCCAATGCACCAATCCCGGCAACACGCCACACCCGCGGCCGCTCTTGCTGCCGTGGTGCCAAAGCCGGCCCCAAGGCCAGCCAAAGGCGCCTGGCATCTTCCAGTGCCGCCGCATGCGCCGGGCTTTGCGTGCGCCAAACCTCGAAAGCAGCGCGGTCTTCCGGCGTGGTATCGCCGGAGGTCAGCCGCACCACCCAAAGGGTGGCCTGGGTCGCCAGATCATCTTCTAGAGCGGGATGCGATCTGATCGAATCGTTGTCGCGTGTCGCATCCCGCTCTAGTCCTTTGTTTTGGCGAGCATGTTCATCCGGCAGCTGACCGCATAGTGCCGGATCATGCTCTAACGGGCCGGCCGCATCGTTGGCCGCCTCTGGGGGATCGGGATACTGCATGCCGCCACAACGAATGATGCGGCAAAACACCGCAATCAGGCTTACCCGCCGGTCAGCCGGGCGCGGCAATGCAGCATGGCCCGCACCACGTATTTCTCCACCAGGCTCTTGCTCACGCCCAGTTCCGCCGCGATCTCGCCATGGCTCATCCCCAGCAGCCGGCTCATATACAGCACGTCGCGGCAATGTTTCGGCAACTCGTCCAGCGCCGCGTCCACCACCCGCATCTGGTCGCGCGCCAGCGTCTCGTCTTCCGGCGAGGCCTGCACGCCCTCGAACAGCGCCACCGCGCCAGCCAGAATCTCCCCCCGCCGTCCCTCGATCTTCTGATGATCGGTGGCCAGGTTGCGCGCCATCCGGAACAGATATAGCCGCGCCTCATGCCGGTTTGGCAGGGGTGCGGTAATGCGCCGCAGCCGCACAAAAACATCCTGCGTCAGATCGGCTGCCAGATGCGGATCGCGCACCCGGCCGCGCAGCATCCGCTCCAGATCGAGCCGCGCGTCAAAGAACACCGCCTGAAGATCGGCGTAGGTCAGCACCTCATCCATCGCCATTGGCAGCGGTCACGGCGCGGCCGCGAGCACAAACTGGATCGGCGCCACCATCGCAATCTGCGCGCCCAGCACGTCGGCCGGTGGCGCCGGCAGCGGCGAGGCACGGCGGATCAGCGCCCGCGCCTCCCGATCCAGCAGCGCAAACCCCTGGCTCTTCACGATGTCCGAAGCCAGCACCTGGCCCCCCCGGTCGATCACGAAGCGCACCAGCACAACATCCTGCTGGCCATCGCGCCGTGCCGCAAACGGATACCGCTTCAGCCGCGCCAACCGTTCCAACAACTGGCTCTCCCACAACGCATCGGCGGCATTGGCCATGCCGGCCGGCGGATCGGCAGGTTTCGGCGCGATCATCGGCGGTCTTGCAGATGCGGCGATGGCACCCGGCGCCGCCGGCGGGATCGGAGCAACGGCCACCGGCCGCGGGCGCCGCGCCACCCGGCCTGGCACGGCGGCCGCCTTGGCGGGGGCGGGCAGGGCCACCGGCACCGCCGGTGAAACAGCGCGCTCGGGCGCCGGCGCCCACACCATCTCCATCGCCGCGACATCCGCCCCGCCCGCCGGCGCCGCGCCGCGAAACACCAAAACGAGGCCAAGAACACCCACATGCAGCGCCAAAGCCGCCGCGAGCGCGCCATGCCGAGTTTTGTCTGGTGGCCCGTCGAAATAAGTCGCGTCGATCATCCTCTATCGGGGCCTCGCCTCGGCGAGCCCCGCCATCAGACCACGATCCAGCCCGGCAAGCCAGATAAACAGGCTTTGAAATCAGCTATTTATCCGAGTGACAAAGGGCATATCGAACAACAACGAGCGGCCCCGCCAAACACCGCAACGCCGCCCGTGCCTTACGCCGCCAGGGCGAAATCCACCGCCGCCTTGGCATGGATCGCCGTCGAGTCCAGGCATGGCAGGCTCAGGCAGGCCGCATCCACCAGCAGACAGATTTCGGTGCACCCCAGGATCACGCAATCCGCCCCGACCTCCACACCCCGCGCCACCATCTCCTGCACCAGGTGGCGGGAGCCTTCGCTCACCTTGCCCCGGCACAATTCATCGAAAATGATCGCATGCATTTTTTGCCGGTCGTGGCAGCTCGGCACGCCCACCTGCACGCCCCAGCGTTCGGCCATGCGCTGCTGATAAAACCCCTGTTCCATCGTATAGCGGGTGGCCACCAGCAGCGGGCGGGTATGGCCACCGGCGCGCACCGCGCGGGCTGTTTCATCGATGATGTCGATAATCGGCAGGCTGGTCGCCCCAGCCAGATGATCCACCACGCAATGCATGGTGTTGGTGCAGATCAGCAGGCAATCCGCGCCCGCCGCATCCAGATTTCGCCCTGCCTGGCCGATCATCCCCCCGGCCTCATCCCACGCCCCTGCCTGCTGCCGTGTCACGATGTCCTCGAAATCCAGCGACTGCATCACCAGTTTTGCCGAGTGCAGGCCACCCAACGATGCCGCCACCAGCCGGTTGATGGTGCGATAATAGATCGCCGTACTCTCCCAGCTCATTCCGCCAATCAACCCGATCGTCCGCATCGCAACCCCCATCAGCGGCGCGCATCATAGGCCAGCATTCTGGTTCCGGGTTGCAAACTGCCACAGCTTTCCGACGTAACACCGCATGCTGCTTGCGTGCATCATGCGCACAGCGCAATCTGCATCCACAATGGATTCACGCGACCTCAAAATTCTCGGCATCCTGCAAAAAAACAGCGAGACGCCGCTGGCCGACATTGCCGACCAGGTGCATGTCTCCCCCTCCGCCTGCTCCCGCCGCATCGCCCAGCTTCGTCTCAGCGGCCACATCCGCAAATCCGTGGCGGTTCTCGATCGGGCGCGCCTCGGCATCCCCACCACGGTCTTCATCATCATCCGCGTCGCCCAGCACAGCGCCGCCTGGACCGAACGTTTCCGCGCCGCCCTGAGCGGCATCCCCGAAATCATCGAGGCCCACCGCCTGACCGGAAATTTCGACTACATCCTGAAGGTCGTTCTACCCAACGTCGAATATTACGACGTCGTCTACAAGAACCTGGTCAGCCGCATCGATATGCACGACGTATCCGCCTACATCTCAATGGAAACCGTAAAATTCGAAGAATCCCTCCCCGTCCACCACGCCCCCATCGCAGTGCCCACCTAACCCCCGACGACAAGGCTACAGCAGCCAGGCCTGTCGTGACCTGAAGCCGACCACGCAACCGGATTGTTTGGCCGCCGATAATCTGGGCCTTCGATCAAGGATGGACAGATCGACGGCTGTGCGCCAAGCGCGATCACTCAGCATCTGCGTCTGTCGACCAGGAAGCAGACAGATCGACCTTACCCTAGCGGGGTGGAACCGGAGTTGCACCCGGGGCTACGGTTGTAGCGGATCTCGCGTCGCGTGTTCGACAGCACAGCGTTGGCGGCGTCCGAGCCGCGTCGAGCATGAATGGCCTCACTGGGTTCTGGCCCGAGTGGATGCGGCCGGCGCAGTTTAGGTAGTTTCCGAGGCTCCCGGATTGGGTATCGTCGCGATAGTATGAGGCTAGTTTGCCTGCTGATCCGCGGAACAGCAAATATGCCGGATTCACGATTAGTCGTGACTGTATACGGTGGTATTACAATTATTGAAGGGATCAGGGCTTGCCAATCCTCGGACCATCGCTTGCCAAGCTGCCTGCACTACCCATCGATTTATTGGATCACGCTGGCAGATCAGCCATTTTTGAGAATGGACCGGATACGATCAAGCATATGCTTGCGGCGGTACGCGAGCACATGGGTATGGAGATTGCCTATATTAGCGAGTTCGTGACCAAATCCGCGTTCGAAACCGTGGTGTTTCGGGGTGTCGATGCACCGGGGTTTGAGCAACTCCTGGCGGTTGGCGATTGCAAAGCGCGGCAAGACACGTATTGCCACCATGTGATGAATGGCAGCCTGCCTGGGCTGATGACGGATACGGCTCTGTACCCCCAAACGCAGTCTTTGGCCGTGACCGAGTCGATACCGATCCGTGCTCATATCGGCGCGCCGATCTATCTGCCGGATGGCAAGGTGTATGGCATGCTGTGTTGCATCAGCCCGCATCCCGACCCCACTCTTACCCAACGCGACATGCAGGTGATGAAGGTTTTCGCCGATATGGCGGCGCAGCAGCTCAATCGCGATCTGCATATCGAGAAAGACCTCTCCGAGGCGCGCGTGCGTATTGAGCAAGTCATCGAGCGCGATGAGTTCAATTTTGCTTATCAACCAATTTTGAATTTGGCGCCGCTGCGCCTTGCGGGATTTGAGGCGCTGTGTCGCTTTGCCCCGGAGCCATACCGACCGCCGGATCAATGGTTCCGTGAAGCCGCCCGCGTTGGCCTTGGGGCCGAACTTGAACTGGCCGCCGTGCGTATGGCGCTGCGCGCTTTCGGCGCGATACCAGAAGGTCAGTTCATTTCGGTGAATGTCTCGCCTGAAACAGTCCTCAACACCGCATTTTTTGAGCTGTTTTGCGATTGTTCGAAAAGCCGTGTGGTTTTAGAAATAACCGAACATACAAAGGTCGATGACTACGGCGCATTGCTTGCGGCCTTGGCGCCGCTCAGGGCGGAAGGTGTCCGGCTGTCGATAGATGATGCCGGTGCCGGATTCGCCAGCCTCAGGCACATTCTCAACTTGAACCCTGATATCGTGAAGCTGGACATCGGGTTGACTAAAGGTATCGATATAGATCCGGCGCGCCGTGCGCTGGCGGCTGCCCTTGTCTATTTTGCCAAGGACACGCAGTCGCAGATCATCGCTGAAGGGGTCGAAACGGAATCCGAGCTGGCTGTGCTGAAGTTTCTTGGGATATCTATGGGACAAGGCTATCTACTGGGTCGGCCGGAGGATCTCGCATCCAGCAAACTGCTTTGCGAGATAGCGCCTCTGTCCGAAAGTGTCGAGGTGCCGCTGGCGAGCAAGGCGAGCCTGAACGTCGCATCCCCTGCGGTGGTGTTTATCGAAACCCAGACCGGAGTGGTCAACCGCGCATTCGATCTCTGATCGGCGTCGTAAACGCCGACGTCGAGCGTGTTCAGAATTGTGCGATTGGGAAACCGGGTAGAGTCATACCCCGCCATTCTGTTGGTGCTTACGAGACACCCCCTGACGCCAAGCCGTTGAACGGTGTCAGCAGGGCAGGGCACATATCGGTTACCCTGCACCCGGGCTGATCGTGCCGACCCCGAACAGGCGCCCGAAATCACTTCACCGGCGCCGGCTTCTGCTCCATCGCGTAATGCTCCAGGCTGGAATAATTCGGCCCATACCAGGTGGTCGGCGCGGTAAAATAGCCAGGCAGATGCGCGCGCACATAGGCCAGCACCGGCGCCGGGAAATACTCCAGCGTGCGCGCGGGGCGGAACACGCCGTCATACATCACGTGGCCTGGCGCCTCGCCCATCAGCATCCACGGCATCCAGGGCTGCACCCGCACCCACACGCCGTTAGCGGGCACATGGGTCATTGCCGGATTTTCCAGATCGGCCCGGCTGATGAAATAGCGGAACAGCTCGGAAGACTGGATCATCTTCCCCGATGATTCCCGCTTCCAGATCGCCGGATCGAGCCGGTTGGGATAATAGCCATGGCCATCCTCCGTCAGCACAATCGTATCCGGCCCCAACACCGACCAATGTAGCAGATAAGGTTTGCCGCCCGGCCTCGCCTGGCCGTTATTCACCGCGCCCGGCATCGCCGGCGGCTGCACCGTGGATGCAATCACCCAGTTATACGGGTCATTGGCCACCGGTACAACCTTCACCCGTTCATTGGTGTACGGATTCAGCCAGGTCTCCAGCACCTCACCGGTCTTCAGATCGGTGTAGAGCACCGTCTCCTTGGTCATGCGCTGATAATTGCCGTCTTTCTGGCGCAGCACCCGGATGGTGCTGAACACCTC
>Ga0116227_10013125_pt1 | contig 13167 bp, 9 predicted proteins | sample S1TSphgellanicum_FD_89693 | JGI IMG/M metagenome (GOLD analysis project Ga0116227, IMG submission 89693) | Host-associated microbial communities from peat moss isolated from Minnesota, USA - S1T2_Fb - Sphagnum magellanicum MG | ecosystem: Host-associated > Plants > Peat moss > Unclassified...
GTATTCATTATGGAAGATTCATGGCTGTATGGCTCACCTGATGATGCTACCCGTTTTTATGGCGGCCATTACAACATTATGCGCAACACCATGGAGAAATGCGGCAGCGACGGCGGCGACGGCTTTAACGCTAAAGGCAGCGCTGTAGGCAATATGTGCTATAACCTTATAATAGGTGGCGCTACCAATGGTACAAAAACCGCAAGCGATGGTACAACCGCAGGCGAATGTCAGTTTGTAATGTACAACAATACTTATATAAACGATGGTTTCAGGAACAGTGGCGTGTTTGGCGCAAGGAGCGGTTCGGTTGAAATTGAAAATAACTCAAGGGCATTGGTTTACAACAACCTGATTGTTGACTGTAATTTTGGCGTTCGTATAGCAGGTGGCCCCGGTGGTGCGAAAGTTTATCTTGCCGATACTACTTACGATGCAAATTCGCTAATTAAACAAACATCTAACGGCTATAATTTTTATTATGGTGATAACGCTGCAATTTGCGGCCAGTTTGTTCCCACCAACATTGCACAACCTGTTGTTACTCATCCTCAGGCTACCGGCATCCCGAATATGGCTGCTTTCTTAGGGTCAAGCTATACATTCGGTTTGGTTTATGATGGTAGCTCGTTGGTTGGAAAAAACAACCCTAATTTTGTTAATTTCCCGCTTCCACAGGCAGCAGGCGCATGGGTAACACAGTGTTCGGTAGATGCCTTTAACTTCCGTTTACAGCCAGGCTCTCCTGCTATTGACGCAGGTAGTACTACTGCTGTTGCACCTATTACCCAGGGCATTCCGGTTGATCCTAACTTTGGCTCAAGCGGCATAACCCTTCCGGGTAAAGATATAGGCGCTTACCAAACAGATGGTTCAGGTAACCAACACTAATATTAATCTTGAAAAATGATCTTTAGCATAGCAACCCGTTTTAATCACCAAAAGCATAACATTAAAAACGGGTTGTTATGCTTTTTTATTCTTTTTGCATTTTCATGCAATAAATCGGCTACTAATACTATTAAGCCAAAGGATACTACGGCAACTTTTAACCCTCCTGCTGCAGTACAATTTCCAAAACCTTCTTACGACCCGGTAGGGTTAGATACTACTAAATTATTCAACAAAATACCCGTTGTACACAACCTGGCACGTACCGACCTGCTCGAAATATCGGGCGTGGCGGCAAGCAGAATCAATCCCGGTGTTTTGTATATTCATGATGACAGCGGCAACCCCAACCAGGTTTATTTAACCAATGGCAATGGCGATAACATTGGTACACTTACAATAACCCCTGTTGGCAACCGCGACTGGGAAGATATAGCCGTAGGCCCCGGCCCTATTGCCGGTGTAAACTACGTGTATATTGGTGAAATTGGCGACAATGACTCCAAATACCCGTCGGTTTTTGTTTATCGCTTTCCTGAACCAAACCTTACCGGCAAAACATTGCCTTACGTAGCCAATATTGATACTATTGATAAAATAGAGTTGAAATATCCCGATGGCCCGCGAAATGCGGAAACATTGATGGTTGACCCATTAACTAAAGATATTTATATAGCCAGCAAAGAAAATAACCTGTCGCAGATATTTGTGGCTAAATACCCTCAAAGCACCACCAGCACAACAGTTATGACGCCTGTAGTGCAGCTATACTTTAATAAAGCTACAGGGGGCGACATTTCGCCTGATGGCACTGAAATTTTATTGCGAAGTAATGAATTGATCTGGTACTGGAAATTAACGCCGGGTACTTCGATCTCGCAAGGACTGCTTACACAGCCGCAAGTTGCACCATACGCCAATAACGAGCCACAAGGCGAAGGCGTAGGTTTTGCAGCTGATGGTTCAGGCTATTACACCGATACTGAAATTAGAGGGTACCCCGGCAAGTTGGCTACCATATCTTTTTATAAAAGGAATTAGCTTATAGCTTTTTGAAACACGATCTAAATTAAGATATCATGACCCATACATTTAAAAACACTACCTGTGTTATAACAGGCTGTTTACTATTCATATCTGTTTTCCCTGGCAAAGCCTTAAGCCAAAGCAAAGGCATCGATACAGTTACAAACATTGTATTCACCTCTGATGCGCATTTTGGCATTGCCCGTTCAAATTTCAGGGGTAATACAGATGTACCAGGGGTTACGGTGAATACGGCCTTGGTAAATGAAATTAATACCTTGCCTATGCTTATGCTCCCCAATGACAGTGGTGTTAATGCAGGAAAGATAATAGGCGGTATTGATTATTTAATTGAAGGCGGCGACATTGCAAACCGTATGGAAATACCCATTCAAAGCGCGGCAACTTCATGGAGCCAGTTTGCTGATGTTTACATGCGCCAATTGCACCTTACCGCGCATAACGGCAAACCGGCAACCTTATTAATGATACCGGGCAACCATGATATATCAAACGCTATTGGTTTTGCAAAGCCGATGAACCCGACTACCGACCCTACCTCAATGGTACAGATATATAACCTGATGCTAAAACCACAGGTACCCATGACCAATGAAAAATATAACTACAAAAACGATAAGATAAACTACTCTTTCAACCTTAAAGGCATACACCTGATGTTCATCACCTTATGGCCTGATTCGGCTGAAAGGTTATGGATGCAGAAGGACCTGGATACAGTAGCTGCAACCACACCGGTTATTATTTTTACACATGATGAGCCAACCAGCGAGTCAAAGCACTTTACCAATCCATTGCCACCCTATAACATGACGGTTGGAAACAAATTCCAAAACCTGTTGGAAGAACATTATAAAGAAGGCAATGAAGCAGGTAAAGGCGTTAATGCTACTGACATTGAGCAGCGCGGCTTTGTACAGTTTTTAAAGGCACATGCCAATGTAAAGGCTTATTTTCATGGAAACACCAATTTTAATGAATTTTATACTTATAAAGGCCCTGATAATGATGTATCGTTGAATGTATTCAGGGTTGATTCGCCGATGAAGGGTGAAGTCTCATCTAAAGATGAAACAAAGCTATCGTTCTTGCTTATTTCACTAAACACGGCCAACCAAACGCTGACTGTGCGCGAATGTTTTTGGAACACCAAACCTGCTGCTCCGAACACGCCAATAGTTTTTGGGAAAAGTGCAACCATTTCATTAACAACGAAATAGATTGCACTTTAGGAAACTACCATAAGATCATTTGGTATAAACCGTTTTTATCGGATCGCCAACTCCGTGGCCTGCTGCGGCTTTAAAATCAAATCCCAGCAATTCTGCAATAGTTTGTGCCAGTTGTTTGTGATAGGTGACAGTAGGCGTATTTATTTCACCTTTAGGTTGTGTATCCGGCCCGATAACTGCAAACCAGGTTTGTTCTGAATGTAGAACATCACTGCCATGGTCGCGCCATTTATCCATTGGCACATCTCCCCTGCCGTGGTCGCAGGTAATGATCAGCGTGGTGTTATCCTTATATTGCGGATCGGATTGCACATAATCCCATAACTGTTTGATAAAACCATCTTCCTGGTTGGCCCTGTCTAAATAAAACTTGTACATACCGGCATGTGCCATATCGTCCGTTTCATCAAATGCAATGTATAATACTCTTGGTTTGTATTGCATCAAGTATTCATGAGCGAATTCGTAAGTTAAGAAATCAATCCGTGTTGAATCACCTAAATAATATGGTGCTTCATGTTGCAAGCGGTTCAGGTATTTTAAGTGGTCGTTTGCATCAGGCGCGGTAAAATCCATATAACCCGAGTTCACCAATAACCCTGATCTGTTAACATTAAGTATTTGCGGGAAACGTTCCCATGATGAAAAAACGGCTACCTTGTTTTCAAAACCTTTTTGCTTGTTTAAAAACTCCAATACATTCATGTTTGGATTGATGATGGGATCATTCGTGTTCATCCGCACATCAGGGAACCCGGTGAATATCTCATTATAACCCGGATACGAAAAATGATACTGATTGGCAACTTCATCTTTGTTTCCCAGGTCGCGGTTTCCGTATAGCTGTCCCTGTACTCCGATCACCGACCATATAAAGGGCATTAATAATTTACGGCGCTGGTGTACATCAGCTGTCCAGTATTTTTTGTGTACCTCATCTTTATCCTGCGTGTATGGTGAATTAATAAGTGCTGAATCCGCTCCCCGGTAAAGTTCCTGCCAGCGAAAACCATCAAGCGTAACAATAATTACATTTTTAGTTTTGTGGTTTTGGGCGAATGCGCCTACTGCAACACAACAGGTTAGCAGCAATAAACTGATCTTTTTCATAGGATTTGATTTTTTACAACAAAAGCGGGATAAATCCCGCCTTTGTTGAGTTTTAGTTATTGTTTATGCTTATTTAAGTATCCACATTTGGGCGTTGATATCATCGTTACCGCCGTATTGGCTTTGCAATGCTTTGGTATAATTAGCGCTGTTTGCATTACGTTCAACTGTTGGATATTGGAAACGCAGGGCTATACGCTGACCATTATCAGTACCGGGGCCCGTAGTAAAGGTTGGTACACCTGTTCTACGGTAAGTGTAGTACGACTCCAGGCCTGAATGACGGAATAATGCCAGATATTTTTGTTGCAAGATTTGCTTTAAACCTGTTGCGCCGCCTGCATATTGTACTAACGGCTGTGCGTAATAAGTGTTCCAGTTAACTGTAATGGGGAAGGCATCATAGCTTCCTGCATCAGCTACGCCCAACTTTGTACCGGGCTTATAGAAGTATGCAGTGTAAGTTCCGTTTACAGGGATACCGTAAGAAGCCATTGATGCCTGTATACCTGCTATGTAGTAGGTTTCGGCATTCCCTGCCGTCCAGCCGCGGTTTATGCCTTCGGCTATATTAAACATTAACTCAGGATAACCGATCTGTATGCTTGGCTCACCTACATAAGTTGAATAATAACGTTTCCTGTTCAGGAATGAATAGCGCTGCAAACCTGCCTGGCTGTACATAATACCCAAATCCAGGCCTGCATCAGCACCAACAAATGATGCAAACGAAGTAGGGCTTTGATGTAAACTATCAACCAGGTAACGTGAAGGCTCTGCTGTAGCGAATACACGCGGATCCTGTAATGATGTTAACAGGCCGATATAAGTAGCAGATGTGTTTTGCCTTGAACCGCTTTGACCAAAGTTATCAGGTGTCTGCGGGTATTTATTCGTTGGATTCAGGAATACATATTGCAGGTTATCCGCTGAACTTGTCATCAATGGATATTTGGTTGGATTAGTTACTATGCTGTTAAATTGGGCCGCTACATTTAAGTCGGTGTCATCTGTTTTCTTGCTCAATTCAAGCAACAACCTTATGCGGAAGGTATTTACTACTTTTTGCCATTGTACCAGGCTGTTTCCGTAAAAAATATCCCCGCCTAATGTCGAGCCTAAACCTGTACCGCCTTTAGTTGGGTCGGCTATTAATATTGCCATGTCGCTGTTAGCGCTCTCCAGCCAGTTTAAGCACTGCAGCATAACTGCTTTTTGCGTGTCATAAGCAGGCGTTAGGTTATTAATGCCCTGCAAGGCCTGTGTCATAGGAATATCGCCTCTGTCCAAGCTCATTTTGCTAAAGAAATAAGCCCTGAAGAATTTACCCATTGCCTCGTAAGGATTAATGGCCGCCCCGCCCGAAGCTGCTGCCGACTGTTCCATCGCGATAACGTTTTTCAGGGTTGAATAATAATCGGCACCGCTATCAAAATCATAAGTGTTATTACCGTAATAATTATAGTTGTAGATGTAGTACTGGCACCAAATCTCATCCTTATTTGATGTATTTTGATACACTACGCTGCTTTGATAATTGCTGGCGTATGCGCCATCAGGCAAATCGGGGAAATTATTAACTACCCCATTGAAAAGTAATGACGCGGCAACGCTGTTCGGAACGTTATTATTTAGGGTTGCGGCCTCGAAACTTTTATTACAACTGCTTACTGTCAACAATAATATCGGCAGTAAGTAAATCATATATATATTTTTCATGATCATTTTAATTATTAGAATGAAAGTTTTATGTTAACACCATAACTACGAACCGATGGTGATTGTAAACCGGTAAGCGAAGTTTCGGAATTTGAGTACTGATCCAGGTCAACATCTTTAAATTTCGGGTCTTTATAAAAATATAGCAGGTTACGGCCATAAATTGATGCTGAAGCGCTGTTTATAAATGTTTTCTGCAACCATTTTTTAGGGAAGCTGTAACCAATGGTCAACTCACGCAGTTTAGCATAGGTTTTGCTCATTAAATACGCTTCGTTTACATTGTAATATTCGCTCACAAACTCCTGCACTTCGGCTTTGGTATTGTTTGGGGCATATTGCAGGGCACCGTAATTCAATACTGCGCCTGTATTTGAATTAAAGTTAGGAGCAACACCGTTTGATATTTGTACCCCCTGGCCTACATAAGAGCCGAAATAGCTTGTTCCCTGTTTAGATTGATTTAACCAATCCTGGTAGCGGGCAGCACCAAGTGCGCCTTCGGCAGTTAAAGCATTGCTACCACCACGCATGGTTTTGTTAAATACATAGTCATCGGTTACACCACCAACCGAACCATCAAACTGGAAGCCCAGGCTCCATTCTTTATAATGGAAAGTATTGCTGATTGACCAGGTGTAATCAGGATCTAAGTGACCCAAATATTGTGGCACAGGGTTAACCAGCGGTTCACCACCGCCTTTACCATTTTTATCGGGAGAGCTGTAGATGATTTGTCCTTGCGGGTTTCTTACGAAAGCCGTTCCGTAGAATTTATCTGTACGGTCACCCTCTTTAAAGAATCTGTTATAAGAATCTTCTCCGGGAGGAAGCTGTTCGTATTTATCAACATAGGTAGACCAGTTAACCAATACATCCCAGCCAAAACCATTAAGATTTTTTATAGGTGTTCCGCTTAAGCTAACCTCATAGCCTGTTTTACGTGTTTTTAAGGCATTCACATATTCTATGTTATAGCCTGTTGAAGTTGAAATAGCGTTAGGTAAAATTTGCGGACCGTCGATATATTGAAACGCGGTGGCGCTTAATCCTAACCTGTTCTTTAAGAATTTAATATCAAAACCTTCCTCATAGTTTACACGTGTAAAGGTTTTTATTCCGTTTTGATACAAATAGTCAGTAGCATAGCCTGCTGTTTGGTTATTATAAGGCTTGCTTATTAAATAAGAACTGTTAAGCGCGTAGCTTGGGCCGTTATACGGCGAATCATAAGTACTACCGTAATCCAAAGGATTATCAAACAATGACGGGCCTGTGCTACCACCAAATGCGGTGATAGAGCTGAACGGTGCAGGGCCGATGGTTGGACTGGTTTCATCAGAACGAATGTTTGCATAAGAGAACCTGCCTTTTAAAAAAGTGATCGCTTCAGGAAGTTTAATGTAATCAGACAGTACCGTTGTTACAGATGCACTTGGATAATGATAATTTGTTACACTTGAAAAGGCGGATGTCTTCTCCACACGATAAGTTCCGGATAAAGTAGCGTACTTACCGAAGGATAAATCCAATGACGCAAAATAACTTAACTGTTTTTCAGAAGCGTTAAAGCTGGTTGCCTGTACCGGGTTTAACGAGTTACTGAAAGCATACACTGCCGGTATAGTTAAATAGTCGGTAGATACCCAGCTTGAATTGTATTTGAAGTTACGGAAGTTACCACCTACTAAACCCGAAAGGTTAAAGAACTTTTGGATGGTATAATCATAGTTTAATGTTAATAAGGTGTTGTTCTCAAACAGATCACGACGGTCTTCACGATAATCACCCATATTACCTTCACGCCCGTAAGGGTGTGCCGAATAAGGCATATCCTCAGTACGTAACAGGTTATAAGTATCGATCTGGTTTTTCAGGGTAACATTCAGGTTATCGTTGATCTTGTAGTTACCTGATAAATAACCGTAAACATCATTTTTATGGTGACCGCGTGTCCATTCTTCGGTCATGAACCATGGGTTATGGTAACGGGTATATTCGGCAAATTCCGATTGAACGTTAGTTTTGCCTGGCTGCCATATCGCTTTAATATCAGGCGCGTTTACGCTCCAGTCAGCACCTGTCCATATAGCAAGGTTATAGATAATACTGTTCGGGCCGTACTGAACATCGGGAAAATTATCAGTGCTCTGCCTGTTGAAGTCAACACTCGCTTCAAAGGTTAAACGCGGAGTAGCGCGGAATTGCGCGTAAAAGTTAGCGTTAGCTATATCCAAATATTGGAAAGGGATATAACTGGTTTGGTGTTGCTGAGATGCTGAAAAGCGGGTTGTAAAATTCTCGCCGTTATCGGTAATAGCAACATCATTGTTAAACTGGTAACCGGTTTGCAAAAAGTTGGCAAGGTTATTAGCACCCCTCGCAACCCATGGTGTACCCTGGCGAACACCGTTAACTACAGGGCTATCATATTGAGGGATCAACTGACCTGCAAAGTAAGGGCCCCAAACGTCATAATCACTATCCACGCCACCTGGTGCACCACCTTTACCATCAACAAATTCATAAAACTCGTTCTCGCCCGGGCCGTATGAATGTTGTACCCTTGGGAAAGCCACGAAGCCTTTATTCATCACCGTACTGCTGTTTATATCAACAGTTAACCCCTTTTTTTCTTTATCACCTTTTTTGGTGGTGATAACGATGGCGCCATATTGTGCGCGGCTACCATATAAAGCTGCCGCTGCCGGGCCTTTTAATACGGTGTAGCTTTCAATATCATCCGGGCTAAGGTCGAAAGTATCGGAGTTGATAGGCAAACCATCAACCACAAATAAAGATACGGTGTTACCACGGATGGTAACATTAGGCGTACCTAAAATTTCTGAAGTGGCGCCAACTGATAAACCGGCTACCTTACCAATTAACCCATTAATAGGGTTAGGATCACGCGCTGTAGTTAAGTCGCTGCCCTTTACAGTTTGTGTAGCGTAACCAATAACCCTGGTTTCTTTTTTAACACCAAATGCGGTTACTACTACCTCGTTTAATGTTTTGCTGTCGCCAAGCAATGTTACGTTAATAACGGTTTTATCAGTTACCACCACATTAGTATTTGCATAACCCACAAAACTGTAAACCAAAGTTTGGCCCTGGTTTGCGGTAATAAAATAATGGCCATCCACATCAGTTATGGTGGCTTTTGTAGTACCCTCTATCTTCACAGTTACACCGGGGATCGGCTGTTTGTCCTGATCGATAACTGTACCACTAATTTTCGTTTGCCCGAACGCTAAGGCCGGGGCCAGGAAGAATAACAAAGCTGTTATTACCATCCTGAATTGCTGGTAAATTTGTTTCATTTTTTCAATAGGATTAAGGGGAATGGAAGAGATTTTTTCATGCAGCAATACTAAACTTAGTTTATTATTTGTAAACTAAGTTTATGTTATGCTATGTTCAAGAAAGTGTGTAGGAGATGTTAAGCCGGAACATTTTTAGTAACAGACAAGTTACATCCGACTTACAATAAATTAACGTTGGGAACGTTATTAGACTCAATTATTGGCGTCCAAATGCCTTAGCGCCAATAACTTTAAATATTCAACATTATTTACCGGGATATTCATTTCTTTAGCAGCATCATCCCAATATCTTAATTTAATTATTAACTCTGCATCAGGGTTCGATTCAAACACCTTTGCTTCATCTTCGCTCATCACTCCTCCCTGAAATTCAAGTGTACCTTTACTGGCTTCAGATAACTTATTATAGTATTCAGGATATTTATAAGTAAGGTAACGTTTAGCTACTACGTGGCTTTTTACCAACTCGGCAAGGCGGTTTGAAAACCCCAGGCCGCGCAGGTAATCGGCACCTAACTGTTCATGGTCAACATTACCCATACCGCCCATGTTTTCGGCTTCACCTTCTTCGGCACATAGGTGGCCGATGTCATGAAAAAAGGCGGCCAGGATAACTTCATCGTCATAACCTTCGGATCTTGCAAGTTCTGCAGCTTGCGACATATGCTCTAATTGAGAAACCGGCTCGCCGATATAATCTTCATCGCCATGCTTTTCATATAAAGAGAATACAGCGTTTACTTTGTCGATATTTGTTAGATGTTCCATAATTTGAAACAAATGAAGAGGATTAAAATTAGATAATTGTTAAATATTTATAACTAATTTATACAAATACTAAACAAGTATACTTAAGTAAACTGTCGTTGTTTAACGTTAATTAACAAAAAATTACCCCGTGCATTAAAACTTATAGCTATTTTGCGGCAACTAAATTATGCGATGGAAGAAGACGTTATTATTCAAATAAGCAACCACATTAAAGATAAACGCCGCGAAAAAAATATTACCGTCCAGGAATTAGCGGCGCGTGCTAACGTGAGCAAAGGCTTAATATCGCAAATTGAAAATAGCCGCACCGTTCCATCATTAATGGTATTGATAGATATTATAAAGGCGCTGGAAATTGACTTAAATGTTTTCTTTAAGGACATCACTACAAAAACCGATCAACCTTTAATACTGGTAAAAAGGAAAAGCGAGTATGAGCATTTTGAGAAAGAGCATGCTGCAGGCTTTCATTACCAGCGGATATTCACACAGTTCATCAATCAGTCTACCGTTGATATTGTAATACTGGAACTGGAACCAGGCGCTAACAGGCCATTGGTTGAAACCGAGGCCTTTGAATATAAATACACGCTATCGGGTGAAGTAGAATACCAGTTTAATGATGAAACAATCAAATTGTCGCAAGGTGACTCTATCTTGTTTGACGGCAGGGTCCCCCATACTCCACGCAACTTGGGTAATACAACTGCCAGTACATTAGTTGTATACTTCTTCGAGGAGAAGAAATAAGTAATTATCTCCAAGATTTCCGGGCACAACTTAATGGTATCTTAATACTAAATTAGTTTAACATTAATAAACTTATTTTAGTATTGCTGAACAATTATCCCACTTAGTTATGCCTATAAAATTAGTTGTTTTTGATATTGCCGGAACTACGGTTCAGGACGAAGAAAGTGTAATGCTGGCCTTCCAGTCGACCATGAAAAACCATGGTTATGATATACCTGTAAAAGAAGTGGCCCCGCTGATGGGCTATAAGAAAATAGATGCTATAAGGATCTTGTTAGAAAATAACGAATCTGACGCCGACAAGGTTACCGATGAATTCATTAATGATATTCATAACGATTTTGTTAACCAGATGGTGATATTTTATGAGACATCGCCCAATATTGCCTCCTTCCCACATACAGAAAAAACATTCAGCACACTGCATGAGCAAGGTATAAAAGTTGGTGTAAACACCGGATTCCCGCGCATTATTGCCAATGCAGTACTTGCCCGTGTAAAATGGGAAGAAAAAGGCCTGGTTGATTTTGTGATCACCTCTGATGAAGTTGAATACGGTCGCCCCTACCCTTTCATGATACAAAAAATGATGGCTGACAGCGGCATCACCGACCCATTGGAAGTAGCCAAGGTTGGCGATACCGAAGTGGATATTAATGAAGGCCAAAACGCAGGTTGCAAATATGTTATCGGGGTAACCACCGGGGCTTTCACCCGTGAAGAACTGGAGCCTTACAATCCCACCCACATCATTGATGATATAGCTGAAGTTTTAACCATCGTTAACCAGTAAATCAGCCGCATGGAAAAGTTACGCGAGAGAGTTGCCAAATGGCCATACGGTGTGGTATCAGTATTTGCTGCGGTCGCTTCATTTGGCGCATACACCTGTATGTACGCTTTCCGCAAAGGATTTTCGGCGGGTACATTTACCGGACAGCAGTATTTTCATATTGATTATAAGGTTTGGCTGGTTATTGCGCAGATCATAGGTTACACTATGAGCAAGTTCTATGGTATCAAGTTCATTTCCGAGTTAAAACCCGGTCAGCGCGCAAAAAGCATCCTCATATTAATAGGTATAGCCTGGTTGGCTTTACTGTGTTTCGCTGTTGTGCCTGCACCTTACAACATTATTTTCTTGTTCATCAACGGCTTCCCGCTTGGGTTGATATGGGGATTGGTTTTTGGTTATCTCGAGGGGCGCAGATCAACCGAATTTATGGCGGCTGTGTTGTCTATCAGTCTCATATTCGCTTCAGGTTTTGTTAAAACCGTGGCGCGTACACTGATGAGTTCATTTCACGTAAGCGAATACCAAATGCCTTTCCTGACCGGGGCATTGTTCGTTATCCCCTTACTGCTATTTGTATTCTGCCTTGAATTAATGCCACCTCCAACCGCTGAGGACATAAAACTCCGTACAAAACGCCTGCCTATGGACGCGGCAGAACGCAAAGATTTTTTAGCCCGCTTTTTACCGGGCATAATACTTACGCTTGTTATTTATGTGTTGCTTACTATTATGCGCGATGTGCGTGATAATTTTGAGGTGGAGATTTGGGCCAGTTTAGGCGTTAAAAACAATTCGATATTTACGCAAATAGATAGTATCATATCCATTATTGTATTAATTGCGATGAGTTTATTGATACTGGTAAAAAAGAATCTCAAAGCATTCAGTATTATACATTACATGATCATCGGCGGGTGTGTATTGATAGGTGTAGGGACAATTTTATATGGCCTGAAACTCATCGACCCTATGACATGGATGACTTTAGCCGGTTTGGGATTATACTTTGGTTATGTACCTTATAACGCCGTATTTTTTGAACGTATGCTGGCATCGTACAATTTCAAAGGCAACGTTGGCTTTTTAATATACGTTGCCGATTCTATGGGTTACCTTGGCAGCGTAAGCGTGTTGCTGGTAAAAGAATTTGGCCGCCCGAATATTAGCTGGGGAACGTTCTTTCAGGAGGGTGTGATGACGGTAGCTGTTGTGGGCGGCATATGCGCGGTGTTATCGTTAATTTATTTTTTAAGCGTTGCCCGTAAATTACAAAACGGCAAAGGCACAAAACTTAAAATTGTATCAGTATGAAAAATTCATCGGCAATTGTAATAGGTGCGGGGATAGTTGGTTTAGCTACCGCAAGGGCGTTGGCGAAACGCGGATACAGCGTTACCGTTTTTGAGCGTAATGAACAGGCAGTTGGCGCTTCAATCCGCAATTTTGGTATGATATGGCCTATTGGCCAAGCCACAGGGCCATTGTTTGAGCGGGCCATGTTATCGCGCAGCATATGGAAAGA
>Ga0116227_10013126_pt1 | contig 13166 bp, 9 predicted proteins | sample S1TSphgellanicum_FD_89693 | JGI IMG/M metagenome (GOLD analysis project Ga0116227, IMG submission 89693) | Host-associated microbial communities from peat moss isolated from Minnesota, USA - S1T2_Fb - Sphagnum magellanicum MG | ecosystem: Host-associated > Plants > Peat moss > Unclassified...
GCTTGTGGGTTGTTAGGGTTAGCAGCCTGGTTTAATTGCCAGTTAGACTCCATTGAGTTACGGATACCGTTGGTTACGTTTTTAGATTCGCCGTAGGTATAAGCCACGTTAGCATCTAAACCAAAGATGAACGACTTTGCAACCTGACCGGTAATGCTGTAACGGTGACCCTGATCTGTATTTGACAACTCGTAAGCATTAGTAAACTTGCTACCATCAACTTTAGCGTTGATGAAGATTGGTTGTTGGTGCTGAGTATCGTATGGATAGTAAGTAGCGTTATCAACAGTGTTCACCTGTTGGAATTTCAAATCGCGGATAACGTTGGTATAAATACCTTCTACCGTGAATTTCCACTGGTTATCGGTTTTAAAGTCGAACGCTAAGTTGCTTCTCCAAACCTGTGGCATTTTAAAGTTGTTGTCAATTAAGTCAACTTGTGTAGCACCGGTTGAAGTGGTGTTAATAGGCTGACCTAAAGTAGCGCCAGAAGTAGAAACCTGACCTTGAACAAAACCTAACCTACCGTTAACATTAGGGGCTAACAATTGAGATGGTGTGTAAGTTGAATAACCACCTGATTGATCGTAAGCACCAAAGGTTTTACCGTTGTTATAAAATGCGTAACCAAACCATGCAAATGGAACACGGCCGGTAAAGCTACCAGTACCACCACGAATGATAGCGCTCTGATCACCTAAAACATCCCAGTTAAAAGATACACGTGGGTTGATCTGGATGTTACCTAAGTAATCGTTTTTGATGTCTTTAGGTTTGGTATAAGTAAATGTGCTACCGTAAAACGCATCAGTTGCAGCAGTTTGAGTTTTATCGCTCAAAGGTTGTTTTGTTGGCACGTTGGCATAATCCAAACGGATACCTGCTGTAATTTTCAGGTTATCAGTTGCCTGGATCTCATCCTGAGCATAAGCGCTTAACAGGTCAACATTAAATTTAGCTGATGGATTAGCTAAGATGTTGGCACGGGTGTTAGCAGTATAATCGCTGTAGTAATAGTTGGTACGTACGCGTGACGGACCAAAAGCAACCGGAGTACCCGGAGAAGTTTTGAAAGCACCGGTAAAAGCATCAATATTTCCGAAGGCTATACGACCGTTCCAGGCGTTAACAAAGTTGTAAGTAATATCGTAAAACTCGTTGTGTGTACCAAAGGTAAAAGTGTTGATACCTTTTGTCCAGGTTAAGTTATCGGTAAACTCCATTACTTTTTGGTGCATATCAAAAATAGAAGCCTCACGGTCGGTACCTAAAAAGATGGTAGTACCAGCAGTACGACCAGTGATTTCGATTTGCGGTAATGATGGATCAGAGTTAGGATCGCGGTAATCGTGAACGTTTGAATAACCAACCAATAAGTTGTTATTTACGTTGTTTGATAATTTTGATTTTAACTCAGCAACAAACGATGTTGAGTTGTTGTGTGATGTATAATCAATACCACCAAAACGGAAGTTAGCATTATCACGCTCTAAGTTAGTAGCATCTGATACGATAGTGTTGTTACGTAAAGTAAACTGGTTCTTATCGTTGATGTTCCAATCCAAACGGTTAAAAAACTTGGTTGAATTAGAGTGAATAGTTGTATTATCATAAGTACCAGCGCTAACACCAGTATAAGATGCAAATGCTTTGGCTATATCCTGAGCATCTGTTAAAGAAAGCACAGCAGCAGAACCCGGAGTTCCTGCACCGCTGATCACGTCATCAGTTCTGCGGGCAATCTCCTCGTTAGTGAAGAAGAATAATTTATCCTTGATCAAAGGGAAACCTAAACGGAAACCGGTATTAAAATCTTTAAACTTATCAAGGTTTGAACCATCACCACCAACATTGGTAGGTACGTTGTTAGGGCCTGTCATGAAAGCTCCACGACCGTAACCGTAAACCGAACCGGTAACTGTGTTTGTACCGCTGCGGGTAACCGCGTTGATACTACCACCCAATACGTTACCAATTTTGATATCGAAAGGAGCAACAAAAACCTGAACATCCTGGATCGCGTCTAACGATACCGGGCTTGTACGGGTACTGCTACCTACCGAACCACTTTGGTTGGTTTGTCCACCTAATGATGGGCTAAAACCAATCGCGTCGTTATTGATCGCACCATCAAGTGTGATGTTGTTATAACGGAAGTTAGTACCCTGGAAAGAGTTGTTAGCACTTTGCGGAGTGATACGGGTAACATCCTGCAAGCTGCGGTTGATAGATGGCAACCTGCGTATTTGCGCCGAGTTAACATTGGTACCAGCACCATTTTTTGTTGGCGTACCGGTAATGTTAACCGCTTTAAGCTCGGTTGCTGCATCGGTTAGTTTAAAGTTGAAGATAACACCACCTAAAGTAAGGGTAACGTTAGTTCTTTCTTCTTTTTTGTAACCAACAAATGAGGCTGTGATGGTGTACGGACCACCCGCGCTCATGTTAGGGATTGAGTAACGACCATCTGGATTTGATTGAGCTCCAAATTTAGTACCGTTACTTGTGTTTACTGCCAGTATAGTTACGCCTGGTATTGGCAAACCCTTCTGGTCAATAACCTTACCGCTAACAGTAGCGGTAGTTATTTGTGCATTGGCAACACTCGATATTCCGAGTATTATGCACGTTAAAATGATTAGATAAAACTGTTTCATTTGTGTTTGATTGATTGAACACAAAGGTTGCCCCGATAGATTAAGTTGATGTTAAACAAAGGTTATTTTTAGAGGAAATAAGGGGCCTTATTTTAATCTAATTTGAACTTTTTGTTTACACAGATTTAACATAACAAAAGCAGATCGAGCCTTAACAAGTGACATTCAATTCAATAACAATAATAATCGGGATAACAGATCTTGGGTATTCTTAGGTATTTTAGTCCACGCTGGTGCGGATAACTTTAGAAACTACAATAACAAATCTTAGGTATTCTTGGGTATTTTAAAAAAACTGATCTATCTGAATATTTCATTCTAAGGGGGGAATAAAGGAGAAACTTTTCAAACAACAATCGACTAAACTCCCGATATACAAAAATACGAAAATTCCTTCAAAAAGCATTGCTAAGATATCTTATCCCAGCTCAAACCACCATTATGCGTATGCGACGCCTGGTTCAGCAACTGGTTTTCCGGAAGCTGCAATTGTGGATCCTGCTCAAAAATTTCTTCAACACATTTGCGCGCAGCCAATAGCAACTGCTGGTCGGTAGCCAGGTTAGCTAATTTCAAATCGAGCACACCACTCTGCTGTGTACCTTCAATATTACCGGGGCCGCGCAATTGCAAATCAATTTCGGATATCTCGAAACCGTTATTGGTTTTCACCATCGTATCCAACCGAATCTTCCCATCATGACTCAGCTTTTGCGTACTCATTAATATACAAAACGATTGCTCTGCCCCCCTGCCCACACGCCCGCGCAATTGGTGCAATTGTGATAACCCAAATCGCTCCGCATTCTCAATAATCATTACCGATGCGTTAGGCACATTCACCCCAACTTCAATAACTGTTGTAGCTACCATAATCTGTGTTTCACCTTTCACAAAACGCTGCATCTCGGCATCCTTATCGGCGGCACTCAATTTACCATGCACAATACTGATCCGGAATTGCGGCAACGGAAATTCCCGGCTCATCACCTCAATACCATCCGTCAGGTTTTTCAGATCAAGCTTCTCACTTTCTTTGATCAGCGGATATACTACATAGATCTGCCTGCCCTTAGCGATCTCCTGCTTCATAAAACCGAACATCCGTAAACGGCTACTCTCATAAAAGTGCAGCGTTTCGATAGGTTTACGCCCCTTGGGTAATTCGTCAATCACAGATACATCCAGATCGCCATACAAAGTCATGGCCAGGGTTCGGGGGATAGGTGTGGCCGTCATCACCAGCACGTGCGGTGGTATCACGTTTTTGCGCCATAGCTTGGCGCGTTGTTCCACACCAAAGCGGTGCTGCTCATCAATTACCACAAAACCCAGGTTTTTAAATTGGACTTTATCTTCGATCAAAGCATGGGTACCTATTAATATTTTAAGTTCACCGTTCTCCAGTTTTTCATGAATAACCCTGCGTCGCTTAGCCGGTGTCGATCCTGTCAGCAAAGCAACCTCCAAAAACTCATCATCAATCAAACTCTCTATCGACTGGTAATGCTGATTAGCCAATATCTCGGTAGGGGCCATAATACAGGTTTGAAAACCGTTATCTATCGCCAGCAGCATGCTCATTAAAGCTACAACGGTTTTACCGCTCCCCACATCGCCTTGCAGCAGGCGATTCATCTGGATACCGCGTTGCGTATCCAAACGGATCTCTTTCAAAACCCGTTTTTGAGCGTTGGTTAAATCAAACGGAAGCTTATGATTATAAAAGTTGTTGAAATAATCTCCAACGATATCAAATACATTACCCTTAAATTTAAATGCCCGCTGAACTTTATTCTTCAGCATTTTAAACTGAATAAAGAATAGCTCTTCAAACTTTAAGCGATTGGTAGCGGCCTGTAAAGTACCCGAATCAGCCGGGAAATGAATATTGTGATAAGCTACTCTCCTATCCACCAGCTTAAATTTTTGCAGAACGTGGTGCGGAATAGTTTCCAGTATATCCCTCGAAGTTTGCTCCAGCAGAATAGCGACCAATTTTTGCAAACCTTTACTATCTAACTGGAACGATTTTAATTTCTCTGTAGAATTGTAAACCGGTTGTAGCTTTAAGTTACCGCTTTGTTTTGCGCCACCGGCCACATAAGGTTCAATCTCGGGGTGCGCCATCTGGGCCTTACCGTTAAACGATCCCGGTTTGCCAAAAATAATATACGCCTTGCCAGGAATCAGTAATTTCTCAACCCATTTAATACCCTGGAACCAGGCCAGCTCCATTAAGCCGGTATCATCGTAAACCTGCGCAATTAAACGTTTGGTATGCTTCTCGCCAACAATCTCTTTACTTTTTAAACGTACAATAATTTGCACATGCGGCAAATCAGCATTGGTTTCGCTTATCTTATAAAAGCGGGTACGATCAATATACTTATAAGGGAAATGCCGTAACAGGTCGGCAAAGTTGGATATGCCCAATTCCTTCCGTAACACCTCCGCGCGTGCCGTTCCCACGCCTCTCAGATATTCTATCGGTGTCTGGAATATTTGCTGGTTCAAGCGTGTTCCTTTTAGCTCTTCTCAACAGCTTTGGTTCAGAAGGTTGTTATCAAATTATTCTTAGTGTAGTCCTTTATGTGCGATAACCGAGATCTCAACATTCAGGTTTTTAGGTAATACCGATACCTGTACAGTTTCGCGGGCCGGGTAGTTTCCCGTAAAAAACGAACCATATATCTCGTTCACTTTTGCAAACGTTCCCATATCCGATAAAAAGATGGTACTTTTAACCACATCCTCAAAACCGTAACCGGCTTCTTCTAAAATAGCTTTCAGGTTATTCATTACCAAGGTAGCTTCAACTTCGATGGTTCCTGTTACAACCTCGTTTGTAGCAGGGTCAATAGCAACCTGTCCGCTAACATATAAGGTATTACCTGCTTTAATAGCCTGGTTGTACGGACCTATAGGTGCAGGTGCTTTATCAGTTTTAATTATCTTATTCATTTTTTTAATATAAATATGTCTATCAATTTCCAGATTATGCCGGCTAAAAAAATCGTTATAGCCAAAGCATTAATAAAATGCATCGCCCTAAGGTTAAAATTACTGGGCCTGTTCGGGTCTTTCTTTCTGAAAAAGTACATGGTCAAATATACAAAAAAAGAGGGTTCCAGTTTCCCGGAACCCTCTTTCAAGTTTTATTGATTCAACTAATTCAAAAATTATTTTTTGAATTCTACACGGCGGTTTAATACGCGTCCGTCTTCAGTTGAGTTATCAGCAATCGGGTGAGTTTCACCTAAGCCTTTAACCTTAATGCGTTTTGCATCAACACCAGAGTTAACTAAGTAAGTTTTAACTGAGTTAGCACGATCTTTAGATAATTGCAAGTTGTGAGCAGCAGTACCTTCTGATGAAGCGTAACCGTTAACCCAAACAGCTTTTTTAGATGAACGTAAGTCAGCAGATGTAGCATCTAACACTGGGTAAGATGAAGTACGTAATACTGAGCTATCAAATTCAAACTGAATGTTTGAGTAAGCAGTAGCTACTGGCATAGCCATAGCGGCTTTAGCAGTAGTATCCGGAGCTGGGAATTTGATTGGGCAACCTGATCCATCAACTACAGTACCTGCAGGAGTGTTAGGGCATTTGTCAAATTGATCAGCAACACCGTCACCGTCTGAATCTTTTTTCAAGTCGTTAACTGCGTTTTCAACGTTAGTAACACGGCCTTTCAAAGCTTCAACTTCTTGACGTAAGGTTGGGTCTTTCAACTCATCATACATCAAAGCTACAGGGTTAACCCAATCAAGGTTAGGTTTAGCACTTGAACCTAAAGAGAATTCAAGACCACCGTATGCGTAAGAGAATTTATCTTTGTGTGAACCTGAAGTAACTTTAGTTGCATCTAAGTAATCACCATCAGTAAAAGTAGCTGTGTAACCAAAGTTTAATGCAGCACGGTCACTTAATCTAAATTTCAAACCTACGCCAATTGGAATAGCGATTTGCATTAGAGCATCACCGTCTTTAGTACCTCTAAGTACTGTACCTGTTTGATCAACACTTTTGTACGCTTTTGGAGTGTAACCAATTACACCACCACCCGCAGATACGAAGAAGTTAACCGAGTTTTTACGTGCAAGGAAATCAACAGTTGCAACGTTAACAACACCACTTAAAGTAGCTGTGTAGTTAATTTTAGTTTCGAATGATCCAGGAGCCTGAGCTGCTGTAGCATTGATCATGTTATGGCCAGCAAGTTTAGACCCGTAACCCATAACATCCAATTGTACACCGAATGAGTGAGCTAATTGATCTCTTAATGATACGCCGTAACCAAAACCAAGATCAAAATCACTGTAGTTATTTGATCCGCCGATAGCAATGAAGGGAGATGTAACACCAGCATTAACACCTATACTCCAGGTTCTGTACTGTCCACTACCGCCAAATATCTTTGGAGTAGTTGCAGTTGACATTGTCGAGTCCTTTACTGCGTGTGCGCTAACAGCGCCAACAGCTAATAAAGAGGCGAATGACAAAGCAACTGTTTTCTTTAATGTAGAATAGTTCATAGTTTTAAGATTAAACAATTTTAATTGTGATTTTTTTTTCAAATTTAGTTATTATGTTTGAAACCAATACCAAACTCCGTTCCAATTTTTATTATTTTTTGACTTTTATATAATAAAAAAATGTAAATGTTAAAATAAAACATTAACAATAATGAAATATTTGCCTATAACTTCAGAATTATTTACTAACAATAGAATAAATTTCGTTTCGCGACTAAAAAGTAACTCTATCGCTATTTTTAACTCGAGCGATGAATACACCAGAAGTGGCGATCAAACTTTCACTTTTAAGCAAAATGCCGATTTTTTTTACCTTTCAGGCATAGATCAGGAGCAATGTGTACTGGTTTTATACCCCGATTGTCCTAATCCGCTATACAAAGAAGTACTCTTTTTAAGACAAACCAACGAACATATTGCCGTTTGGGAAGGACATAAGTACACTAAAGAGGAAGCATTAAAGGCATCGGGCATTAAAAGCATCTATTGGCTGGATGATTTTAATACCATATTACATAGTATAATAAACTACGCGGATAATATATATCTCAATACAAATGAGAATGATAGGTATCAATACACTGTACCTTATAAAGATCTGAGGTTTGCCAAAGAGCTGCGCGAGCGTTATCCTTTACACAATTATTACAGGTCGGCACCTATCCTGCGCGATCTGCGCCCCGTAAAATCAGCCGTTGAGATTGAACTGACCCAAAAAGCCTGCGATATTACCAACGATGCCTTTAAACGGGTATTAAAGTTTGTTAAACCCGGCGTTACCGAGTATGAAATTGAAGCCGAGATCATTCACGAGTTTATTCGCCAGCGTGCTACCGGCCATGCTTATAACCCTATTATAGCATCGGGGCCAAACGCTAACATCCTGCATTACAACGATAATAACCAGGTTTGTAACGATGGCGATGTGATTTTATTCGACTTTGGCGCCGAGTACGCTAACTATAATGCCGATATGAGCCGCTCCATCCCGGTTAACGGCCGCTTTACCGCCAGGCAGCGGGCTGTGTATAACGCCGTACTCAATGTAATGAAAGAAGCCACCAAAATGATAGTAGCCGGAGCCGTATGGAATGAATATCATGATGAGGTGGGCAAGGTTATGACAAACGAATTAATAAGCCTTGGCCTGTTAGATAAGCACGACGTTGAAAAACAAAACCCTGCTATGCCGGCCTATAAAAAATACTTTATGCATGGTACATCACATCACTTAGGGCTTGATGTTCACGATTTTGCGGGCCGTTACGATGCTTTCCGTGTAGGTAATATCCTTACCTGCGAACCAGGTATTTACATTCCGAAAGAAAATTTAGGCATCCGTTTAGAAAACAACATCCTGATCACCGAAGGTGGTAACATCGACCTAATGGCAGCCATCCCATTAGAAGCTGATCACATCGAAGAGATCATGAACTCATAACATCATCGGCAAACCGATAGATATTAAAATCACTTTTTAAATAAACTCCGGCGATTATTTCCCGGAGTTTATTTTTTTCTACACCCCGCATTTTATTATACTGTATCAATCTGTACACTTTTTCGGTCAGTAAGTGTAGCTTTTTACTACTATTAGTTGTATGGTGTGTGTTTACGTAAGCTAAAACTTCGGTAATGCCTGTATTGTTAATGGCAACCGTTTTATAAACCGGCACCTGCACCTCATTATAATGTATCAGTTTTTGCAGGTTGTTGGCAAAAGCGTCGCCATTATCCCTATCAGCTTTGTTCACAATAAAGGCATCGGCAATCTCCATCAATCCCGATTTAATATGCTGGATCTCGTCGCCCGACTCAGGCACCAGTACCACCATCGTAATATCGGCCAAACCGGCAATATCAATTTCGGATTGGCCAACGCCTACCGTTTCTATTATAATCGTATCAAAACCTGCCGCCTTTAAAACATCGGTCATCTCCATGGTTTTTACGCTCAAACCACCAACCCACCCACGCGTAGCTACCGAGCGTATAAAAACATCCGGATGATTAAAGTGCGATGTCATCCTGATCCTATCCCCCAGCAACGATCCCATATTAAATGGCGAAGTTGGATCAACCGCCAGCACGGCAACTTTCTTCCCTTCTTTTAACAATTCCGTTATTAATGCGTTTACCAAGGTACTTTTACCTGCTCCCGGTGGGCCGGTTAAGCCAACTACAGGTACATTGCTGTTAAACTTTAAACCCTTCAACAAATCATCAGCACCCGGCAAATCATTCTCAACCTGGGTTAAGTGCCTCGCCAGCAATTTAAAATCTATTTTATTTTCAGCTTTCGCGGATGACATTGTTGAGTTTCAAGTTTAACAGCTGGCTAATTTAGGTGCTTTTATCTTTAATTAAAACATTTGGGGCTTATACTTATCTTTACACCTTTATATATAGGTATCATTAAATGAAAGTTGCAGGTTTTACATTCATTCGTAACGCGGTAAAAAACGATTACCCTGTTGTAGAAGCTATAACTTCTATTTTACCCATCTGCGATGAGTTTATCGTAGCCCTCGGCAATTGCGACGATGGTACCCGCGAACTAATAGAAGGCGTAGCTTCTCCCAAGATTAAAATACTGAATACCGTTTGGGACGAATCAAAACGCCATGGCGGAACCGTATTTGCCGATGAAACCGATAAAGCCTTCGCGGCGATATCGCCCGATGCCGATTGGGCCTTCTATATACAGGGCGATGAGGCTGTTCACGAAAAATATCTCCCTACTATTAAAAAAGAAATGGAAGATAATCTGAACGATCCTAAGATCGAGGGACTGCTATTCAAATACCTTCACTTTTACGGCTCGTACGATTATTACAGCCAATCACGCCGCTGGTACCGACGCGAGATCCGAATCATTCGTAACAATAAAGCCATCCACTCTTATCGCGATGCACAAGGTTTTAGATTAGATAACCGGAAGATTCACGTAAAACTGATCGACGCATACATTTACCATTACGGCTGGGTAAAACCACCAAAAGGTATCGTAAACAAAATGCACAACTTTAATCAATTTTACCATGGCGAGCAGGCGGCTAACGCGCCCGAGCCTCAAACTTTCGATTTTGATTACGGCAATGCCGATAAACTGATTCCTTATACCGATACACATCCATCAAGCATGCTTAAGCGCATAGCCGTGGCCAATTGGAAACTGAACATCGATTGGAAAACCGTAAAAAAGAATATGCCTTTCAGGCGTAAAGTACTCCAAAAAATAGAAGAACTAACCGGCTGGCGCGTTAGCGAATACCGCAATTATAAAATAGTTAAAAAGTAGTGAGCATAAATAAACAGCAACATATATTAATTAGTCGGGTTGATGCCATTGGCGATGTAGTGCTTACATTACCGCTGTGCGGATATTTAAAAAGTATTTATCCGGATGTAAAGCTGTCGTTTTTAGGCCGTACCTATACCGGGCCGGTAATTAAAACCTGCGCCGCGGTTGACCATTTTATTAATTATGATGAGCTTAAAGCCCTCCCCGATCAGGAACAGATTCTGGCTTTACAATCAGAGAATATAGATACCATCATCCACGTTTATCCTCAAAAAAAGATAGCAACACTGGCCAAACGCGCTGGGATCAAAAAACGGATAGGCACAACTAACCGGGCGTTCCATTGGTTCACCTGTAATAAACTGGTAAAACTGAGTCGTAAAAATTCCGACTTGCACGAGGCACAACTAAATATTATGCTCCTGAGGCCTTTGGGTATTAAACAAATACCACAGCTCAATGAGTTACCCGGTTTTTACGATTACCGACCAATAACCAAACTGTCCGGTCAATTAGCCCAACTTTTAACTGCGGATAAATTTAACCTGATACTCCATCCAAAATCAAACGGTAGCGGCCGGGAGTGGGGGCTTGATCATTTTAAAGAGCTAACGGAATTATTGCCTGCTGATCAGTTCAACATCTTCATTTCCGGATCAGACAAAGAAAAAGAACTGCTTAAAAACTGGCTACCAACTTTGCCTGCACATGTTATTGATATGACGGGTAAACTAACGCTCGATCAGTTTATCGCTTTTATAGCTGCTGCCGATGGTTTAATAGCCGCCAGCACCGGCCCTTTGCATATCGCATCATTAACCGGAGTACATGCTCTGGGTTTATACCCATCAATACGGCCGATACACCCGGGCCGGTGGGGCCCGATTGGCAAACAGGCTGAATATATAGAAAGCGGCTCCGATCAATTGCATAATATATTGGCCGCCGATGTTTATGATCGGATCAGGAAATGGCTTTAACTGGTTTTACCCATTCCGATATAGCGCTGGCTACCATATCAACCGATATACTCGACAAATCATCCGAGTCGCTCTCAAGATGCTGACCTTTGCGGCCTAATGGTGCCCATTGTATCGCATTCATGGCCCAGCTAATGGGGAATAATCCCAATGTATGGATACCCGATGCCGCGGCAATATGTACCGGCCCTGTGCCCGATGCCAGCAAACCGTCGGCTTTAAATATAAAGCTTACCAATTCCGGTAGGCTCATTTTACCACTCAGGTCGGTTACGTTAGCAGGCATATCTTTAACCCAATCTTCAAAAAGCAAAGCCTCTTTGGGCGATCCTGTGATGATGATATTAAATTTATCGGCAGGTAACCTATTGATCAGCGCCTTAAAATGATCCATATGCCATTCCCTGCCGCTGCCATTTGATTTGGGGTGAAGGATCAAGTTAAATTTATCAGCCTTTAAATATGCTGATAACCTTTCGGGAAGTTCAACCGTTGGTTTAAAATAATCGCGGTAGCTATAAGCCAAAGTCCCTTGTGTGGGTACATGATCAATCCCAATAGCTCTTAGTAAAAATATAGGGCGCTGCGCTTCGTGCAAAAATGATTTACCACGACTCAGCCTGATCAGGCGATTACAATATAAAAAATGACTGTTTTTACTGGTGATCCCTATCCGGATCCGGATACCTGCCTTTTTTCCCAGGCGGGCAATGGTGGTTTTAATAAAGGCGTGTACAATAACATCAATATTGCGGGCCCTGATGTTTTCTATCTGTTGCTGGTCGTTCAGTTTTACCAGCTCATCATGATCGATAAAATGATCAACCGCCGAGCAGGCATCCACAATAGGCTTGGTATAACTTCTGCCCAAAAAACTAATGGTTACACCCGGAATAAGCTGTTTTAAATAAATACAGGTAGGGAGCGTTAATACAACATCGCCAACGGCATCAATACGACTAATTAATATATGTTTAATATTCTCGGTATTCGGATACGCCATATGGTCAGATAATACAATTACTAAACAGCAAAAATAAGCTAATAAAATTTTGAACGAAATTATAACGTTAATTATATATGCAATATAACTTAAAAATCGATTTTACGCGCAACACACAATGTACTATTAATGCAATACAAAATATCCATAACTATTGATTAATTTTGCCAGCTTAAATTCTTAAATGAAAACTTATTTCCGTTTACTATCCTTTGCAAAGCCAATCGGCAAGTTTGCAATACCCTATATCTTTGTTACCCTGTTCGCCGTTCTGTTCAGCACATTAAATTTCGCGCTTCTTATACCTTTATTAAACAGGTTTTATAGTGTAAATGATAGCGGAGCTATACCTACCAAACCCGAACATTGGTACGATGCGCTTAAGGCTTTTAATTATTACTCGCAATTAGCCTATGAGCGTTACGGCAAACAGGGCGCATTACAATTTGTATGTGCCATCATCGTAGTTTCGGTTTTGCTTGGTAACCTTTTTCGCTATTTATCACAGCGCATTATGGAAAACCTGCGTATCCATACCCTGCTCAATTTGCGTAAAGCGGTTTTTGATAATGTGATGAGCCTGCACTTAGGTTATTTTAGCAATGAGCGTAAGGGAGATATCATTTCTAAAATAGCTTCTGATGTTCAAGTGGTGCAGTTTTCGGTAACCGGTACCCTGCA
>Ga0116227_10013127_pt1 | contig 13166 bp, 12 predicted proteins | sample S1TSphgellanicum_FD_89693 | JGI IMG/M metagenome (GOLD analysis project Ga0116227, IMG submission 89693) | Host-associated microbial communities from peat moss isolated from Minnesota, USA - S1T2_Fb - Sphagnum magellanicum MG | ecosystem: Host-associated > Plants > Peat moss > Unclassified...
ATGTCACAAATATCTGCCAGTTCCTTCAGATACGAATTGAAGCGCTGGTTGCAGTTTACCGGTAACAGCTTGTTTTCGTTGACGCAATAGGGATGATCTTTGTACCGCTCAATAATTTCCAATGCTATAGGCAGCAAGGGTACTGTTTCTTCTGTACCTGACTTGGCCCTGTTTTTAGTGATCCATAAGCCGCCGTCTACGCCTATAAATACATTCTCAGGTTCCAGCGCATAAACGGTCTCAAATGCGTAACCCGTGAAACAGCAGAATACATAAACGTCCCGCACCTCGGCAATCCGGCGGCTGGCGATATGCTTGTCATACATTTTTATCAGCTCATCCATTTCCAGGTGATCACGTTCCGGGTCTTTATATGGACACTTAAAGTTATTGATCGGGTTATGTACTATCATGCCCTCGTTGACCGCCTTGGTCAAAACCTGCTTTAAGGTCTTGACATATTTCATGGAAGCATTTTCATCGATGTCCTGCATAAGCAGGTAATGATAAAAACCCGAAGCAAACGAATACTGGATTTCTTCGAGAATGATGTCCGTTGCATTGAATTTCTTTTTCAGATAGGCAAGTGTTTTTACCCGCAGCCTTTCATAGCGCATTAAGGTACCTTTTGTTCCTATGCCCTTATTCACCCTTTCCGCAAACTCATCGTTATGCACCTGGAATGCCTTCATAAGCGTTGGTTTTGGTTCCGGCCTGAACAAAAAAGCGTCCTTGACCATCTTTGCGGTGACATCATCATGCTCGTCGCATAACTCATTGTAGCATCTTTCAAGGTCATTGCTAGTTTTGGTGATGTAATTATTAATGGAAACGGCATCTTTGCATGCCCTGACAGCGAAGCCCGTTTCTTCATTCCAGTAATCTGCAAGGATTTTCTTACCGGAAGAGAACCCGTTGCGCAGCCCGTTTACTGTAATTCGCACATAGATCGGCACCATGCCGTCTTTAGTTTGTTTGGCTTTCCAAAGCCAGAATAAGATCGAAAGTTCCTGATTTACTTTCATTTAGCCATATTTTGAGGTGAAACCATGGTTCCTCCACAACGTCAAAATCAGTGGGCCGATAAATTCGGTAACCTAAAATTCGGAAAATTCGATAGGTTACCGAATAGTTTACCGAACGCTTTGAATTACTATGACCTGAAATGTATTGAAGATCGCCCGAAAAAGCTTTTTATACAAGAAAAGCCTTTCGATTGAAAGGCTTTATCTCTGTTTAAACAAAACTTGTGATCCCGCTGGGACTCGAACCCAGGACCCCAACATTAAAAGTGTTATGCTCTACCGGCTGAGCTACGGAATCATTTAAACGTTTCAGTTTAAAGTGGTGCAAATATAGGATTATTGAACTTTGTGTGCAAGGCTTATTTTAATTTATTTACATAAGTTAAATAATGGGTTCATTGCCAGTGGGCTACAGTTTAAATATTGCTATTTTTCCGTTATTGCCTGCTAATAAAACTAATGTTCCATACCTGGCTTTGCTACAAACATTAAAGCTGGTATTATCAATTTTACTCCAGGTTTGGCCACCATCAACGGTAATATTTGTACCGGATGTGCCGGTTGAAAGGAAAGTATTATCTTTAATATGTTCTACACATGATTGGTATCCCATTGGCGGGGTTTTAGGATAATGAATAACATTTGCATAACAACAATATACAATATAGCTGGCTACAGAATCGGTTCGTTGGTCCTTCTCATAATCGCCACCGACAAATATTCGTGTGGAACTGCTCTCAGCTAAAGAAAATGCACCCTGGCTTGATTTAGAGTGCAAAAGCCCTGTGGATTGGTCCATCCAAAAATCTTTAGCAGGTTTGTTTTGTGAAAAAACTAAAAGTCGACTATGGCTTCCGCCGGTTACAACTTTGATTGCGGATGTATCAACCCTTAAACAGGTATTGCTTGCGGCAAAAGAGGCTTCTCTTGGTAGCGCATTGGGTGGGTTTTTGAACATGTGCCATGTTTCACCAGCATTCCTGGTTTCTAACAAAACAAATTTATTAGTAATAGGATCGCCTAAAATAAAACCATGATTGGCATCGGCAAAATCTATTGCATCGAGAAAATAAGAGGTGTCTGTGTTCCTGTATTTTTCGGCCCAAGTTTTTCCGCAATCAATTGTTTTTAATACCAGGGCAGGTGTGCCTGAACTCATAATGACTGCTTCTTTGGCTGAAAAAGCCTTAATCCCTCTAAAGTCGAATCGCTCATAGCCTTTCAACTGTTGCCACTGCCATGTTTTGCCACCATTTGTTGTTCTGGCTATGTAGCCTTTGCTGCCACTTAGCCAGGCTACATTATTATCGACTACAGATAAGCCACGGATGCTTGTAGGTTTGCCTTGTTTTAGTAAAACAATATGTTGGGCTTTTATTGCAGGGGCACATAGTATTAGCAATATTACTAAACTCGACAGTTTGGCGCGGTAAACTAATTTTAGCATAAGAATTTTTAAAATTCAACCTAAAATAAAGATATTATAACGTGTTATTGATTTTTATAATTTATAACCATCATTTTGGTTGAAAAAAGTATATTTGCAGCCCTGTATATGCAAAGTCGAAAGCAGAGCATCTATAGTAAAGCCCGGATGGCGAAATTGGTAAACGTTGCGGTCTCAGAAGCCGTTGAGAATTGTCTCTTGAGAGTTCGAGTCTCTCTTCGGGCACATCCTGTTGGTAAAACAGAAAAAAGTCTTTAGCCCAAAAGTTCTAAACAGAACTTCAGACTAAAGACTTTGTACTTCTTGGTTAAAAAGCCCGGGTGGCGAAATTGGTAGACGCACCATCTTGAGGGGGTGGCATTCGCAAGGATGTGGCAGTTCGAATCTGCTCCCGGGCACATTCCTGAATTTTATTGTATTTTAGTTGAATGTTAAAACCTGGCATCACGCGTTTTTTATTGGCAGCGTTAGTTGTGCTGTTCCACATAAGCCGGTTTGTTTTCCTGGGAAGGTTTGCCGTTTGCAGTTTCTTTACATTAAGCGGCTATTGGATAGCCCTAATGTTCAGCAATAAATATTCAAAAAAGGCCCACCCTTTAAAAGTTTTTTACACGAGCAGGATATGGCGACTTTTACCTGTTTTCTACACTTTTACCATATTGGGTTTTGCTATATGGCTACTGGTTGATCATTCAGTTATCCAACAAATTATAGACTTAGGTTTATCTGACAAGGTCGTTTTTGGAATATCAAACATTACGCTCCTGGGGTATTATTCTTTGCCAAAGATCGACATTCTTACACCAGCATGGTCGCTGGATATTGAGATGCAATTTTACCTGTTATTTCCATTGCTTTTTTACATAAGCCGGAATAATTATAAGGTGTTGATATGGCTGTTTTTTGTAATGATGGCCGTATCGTTTTATTTATGCGCAGGGTATAATACTTACTGGGTTAATAATTCATTGCCCACATACCTGTATTTTTTTGTTTTGGGAATGATCATATTCTTTAAAAAATGGCGGTTTAATGCAAACTCTGAAAAGATATGCCTGGCTATATTTGTTATCCTTGTAGGATTACAATATATAATACCTTATTCTCAGACCCATTATAAACAAATAGGTTCGATGTATTACGTAACCTTAAGCCTTGTTTTGGTTCTGCTTGCAGTACCAACACTGGCAAATTCAGTTCAGGTACTTTCGGATAAAAGGGATAAGTTTTGGGGCGAACTATCATTTTTGATATACCTTGGGCATTGGGTTTTGATACGGCCTTATGGCGTTTTAAGTCAGAATGCTTCTTCGATTATGCATGTACTTTATACGGCACTTTACTTGTTATGCACTATGGGTTTGGCTACTGCCATTTATTGGCTTGTAGACCGGCCGATAGAGAAGCTTAGGCATAAATGGATCAATAATCAGGCCTGATATTTTAGGCAGCTGTTTGATATTCGTGCTGATAATACCATTGAAGTATGTAAACGCCATCGCTCCACGTTAGTTTACCATCGGCGGCAACTTGTGCTACCAATATTGATAGGCTATGCAAAAACGCACTTTTAATATCACCATCCAAACCTTGTAAAACTTTTACAGCGCAAGCAGTAATTTGCGAAGGATAGGTTAATCCTGAACAACTGTCTGTCAGTTTTAGTTCGGTTAGAATTTCGGGTAGTTTTGCCCGTAATAGTGTTTTTAATTCGTCGTCCAGATCACCGGGTATAATGGCCGTTAATATGTCGGCCGCGGGAGAGTCAACAAAGTCTTTTATCCCTTCGGTTATGGTAACACCTATGGAAATAGCGGTTTTTAATTCGGCTGGAATGCTTTGGAACAGGCTCTTGATTTCGTCCCAGATTTTTGATAGAAATGATTTTAGACTCATGATTTTGGTATTATTTGTTTATTGTATTTGATTTCCTGTACTTGTTGTTGTAGGATATTTACCTGGCTTTCGAGAACTTTCAGCCGGATATCATTAACCCGGTCGATAGTTTCCTGTCGGTTACGCAGGTCGCTTACATCGCTTTTAAGGTTGAAGTAGGTGGTCATTACCGAAGCGACAATGCTTGCTGTGCTTATGATTGTCACCAGCATATTTTTAACAGTGATGCCTTTTAGTTCTTTGTGTTCAATTGCTGTCATGATGTGTTAAGCATATTGTTTTAGTCTTCGTTCCCATATCTTGCCCCATGATGCATAGCCTTTGTCAGAGCGATAACTGGCTTCGCGTTCTGCATTTATTTCGGCATTCAATTTAGCGGGTGGCAAGCTATTGAAAACTGCAAGGGTTAGTTTGCCAATGTTCCCATCTATGGACAAAGGCTTGATGGCTACTCTCACTGCTGCTATTACATAATTGCAGGCTAATTGCATAAATCTGCTGGCGGTGCCTTCTCCCTGGTTAACGGAGCAGTCGAATAAATTATTCGCCAGTTGCTGATCTTTTACGTTGTCGAGATTTACAGTGTCCCAATAATTTGTTTTGTAAAATTGTTCGATGTTGGATTGTAAGCTGATGTTTTGTGAAAGCAGCAGATCCATTTTTGATGCGGTGAGGTTGGGATTATTCTTTTTTATAACATCAATATTGATCCAACCTTTCCAGGTGGGGTTGGCACCACGATCGATACCCATATAGGTTTCTTTTTCGCCTATACCGGGATTATAACCACCCTCATTGCCGAGGACGGTTGTTTTAAATGCTTGCTTGAAGTCGGCCATGTGTGTTTAATTGTTTAAAGGTGTTTTGATGGATGCTGGGGTGAAGAAGTTTTTACCGAGATAGGCAATGCCAGCGCCTAAAGCAACTGTGCCGATGAGCTTCCAGTTAAAATTTAATGAGCCGGATTGCAGGCTGGTTTGAATGGTAGTAACTACCGCGCTGCCAACGGCAACGATAAGGCCTTTGAGCAGGTCTTTAAAGTTGAGGGAATAGAGGGGGGAGGTTTGCATTGTGGATTGAATATAAGTGTTACAGTATATGAGCCCAATAACTTTCAGGCCATAGCATTACGCTACAATCAGAAAAAATTGGTAAGGATGTTTGTGGAAAAAGTGTTGGCTTATAATATCTTTTTATCAATATTATAGCCTACTGCTTTGAACTTTTCTTTAAGCTTAAGAAATCGCAGTTCGTAGAAATAGTATGATAGATAGGATACAATGAATATCATTGGGATATTAAAAAACAGCGAATTGGAGTACTTAAAAGAATGTTGCCAAGGCTGATCATATATAAATATTTGTTGCCATATATATAAGCTATAAGATAATATCCCGAGCTTAACTAAAACTTTTGTCGATAAAATTTCGGTCAACAGATCATTTGTGTTTCTTATAGTTAGGTAAATTACTGTTGCTATTGCAACTGAGAAAACCACAGTTGTTAAATACTCATTTAAGTTCAGATAGAAGTAAGTCATTCTGAATAGCATGGCCAACAAAAATAATGTTAAAGCCAAGTAGCGGTTAAAACGTTTATAGCTTGTGGGTATTATTTTTTTATATAGCAACACTGAAAGCAATGATCCAATTAGAATAGAAGAGGTGCCTTTGTCAAATATATTAGCTAACAAGATAATAGATTTGTGAATTAAATAATTGCTGTAAAATACGCCTGTATGTGTGAATGATGCAGTATATAGATATTGTAATATTGGAATTGAAAGAATGAGTATAACTAATAATTTGATATATAGCTTTAAGTTATATATCATTAACATAGGAAAAATAATATAAAATTGTTCTTCTACAGATAATGTCCAAAAATGACCATTAAGCCATGTCCATTTATAATTAAGATGAAAGTTTTTAATGTATAAAGCACACGCAATAAAAGAACCCGAGGAAATATTAAGTTTAAAAAGGTAATTCAAAATCAGTAATACAACTAAAAACAAATATGCCACAGGTATAATTCTTAATGCCCTTCTTATATAGAACTTTCTGAATGATACTTTTCCTTTTTTTACTTTTTCTTTAAAAAGTAAACTGGTAATCAAAAAGCCACTCAATACAAAGAAAACTTCAACCCCAATATTACCTGGGCCATATTTGGCATAAGAAGAAAAAATTAAAGTATGTGTATATATTACTGTTATGATGGCAATGCCTCTAAAACCATCTAAAGCGGGTATGTAGGACTTATTTAATATTTCTGGAACTTCAGTTATTGTTGAATTAAAAAGCTCTTTAATTTTACCAAGCATTATCAATTATAATAATTTAATTGAAATAATGCTCATTTAAAGTCTTTTTTCGGTGATTGAAAATGAGTAAAAAGGATAATCTAACAGCTCTAAAGAAAATCCGTCTAAAACAGTTACATCGTTAAAAGATATATCACCCCCATTTTGAAAGCACTCAATTGTAAATCCGCTTAATATTGTTGTAGACAAAAAAGTAGGGTTGTCCAATTCATTTTCAGTGAATTCTAATGTGCCGCCTCGTAATTCCAGTATTTCATATATCAATTGGGTACCTGACCCTGAAAATGTAAAGGTTGTTATATTGGAAACTCCTCTAAAAATTTGACCTGATGTATACGTTACGCCGTTATATGTTACACTTTGTGTTCCGTATACTACATATGATATATCTCGTAGAATATTTCCATTGGTTATGTTGTACATTACGGTTTAAGGTTTGAAACATTGATTATATAATATAATTGGATAAACTTTGAATTAATTGGGAATTCCTGAATTCCATATCCCCCTCTTACATAGTTGGGATCTCCGTTTCCTCTGATGATCGCCCCTGTGCGACTATCGCCAGTATTATTTGAAGTTGGCTGTATGCCTGGTTCGTAATGCTGAAATGATTGATTGCTTAGTGCCAGTATAACTGAACCTAAACCTGTAAAGGGATTGGTGTCTACTGCTTTAAAACCGCTGCCTGCATTATAGGTAATGCTATTATAAGTTGCACTGCCCGTGACAACGTAGTACCAATAATTTTCTATCAAAGCGTCACCAGCATTAATACTGCTTCCACCATCACTAAAACGAGCCATAATTGTGTGCCTTTCAGGAGCTTCTAATATTTCTCGAAGGGTGCCAGATACTGATGTATTAAATGTAGTCTGGCCAGCTATCGTTGTTAATCTATCGCCTGGCTGATATGGAACGGAATTATAGGTGATCGCACCTGTTTCTACAAGATAAGATGCCGGAATTGTTAAAGTGTCACCTGCATTTCTAACATTTGTATCTAAATCAGAGATACTATCAATATATTGACCATTCCGGTCAGCATTAAAACCATAAATTGGAAATCGTTGTATCTGACGCCCCGTCATATTTACAATCATTTTTGTTTTAATGCTGCCATTTTGAGTGACATCAATTAATGCAATGCTATCATTGCCTACGGTCAGGTTTACATTAGTTGAAAAATCAAACGTGCCAGCACTTTCTGTACTATTTGCTTTTATAGGGTAAGCTATCGATCTAGCGCCTACATATGTTCCAAAATAAGACAAATTCTTTGCGGGGCTTGAAAATGATAAACTATAGTCTCCTATATTAGAATTATTAAATACGGGATCTGCAATGATACAGCCGTTAAAAATAGGTGTAGAATAAGCTGTTAGTCCTGCAGATTGTAAGTCTATAATATTCGAATAATAAGAATATCCGGTGGGGACTGATGGGTATGTAACTCCACCTAGTTTTGAACCAGTAAAATTAAAATTGCATTGATAAAATAGTGTATAATTTGATTTCGAAAAGCAATTAGAAAATCCCGATATATTACATCCTACAAATATGCACTGTGTAAAATAAACCGTCGCATCGTTGGGGAAATATGCTTTAGTACAGTTAAATGTACAATTCGAATATTTTGTGCTTGTTCCGTCTCCCAATATATTATAAACATTAGTAAATATATTATTGGATACATTTGGAGAACCATAAAAGCCAGACACAGATGGGGATGCACCATTAAAATAACAGTCAACACACGAGCTATTAGTAAAAAAAGTAGTTACCCCCGCAAGTGTTGAAGTTCCGGTTCCTATCACCTTGATATTGTAACATCCTGGGCACTGATTTACTGCTGTTGTTAGATTCCCAATATAATTTAAATCTATAGTGACATCGCCATCTCCAACTAGTATAAAAGTAATGCTTCCAGTAATCGGAGTAGCCTCTCTGTAAACTCCTGAGCCCAAAACAATAAACGTTCCCAAAGTTGCAATAGAAGATGCTTTGGTTATCGTCCTAAACGGATATTGCCTGCTGCCGTTGCCGGTGGTGTCGTTACCGAAGAGGGCTACGTAGCACCAGCCGGTGGGGCGGGTGTTGTCGGCGCCGGTTGGGACGGTGAAGCCGTATTTGTTGGTTACTCCAGGCCGGTAGGCCCAATTATATGTTGCACTCATGGTTAGTTGTCTCTACAGGTTAATATTATGTTGCTGCTTGCGTTGTTGAGGTCGGTGTAGTTATAGGTTACAAAAATCCTGTCGCCGGCTGCGTAGGCGTAGGGGAATGTTTGTGTACCTGTAGGGTAGGTGCCAGTAATGCTGGTTTTTAGTTTGGCGTTGGTGGCACCTGAAATAGTTATACCATTTATGTTGCCGGCGTTAAGCATAAGGAATGATACTTCATTTAGTGATACGGGGGCTATCTGGTAGTTGACGTTTTTCTTTTGATCAAGTATTACTGAAAGGGTTTTTAGAGCCGTCATGGCATTGGTGTCATTAGTACCAGCTAGTGCCTGGCTTAAGGTGGCGAGCGCACTTATGCCTGCGCTTGTTTCGGTTGCTGCGGCTATTGCTCCGGTGCCTGAACTTAATACCCAATGGCTGTCGTCATTATCCCATATATACATTTTTGCGTCGCTGCCTGTGCCGGGATCGACGAAAGCATAGTCGCCTAAGTTGCTGGTTGGATTGGCAGTTGTGAGCGCTGCAGATGTAGTGTAGGTGCCTTTGTAATGCTCGGATAAAGAGGCCAGTTTGGTTTTCTCGGCGGTGGTGTAGCTTTCCTGGCTTAGCTGGTAGCCGGTGACCTTATCGACCTTGTTATTAATATCTGAAACGACCTCATTTATAGCAGCGGTAACTGTGCTTTTATTTGTTGTGGCCAATGTCGATATATCGCCGATTGGTGGTGGGTCGATCCATTGGGTGTTAAAATCGGTGTCATCAATTTTTGCGAGTATTTGCCCGCTTGTACCACCTGAGATCAGTCCTTCACCATCGGCACCTATAATTGACTCTCCGGCCGGCCAAACGCCTCCTGCTTTTGGGCCAAAGAAATAGTAGGTTGAGAGATTGAGATAGAAATCGCCATCAACGCCATCGGAAATATTTGAAGGATCGGCTGTGCCATGCAATATGGTATTGCCATTAGTGCCATTTGTGCCATTGGCGCCCGGCACACCCTGAGCCCCTGCGGGACCTGTAGCCATGGAGAACACTTGCGCCCATGTACCGGATGTTTTTAAGTAGAATATGCCGGTGGTTGTATCAATGTAGCTATCGTTATTAGCTCCGGTGGTTGTTGCGGGAATACCTAAGCCATAGCGTAACGTGCCATCGGGACCGCTGCCAGTTGGTATGGTATAGCTTAACGTCCAGGTGCCGTTTAGTTTTTGGTAGAATGTAGCGGTATCGGTTTTTAGAAATACATCACCATCCTTTCCCGAAATGTTTTGTGGTATGGTGGTGCCATAGCTATAATTATCGCCGGTTTGCAGATTGGCGGATAAGAACTGTATTAATTGCGAAAAGGTGAACTGGTAATCTGTTCCATCGCTTACTAATATAGAAATATCGGTTGCACCCACCTCGGAGGCTACGGGTAGTTCACTTATTTTTTTGTCTGCCATTAGTTTAAGAATTCATTAAGTGGTAAAAAGCCGTCGTTTTGGCTGTAGCTGTCGCCGGGATAGTTGAAGTCGTTTTTATCGATACCCCTTATACGCGGGCCTGACTGGCGGGCACTGCGGTTCTTTTCGTTGTAATGCCAAAGAGGGAAGTCGGCGCGGTTATCACACAAAAACTTTTCTACCTCGTTGGCATGGGCATTGGCTACACTGCGGTGCTGCTGCACTAGTTTGGTAATCTCTTGTGGGGAGAGTGTATCACCATTATCATGGTGTTTGATGATGGGGCCGGTTGCGGTGTAGTGTATGGCATCGGCCTCGACAAAACGAGCGAATGTGAAATATACCAGCATGGGTAACAGGCCTTCATACAATACCACATGACCATATTTGTCGAGGTATTCGGAGCCATTGAGCAGGTCTTTGTATGGTTGTGGGGTTTCATCCTGAAGCGTGCCGTCCGTGTTGAAGTATTTGATGAAATCATAGTATAAGGCATGACCTAAGAATGGTTTCAGGTCGAGTTCCTGGGCTTTTTTTACGAACACTTTGATGCGGTCGGATTTTATATTTACAGAAAGATCCTCGTAATTCTGAAATGTTATTTGGTCGATTAAATATATCTGGCTCATGTTTATTGAGTGATTGGGTGAGTTGTGATTAAGTGAATGTTTGCGGCCTTTTGGTTGTTGTCAGACGTTTAACACACCCCTGCAACCGCACTTTACCGCGCACCCCCTCTCAAGAGGGGAATGAAAAAGCCATCACTGTTGAGCTACCATGGCTTGGGCTTCGGCTTGTTTGAACCCGTAGGCATATATTAGCACGGCTATTTTGTTTTCAGCCGGGATATTCGATAAGAGCAGTTGATTGATGCTGCTGCCTGCGGTGATGCCCGCGTTATCATCGGCTACATTGGCTGGGATAGGTATGATATTCCAGTTGCCATTCGGGTTTAAATTGATATAGAAATGACTGAATATTTCAGCGAAGGTTTCGGAAAGTTCGAGGCGGTCGGCGGCTGTGTTGTCGTTAAATTCGCGTATGGCTTCCTTTTTTTCGCTGCCGTTGCTTAGGCCGGATGTTTTCTCGGTGTTTATTAATTCTTTCGGAATTGAAAACCCTTTGATGATACGCGCCTCTACTGATTTCTCGGTGGTTTCAAACAGCTTGTCGTTATTTTGAATGGCATAAGGCTGGAACTGTGGTTTTGAGGCTTCGTCTTCATATTCGATAACGATTATCTTTTGCGAACTTTTTGTTCCCTGGAACACGCCGAGATCTTTTTCCAACTGCGACGGTGTGTTATAATAATGCTGCTCATCGCTGCCGGGGCTACTATTATCGGCTTCCTCGCGACGGGAGGGCATAAAGAGCATTGTTGAAGGAAGAAATCCGGTTGTTACTTCACGGTTGTTGAAAATCTTTATACCGGCTTCTGTCTCAAAATCTTCCCAAACGCTATCAGCTTCCATTAATGGATAGTCGTCAACTTCGGGATTAAAATACAGCAATTGCCCTTTATAGTTCTCCCAACTACCTGCTGTTACAACCTGTTCTTTTATGGCTTCGGGATCGGGGTTAAAGGCATCAAGGAAAGTGATCTTGCTGCGCATGATGTTTTTCCAGGTCTTTCGTCCCCAATCGGAATAGATAGCATATTTGTTTGACGTAGTAGAGTCGTCTGTATCGCCCATGCGGATGTCTTCGAACTTGATGTAGTTTACAGAGGCAATTTTAAAGTTAGCATTATAATTTACATGGATGCCAAAGCCGGTGAACAAAGCTTTATCCGAAGCGATCGCTTTTAGTAATTTGGCGATGGTGAGGCCATGGGCGTTTATGATCTGTTTGCCCAGGTCTTTTTGTTCGAACCCATTGCCGGCTATGAATTTGGCACGCTTATTCCAGCAATCTTTGGCTGTCGGTGAACCTGCTACCAGTTCAAGCATACGCTGCGGATAGGCATTATCCATATCGTAATTCAGTATGCCAAAGGTTTGGTTAGGGCGTACTAATATGCGGCGTTCAATTTGTGGTAGATAGGTCTTCATTATTATTGGATTGCACTGATTTTTGAGTTGATTTCACCGATTGTTTCTTTGATGATTCTGTTTGAGTTGATTCCTTTGATTCCGGTTCGGGCGTTTGTTCAAATAGGGTTGCTATGTGTGGGTATCGTTCTAAATACCATTCAGCTTCGGGATCGGTTAAGTTATCGTTATGGTGTGCCGGGTGAGAGCCCGGGGCGAACTGGTGCTTGCCGGGCTTTAGGATGTATTTTTTGGTCATGACCCCTCCTAAATCCTCCCCGAGGGGGAGGACTTTCTTTAATAGTTAATAAATAATTCTCTTTTAAAGTGGAAAGAGTTTATGCAGCTACCAATGCTTCGATAGCAGCGATGGTGCTGGCATAGGTTGCTGTGCCGCTTGTGGGGGCTATTGATACCGCGCGTGGTGGGTATGGTTCCCTTAATTTATCGGGGTTAGTGAGTTTTAGTTTGTAACCGCCGTCAAATAGTTTCATCGGCTGCGCTGCGTTCGGCATCGGTTAGTATTAAGCCGTTCACCGCTCCGAAAAGTTCGATTGCTGAATCGCTGGAGTTGTAGTTGTTGATAGCTATGGCGCATACGCGGCCGTAGCCCATTGCCTGTAGTTGCGTTTTGATGTCGACTGAAAGGCCGGCGACATTAAAATCGATCTCTTCAGTGTAACGCGGGCCTACAGATGTTTTAGCCAGCTTAGATACTGTGTTGAAACTGTTGTTGGTGCCGTTGAACTTGTAGATCTTGGCTGCACTTACGGCGGTAAGGCCGGTTACTATCAACGGGTTTGTGGTATCGAAC
>Ga0116227_10013128_pt1 | contig 13165 bp, 7 predicted proteins | sample S1TSphgellanicum_FD_89693 | JGI IMG/M metagenome (GOLD analysis project Ga0116227, IMG submission 89693) | Host-associated microbial communities from peat moss isolated from Minnesota, USA - S1T2_Fb - Sphagnum magellanicum MG | ecosystem: Host-associated > Plants > Peat moss > Unclassified...
TGAGTTCAGCGTCTGTCAGCGTGCGCTCTGCGGATTGGAAGATCACGCGAACGAGCGCCGAATAACTTCCCGCGGCGACGGCCTTGCCCTTCGCATCGCGAAAGATTTCGACAGGCATGATGCTGGTGAGCTCAGCAACTTTCAGGGCTTCGAGCGCAGACGAGATCGCATGCCACTGCACGGTGTCCGGGAAGACGAAGCTGAAGTCGCGTTCGACGGCCTGAAAGCGCGAGAGATCGCGTGTGGCGACCGCGCGCAGAGGCGTCGCAAGCAACGTCTGCGCGTCGACTTCGGCGAGCACGCACGGCTGGCGCAGCTTGCGGGCCTGCTGCTCAGCGGCGCTCAGCTCACCGAAAACGGCGATGGTTTTCCCATCCAGCAAAGCGCGCGCCCCGCGGCCGGGTTCAAGCCATGCGGGCAGTTCGCTGGAGTCGAAGCTGACTGTGCCGGTGAACTTGGCGAGCAGCGTTTCGAGCGCGCCCTTGAGCTCGAAGAAGAGCGCATCTTCGGCCGTGTGAAGCGAGGTTGCGGTAGCTGCGCCTGTCGCGCCGACCACAAGCGAGGTGGCCTCGTGCACTGTCGCCGTCGAGCCGGTGAAGACGGTTCCGAGCTCAAAAAGCCGCAGCGACTTCACATCGCGATGCAGGTTGCGCGCGATCATCGCGGCCATGTTCGCCGTGAGCGTGGGCCGCAGCATGCCGGCCTCTTCGCTCAGCGGATTGCCTATCGGCACGGCGGCGTTCGTGCTGAAGTGTGCAGCTTCTTCGGCAGAGCTGAACGTGCTGGAGATGGCCTCGCTATAGCCAAGCCCGCGCAGCGTGCTGCGAATCGCCTGCTCCTGCGCAACGTGCGGAAGCTCAATCACCTGACCGGAAAACGTAAGCAGCGTGTCGGCGAATCGGTTGTAGCCATAAACGCGCGCAATCTCTTCGATGAGGTCGATCTCGCGCTCCAGGTCAAGCCGCCAGCTTGGAAGCTGCACAGAGTATTCGGGAAGTTGTGTTTCTAAGTCTTCGGCGAAGACCAAGGACAAGCGGCACCCAAGTGAGTTTAGATATCGATAAATTATCTCGGCAGAAAGCTCAGATCCGTCCAAGGTAATACCGAGGTGCCGCTGCACTTCGCGCACGCTAATGCTGATGGGTGCGCGGTCGGCGGTCTTCGCGGCGAGTGCAGGAACAATCACATCGACAAGCGGCCCAACAACCTCACCGCCGGACTGCGCCACAACCAGCCGCGTCACAAGATTGTTCGCGAGCGGCGCAGCATTGAAATCAGCACCGCGCTCGAAACGATGCGAAGCGTCCGTATGCAGCCCGTGGCGGCGCGAGCTCGCGCGGATCGCCGCGGGGTCGAACCACGCGGCTTCGACGAGAATATTCTTCGTCTCCTCGGTCACGCGCGAGTCCCATCCACCCATCACACCGGCAAGCCCGAGCGCTTTCTTCTCGTCAGCAACAACGAGGTCTTTGGCGACAAGCGTGTGCTCGCTTCCATCGAGCAACATCAGCTTCTCGCCGGCATGCGCGCGGCGCACCACGATGCCGCCTTCAATCTTGTCCAGGTCGAACACATGCGTGGGTTGACCCATCGAAAGCCAGCCGAAGTTCGTCACATCCACAGGCGCAGAAATAGGCTTCTGCCCAATCGCAGCGAAGTACTCGGCAATCTTGCCGCTGGCAGGGCCGACCTTCACACCACGAATCACACGCGCGGTGAAGCGACCGCAAAGATCTTGCGCCTCAATGCGCACGGGAAAGCCGTCACCTGCCTGCGTCTCCGCAATCGGCGCAGTCTCTGCAATCGGCGCAAACGGCAGATCATAAATCGTCGCCACTTCGCGCGCGACGCCGTAGTGGTTCATCGCGTCGACGCGGTTAGTGGTGATGTCCATCTCATATCGCGTGCCGCCGTCGACGGCGAACTCGCCTTCAACGGCAATGCCGCGCAGGGTGAGGTCTTCGGCGAGCTGGCGGTCGTCGACGGGGAGTTCAGGAAGATAGGACCGAAGCCATTGGGTAAGGATGTTCATTGCGTGCTACTCGCTTCTCCAGTCGTCACCGGGCATGATGCGTTTCATAAACTCGTCAAAAAGAGGAACAGTGAAGGCCGTGTCACCGTGAGCGGGGCTCCAAATCATGCCTTTGTTGATGAGGGTTTGGCGAAGGGTACCCACTGCCCCTACGGTCTTGCCGAGATTTGCGGCGATATCACCCGAGCGATGTGGTCCCGGCCCGAGTTCAGCCATGCTGCGGAGATAGAGTTTCTCTTTTGGAGTTGTTCGATCAAAACGAACACGGAAAAAGCTGGCATCAAGCGCTGCAACGGCTTCGGCGGAAGCGGCCTCAACATCTTCGCGCTGAATTGGGCTTGTCTGGGCGATATCCCACGTGCGCTTTCCCCATTCTTGCAAAAAATAGGGGTATCCGCGTGTCAGTCGATGAATCTCAGCGAAGGCTTCCGGCTGATACAAAACACCTTCATCCCGGGCGGGTTTTTCGAGCGCAATGCGAGCCTCCGGCTCGGCCAACTGACCAATGAAGGGGAACTCGAAAAGCCGTTCCGCATAAGATTTGGCGTTGCCTGCTAAAGCAAGTAGCTGCGGTAGGCCCGCGCCGACCAGCGTAATCGGCAAGCCCAACTGCGCACAGCGGTGCAACCCCGCAATGAGGGCACCGAATTGGTCTTCCTGCAAGTACTGCAGTTCATCGATAAAGAGAACCACCGCCGTTTGCGCTGAAGCGGCGGCACGGCCAACCTGCTCCAGAACAGTAGCCAAATCGTTTTCAAGGTCCCCGTTATCGGCTAGTCCGGGCTCTGGGGCGTAGTCCAGTGCGACTTCAATATCGGCATATTTGACTTTGAGTGAGCGCGCCAGACCGGCAAGTGCCTGGAGCCCTCGAACCGCAAGGTCTCTTGCGTTTTGGGTTCGGCTGAGACGCAGCAAGACCTGCCGCAACTGCGGAGCAAGCAGGGCCGGCAAGGAGCGGTTTTCAGGGGTTTCGGCTCGAACGGTAAAGATTCCTTCAGCGTCCGCATCCGAGCGCAGTCTATCGAGCAAAACTGTCTTTCCAACCCCTCGAAGACCGACCAGTATGGAGCTCTTTGCGGTTTTCCCGGCACGAATACGCGCTATCGCAATCCCGACCTTTGCGCGCAGTTCATCTCGCCCTGCCAATTCAGGAGGAGGCGTGCCTGCCCCTGGGGCATAGGGATTTCGGATAGGATCCATAGTGGAATTATAGGGAAATTACGGAAGTTAAGGGAAAACCGTAATTTCGGTAATTTCCCTATAACTACGCAAATTGCTCCAAAAAGCGCATGTCGCCCGAGTAGAGCAAGCCAATGTCGCTGATGCCGTACTTCATCATCGTGATGCGGTCCACGCCCATGCCAAAGGCGAAGCCGGAAATTTTTGCGGTGTCGTACGCAGGCTCAAGCCCAAGCTCGATGCGCTTCGCGTCGACGGCCTTGAAGACATTCGGGTCGACCATGCCGCAGCCCAGCAGCTCAATCCAGCCGGAGTGCTTGCACTTGCGGCAGCCCTTGCCGCCGCAGAAGATGCACGAAATCTGCACATCCGCGCTCGGCTCTGTGAACGGAAAGAACGATGGGAAAAACCGCGTCTTCACCGCCGAGCCAAACAGCGACTTCATCGCGTGGTCGAGCGTGCCCTTGAGGTCGCTGAAGGTGATGTTCGTGTCCACGCACAGCCCCTCCACCTGGTGGAAAATCGGCGAGTGCGTCGCGTCAAACGCGTCGTTGCGATGCACCTTGCCGGGAATGACCAGCCGCAGCGGCGGCGCCTGCGAGAGCATCGACCGAATCTGCACCGGCGACGTATGCGTGCGCATGAGCAGGCGGTCGGCCGACGGGCGCGACTCCTGCCCGGCAATCACCAGCGTGTCCTGCGTGTCGCGCGCGGGATGGTTGGGCGGAAAGTTCAGCGACTCGAAGTTGTAGAAGTCGCTCTCGACCTCTGGCCCCAGCGCGGTCGAGTACCCCATCCGCTGAAAAATCCCGATCAACTCGTGCATCGTCTTGATGAGCGGATGCTCCGCGCCGATGCGCTGCGCGCTGCCCGGCAGCGTGATATCGAGCGCAGCCTTCAAAGCTACTTTCGCTTCCATGCGAGATTCAATGGCTTTTTCAACGTCTTGCTTGAAGATGTTGAAGCGCTGTCCAACCAGGCGCTTTGTCTCGCCTGTCTCTGCCTGTTGCATCATGGCTTCGAAGCTTGTTTTCAGAAGACCCTGTTTTCTTCCTGTCCATTTCAGGCGCAACTCTTCCTGAGTCTGGCTACTCTCAAGATCGGCTGCTAGTTCAGACTCGAGAGAGCGTATCCGATCAAAAATCCAACTGTGAATAGAGGTATCTGTCATGCTGCCGTGGACATAGCGACTCGAGTCTTCGGCTCAGGAACGGGCTCCCCGTTCTCGCGCAAACACTCGATATGCAATCCAATCCCTTCGCGGATCAAGCCATCGACTTCATCAAAGGTCTCGCCTGCGGCGCCAAGACCGGGAAGATCCGGGACGTAGGCTGACCAGCCTTCAAGGCCTTGCTCGAAAACAATGGCGTATTCTTTCATTTCTTCAAACCCGCTTGTCTAAGAATATTCAGGTACGTTCCATCGTGTGGAGTGGCGGAATCTTTTCCTGCAAGAGTGACGATACCCGGCTTCTCGGGATGCTTGAAATGCCTATGGCTCCCTGTCTGACGAACCAGTTGCCAGCCGTCCTCTTCAAGTCTCTTCTGTAACTCTTTGAATTTGGGCGGCACAGCGATATTTTACAACGCCCACCAGATCACCGCCGCCATCAGCGCTCCCAGCAGCAGGCTGCGCTTGTCCGTAATCGCAAACACCACCGGGTCGTCGTGCATTTCGCCGCGGCTGGCGAGCATCCACACCTGGCTCAGCCACAGCAGCAACACCAGCACCACGAACCACAGCCGCGTGACGTGGTGGTACAGCATGATCGTCTCCGGATTATTGATGTACAGCGTCATCACGACGACAGCCGCAATCATGGATCCCGTCCCCAGCGCGCGCACCTGTTCGAGGTCGCTCACAAAGTAGCCGCGGCCGTTGGACACCACGCCACCGCGCTCGCGCAGGCTTTCCAGCTCCGAAAACCGCTTCACAAATGCCAGTGACAGGAAGAAAAACACGCTGAAGCCCGCCAGCCACGTGGACACCGCAACCCCCGTCGCCGCCGAGCCCGCCATGAGGCGCACCGTATACAGCCCGCTCAGCACAAACACATCCAGCAGCAGCTTGCGCTTGAAGTAGAACGAGTACGCCAGCGTGGTCGCCGTATAAAACCCCAGCCACGCCAGGAAACTGTACGGGCGGAAATACCCAATCGCCCCCGCCGCGCCCACCCTCCAGGGCAGCGCCACCGCCAGGGCAATCGACACGGCAAACAGCACCACCACGTTCACCGCTCCCGCAAACGCCGAGAGATCGCCCGCCGCAAACGGCCTGTTGCGCTTGCGCGGATGCCGGCGGTCGGCCTCGATGTCCAGCAAATCATTAATGATGTACGTTGCCGAGGCGCACAGCCCAAAGCTGAAGAACGCCACCACCGCGCCGGTCACCGTGCCCAGGTTCCACTGGTGCGCCAGCAGCAGCGGCACAAAAATCAGCACATTCTTCGCCCACTGGTGCAGCCGGACAGCTTTTAACCAGCTTTTCACGAGCGGCGTGCGATCATCGAAGCGCGCCACCGCGACCGTGCCCTTGCGCTTCATTCCGGCCAGCAGCGCACCGTGCGGGTTGGCGATCATCGGCGCTTCGCAGTTGGCCAGCAGCTCCACATCCGGCTTCGCATTGCCGATGTAGCAGAACCCGCGCTCGCCAAAGCGCTCCCGGAACGCCGCCAGCTTGTTGCCGCCGGCAAGGTTCACCGTCCCGTCAGACGCCAGGACACCGGCAAAAATCCCTAAATACGCCGCCACTCGATCGGCCAACGGCTTATCGGCGGCTGTCGCCAGATAAATCGCCCGCCCTGCGCCGTGCTGCTCGCGCAGCCACTCCAGCAGCGGCCGGTTGTAGGGCAGGTGCTCCACGTCCAGCGCGACGGACGCCCCCACATGGCGCTTGAACGAAGCTTTGCCCTGCGCAATCCAGCCGGGAACCTTCACCAACTGTCCCGGATTCTGGCGCACCATCGCCAGCAGCGAATCGTGCAAAGTGTCTGACTTGACAAGCGTTCCGTCCAAATCCACGCACAGCGCCACGCCCGGAGCCAGCGCCGCCAGGGCCGGATTCGCCCCGCCCGCTCCGGTTTTCGTCTCGTGACTGCTCAAATCCGGCAAAAATCCGTCCCTTGGGCCTCGCGAAACCTTCCCGGCCCCTCTTCCGTCAACTATACCGTCAGTATGATGGAAGTCTCCTCGATGCCACGCTTGCGTGGCCCGGTGAAAGGTCCCTGAACAAACCTGGGCGCGTACTATCTCTTGGCCCTGAAACCGCGTCCTACTTTACTGTCATCATTTTTCTGAAGCCTCTGGAGTCTCATGCCCGTCCCCTCCAACCAGGATCCCGCCGCAACCGGCGCGGTGACCGACCCCGCCCACCTTCTGCCAGCACACGCCACCGAAGAACCCGGCAGCAGAAAAAGCGGCTGGCGCAAGTGGATCATCCTGCTCGTGGTCCTCGTCATTGCCGCCATCATCGCCTGGCGCATCCACGCCAACAACGCGGAAACGAAAGACGCCGCAGCCAAGGCCGCCGCGGCCGCCAACCGGCCCACGCCGGTGCAGACCGTGCTCGTGCAGCAGAAGACCGTCCCCGTCTTCCTTAGCGCTCTCGGCACAGTCACGGCCTACAACACCGTCACGCTGCACTCCCGCGTAGACGGCCAGTTGCTCAGCGTGAACTTCATCGAAGGCCAAGCCGTAAAGAAGGGCCAACTGCTTCTCCAGATCGACCCTCGTCCGTATCAGGCCGCGCTGGACCAGGCCGTCGGCACGCTCGCTAAGGACGAAGCCAACTCCAAGAACGCTGAGGCCGAAGCCCAGCGCTACACCGCGCTCTACCAGGCCGGCGTCGTCAGCAAGGAGTCGCAACAGTCGCAGGTCTCCACCGCAGGACAGGCCGCCGGCTCCATCAAGGCCGACCAGGCCGCGATTGAAGCCGCCAAGGTGAACCTCGGCTACACCAAGATCTACTCCCCCATCGACGGCGTCGTAGGTCTCCGCCAGGTTGACCCCGGCAACATCGTGCACGCGGCAGACACCACCGGCCTCGTCGTTATCACGCAGATTCACCCCATGGCCATCGTCTTCACACTGCCAGAAGACCAGCTCCCGCAGGTGCAGCAGGCCATGAAGGGCGGCAACAAGCTCGTCGTCGAAGCCTACGACCGCAGCGACTCGCACAAGATCGCCACCGGCACGCTGCTCACCATCGACAACCAGATTGACACCACCACCGGCACTGCCAAGCTCAAGGCCGTCTTCGACAACCTCGACAACGCGCTCTTCGCCAACCAGTTCGTCAACGTCCGCCTCATCCTTCGCGAGCGCCCGAACGCTCTCGTCATTCCCACCGCCGCGATTCAGAGCGGCACGCAGGGCGACTACGTCTTCGTCGTCAACCCTGGCCCCACGCCGGCCAACAAGATGCAGAACCAACCCGCTGCCAAGATCGCCCAGAGTGGCAAGAGCGGCAAAGGCACGTCCGCAGCGCCTGCAGCCGACACGGCCGACGCTGGCAAGGACAAGGACGGCAAGCCGCGCCAGCAGTTCCACGCCGACTCCGTCACCATCCACGTCGACCTCACCATCGGCACGCAGACCGTCGTCTCCGACGGCGAGCTCAAGCCCGGCCAGCAGGTCGTCGTCGACGGCCAGGAAAAACTCGTGGATGGCGGCAACGTCGTGCCCACACCCGCCAAATCCAGCAACATCCCCGCCACCAGCGGCGGCGTAGGCGCAGGCGCGAACAACAGCCAGCCCAACGCCGGCGGCGTACCCCAAACCGGCGCCGTGCCGTCTGCCGGACAGCACGCCGCCTCGAAAGAAAGCGGAACCGGTAACGCCGGAAACTCCAGCGGAGGCAACCGATGAGTCCTTCGCGGCCATTTATTCTGCGGCCGGTGGCCACCACGCTCCTGATGGTGGCCATTTTGCTTGCGGGCATCGTCGCCTACACGCAGCTGCCCACCTCGGCGCTGCCTGAGGTCGACTACCCCATCATCCAGGTCACCACCTTCTACCCCGGCGCCTCGCCGGAGGTCATGGTCAACGCCGTCACCAGCCCGCTGGAGCGCCAGTTCGGCCAGATCCCCGGCCTGCAGCAGATGACCTCCATCTCCTCCGGCGGCGGCTCCGTCATCACGCTCGAGTTCTCGCTCGCGGAGTCCATCGACGTCGCCCAGCAGGACGTGCAGGCCGCCATCAACGCGGGCTACAGCTTCCTGCCCACGGACCTGCCCAACCCGCCCGTCTACGCCAAGGTCAACCCGGCCGACGCGCCCATCCTCACGCTCTCGCTTACCTCCAGCACCATGCCGCTGCAGAAGGTCGAAGACCTCGCCGACACCGTGCTCGCGCAGAAGATGTCGCAGCTCTCCGGCGTCGGCCTTGTCTCCATCGCCGGCGGACAGAAGCCCGCCGTGCGCATCCAGGCCAATCCTACCGCGCTCGCCAGCTACGGCCTTTCGCTCGAAGACATTCGCACCGCCATCGGCACCGCGAACGTCGATCAGGCCAAAGGTTCACTCAGCGGCCCGCGCCAGGCCTACACCATCGGCGCGAACGACCAGTTGCTCTCGGCCAGCGACTACTCGAACGTCATCATCGCCTATCGCAACGGCTCGCCCGTCCGGCTGTCCGACATCGCCAACGCCGTCGACTCGTCCGAAAACCTCTATCAGGCCGCGTGGACCGGCAAGGCCGCCATTCCCGCGCACACCGCCAAGGACGCCAACGGCAAGAAGATCGACGTCCCCGCAACGCAGGCCACGCTCAACCCTGCCGTCCTCATCAACATCCAGCGGCAACCCGGCGCCAACATCATCGGCGTAGTCGACGAAGTCACCAAGCTGCTGCCCAAGCTGCAAACCTCGCTGCCCGCGGGCGTAAACCTCGAAGTCCTGACCGACCGCACCGGCACCATTCGCGCCTCGGTCTCTGACGTCAAGTTCGAGCTCTGCCTCACCATCGGTCTCGTCATCCTGGTGATCTTCCTCTTCCTGCGCTCGTGGCAGGCCACGGTCATTCCCGCAGTCGCCGTGCCGCTCTCCATCGTCGGCACCTTCTGCGCGATGTACCTGCTGGGCTACTCGCTGGACAACCTCTCGCTCATGGCGCTCACCATCTCCACCGGCTTCGTGGTGGACGACGCCATCGTCATGATCGAAAACATCGACCGCTACATCGAGATGGGCGACACCCCGCTCGACGCCGCGCTCAAAGGCTCCGAGCAGATCGGCTTCACGATTCTCTCGCTGACCGTCTCGCTCATCGCCGTGCTCATCCCGCTGCTCTTCATGGGCGACATCGTCGGCCGGCTCTTCCGCGAATTCGCCGTCACTCTCGCCGTGACCATCCTCGTCTCCGCGTTCGTCTCCCTCACGCTCACGCCGATGATGTCCGCCAAGCTGCTCAAGCACAAAGCGGCCTCGCAGCGGAACAAGCTCTACAAGAAGTCCGAAGAGTTCTTCGAGTACGTCATCGCCAAGTACGGTGAAGGCGTGCAGTGGGTGCTGCGCCACCAGACGTTCACGCTGCTGGTGACGCTCGCCACCTTCATCCTCACTCTGTACCTCTACGTCGTGGTGCCCAAGGGCTTCTTCCCCGTGCAGGACACCGGCGTGGTTCTCGCCATCACGGAAGCCGACCAGGGCATCTCGTTCAGCTCCATGTCGTCGCGCCAGCAGGCGCTCGCCAGGGCCTTCCTCGATGACCCGGACGTCGTCAACCTCTCCAGCTTCATCGGCATCGACGGCACCAACGCCACCCTGAACTCCGGCCGCATCCAGATCGACCTCAAGGACCGCGACCAGCGCTCGTCCGACGTCATGACCGTCATCGACCGCCTGCAGAAGAAGGCCGCCGAAGTCTCCGGCATCCAGGCCTACCTGCAACCCTCGCAGGACCTCACGGTCGAAGACCGCGTCTCGCGCACGCAGTACCAGTACTCCGTCGAAGACCCCAGCCAACCCGAACTCGCCGACGCCACCGACAGGATCGTCGCCGCGCTGAAGAAGCTGCCTGAACTCACCGACGTCGCCAGCGATCAGCAGATCAACGGCCTCGGCACCGAACTCGTCATCGACCGCGACACCGCTTCGCGCCTCGGCATCACGCCGCAGAACATCGACGACACGCTCGACGACGCTTTCGGCCAGCGCCAGATCTCCACCATCTTCACGCAGTTGAACCAGTACCACGTCGTGATGGAAGTCGCACCGAACTTCCAGCGCACCACGCAATCGCTCGATAACCTCTACGTGAAGAGCTCGAACGGAACGCAGGTGCCGCTCTCCACCTTCACCCACGCCGTGCCGCAGGCCGCCGCCCTTTCCATCGGACGCCAGGGACAGTTCCCCGCGAACACCATCTCGTTCAACCTTGCCACGGGCAAGAGCATCGGCGAAGCCGTCGACGCCGTGAACAAGGCCGTCAAAAACCTCAACCTTCCCATCAGCGTGACCACCGAGTTCGAAGGCACCGCCGCCGCCTTTGAAGCTTCGCTGACCAACGAACCGCTGCTCATCCTCGCCGCGCTCATCACCGTCTACATCGTGCTCGGCGTCCTGTACGAGAGCTACATCCACCCGGTCACGATTCTCTCCACGCTGCCTTCGGCCGGCGTCGGCGCGATCCTCGCGCTGCTGCTCTTCCACCAGGACCTCTCCGTCATTGCGCTCATAGGCATCATCCTGCTGATCGGCATCGTGAAGAAAAACGCCATCATGATGATCGACTTCGCGCTCGAAGCCGAGCGCGAACAAGGCATGGCGCCGGAAGAAGCCATCTACCAGGCCTGCCTGCTGCGCTTCCGCCCCATCATGATGACTACGATGGCCGCCTTGCTGGGCGCGGTGCCTCTAGCTCTCGGCACGGGCACAGGCTCTGAGCTGCGCAAGCCGCTGGGCATTACCATCATCGGCGGCCTGGTCATCTCGCAGGTGTTGACGCTCTTCACCACGCCGGTCGTCTACCTCTTCTTCGACCGCATCGGCCGCAAGTATCTCGGCACCGCCAAGGCCGACGAAGAACTCTACGAACACACCCACGGCGGCAAACACCGCGGCGACCCACAGGAACCGCAACCGGCGACGGGGGATTGATAGAAGCCGGTAACCGGAACAGTATGGAATAAGGAGATCTCAACCATGGCAACCAGCACACCCATTCAGGACTTCACCGTGAAGCTGCATTCTGACGTGATTGACATCGTGCATGCCAAAGTTTCCTCCGGGGAGTACGCCAGCGAAACAGATTTTGTAGAGTCAGCCATCGTAGGTTCCTTGCTTCCGCCGCTTTCGAGTGACGGCTTGTCCCATTGGATCGCAACCGAAGGCGTGCGCCGCTATGACGCAATGAAGGCCGATCCTTCTCGCGGTCGCACTCCTGAAGAGGTCTTAGCAAATCTTGGAATCGCCGAGGATGAAGAAAGCGATGCCGCTTGATCGATACCGCGTCGTCGTCTCTCCCGAAGCCGAGATGGATTTGGAGGAAATTCGCGAATACATTGCATGGAAAAGCTCACGGCGGAAAGCAAATAACTACATTCGACGTATCTCCAATTTCTACAAATCGCTTTCCACCGCGCCGCATCGCGGAGAGCTCTCTGCATTACGACCCGGAATGCGTTCTATCGGATTTGAGACTCGCGTCTCCATCTTGTTCGCAGTTTCCAGAGAAGAATTAGTGGTAGAGATTCTCGGCGTGTACTACGGCGGCAGAAGTATCGAAGAAGTAGAAGAAGTAACAGAGCAAGACCAATAACATGTCCTTCGAAAACCCCCAACCCGGCGACCACACCCCCCACGACGCCACGCGCCCCGGCGACGAAGCGAAGCTGCACGGCCGCAGCCAGACCCGCGGCGGCGACCAATCCCCCAGCCACGCGCCCGTCACCGCCAAAGAGCACGCCGAGTCCGGCGAACCCATCGGCGGCGTCCACTTCTCCGCCCCGTTCATCAAGCGCCCCGTCGCGACGTTCCTGCTCTCCATCGCCATCCTCATCGCCGGCGCGGTCGCCTACAAGCTGCTGCCTGTCGCCTCGCTCCCGCAAGTCGAGTACCCCGTCATCTCCATCGGCGCGCAGCTTCCCGGCGCCGACCCCGACACCATGGCCTCCGCCGTCGCCACGCCGCTTGAGCGCCAGCTCTCGCGCATCGCCGGCGTCAATGAGATGACCTCGAGCTCCTCCACCGGCTCGACCTCCATCGTTCTTCAGTTCGACCTCAGCCGTGATGTCGACGGCGCCGCCCGCGACGTCCAGGCCGCCATCAACGCCGCCCGCGCACAGCTCCCCGCCAACCTGCCGTCCAACCCGACGTACCGCAAGATCAACCCGGCCGACTCGCCGATCCTGATGCTCGCGCTCACCTCGGACACCGCCACCGTCGCGCAGATGTACGACGCTTCCGACTCCATCCTCGCGCAGAAAATCGCCCAGGTCGACGGCGTCGGCCAGACCTTCACCGGCGGCTCCGCCAAGCCCGCCGTCCGCGTCGAAGCCAACCCCTACATGCTCTCGAGCTTCGGCCTCTCGCTCGACGACCTCCGCGCCGCCATCGGCACCTTCAACGTCCTCAAGCCCACCGGCTACGTCAACGGCGAAGGCCCCAACTCTCAGCGCGTCCGCATCGCCACCAGCGACCAGCTCTACGGCGCCGAAGCCTACGCGCCCCTCATCATCGCCACCGACAAGGGCCCCGTCTCCAGCGCACAAGCCTCCACTGGCCTGCCCGCCTCCGTTGCTTCCGCCGTTGCCAGCGCCACCACCTCAAACACCTCCAGCAGCTCCAGCACCGGCTCTGCTTCCAGCTCCGGCGCCAACGCCACAAGCACCAGCACCAGCAGCTCCACTGCCGCCGTGCAGAACTTCGCCACCGCCACCACCACCACCTTCGGCCCGGCAAACGACCACGGCACCGTCCGCCTCAGCGACGTAGCCGACGTCACCGACAGCGTCGAA
>Ga0116227_10013129_pt1 | contig 13165 bp, 15 predicted proteins | sample S1TSphgellanicum_FD_89693 | JGI IMG/M metagenome (GOLD analysis project Ga0116227, IMG submission 89693) | Host-associated microbial communities from peat moss isolated from Minnesota, USA - S1T2_Fb - Sphagnum magellanicum MG | ecosystem: Host-associated > Plants > Peat moss > Unclassified...
AAAGTCCCGGGAGTCCCGCCGGGACAATTTCGGGACTCCATTTCGGGAGTCCCGGGAATTTATGCCATTTGGATGTAGCCTCGGCGGAGAGGCGCAGAGAATACTATAGGGAGTATGGTGGTGTCATACTCCCGAGCCAAGGATGTGGTGAGTCCAAGTGAGTCCGGGTCCCCGTGGCTTGTCCCAACACCAAAAGAGTGCAAATGGATTCTAACCAACTCGTGTTAGTTTGTGATGTAGGTTCGTGTGATCTAAAAGCTTGATCTCTTCCTAGTCTAATCCCGGGGCTCCCAACTCGACCCTCTACCCCTTTCTAGAGTTGGAAACCGGGAGCGTGCTACCAAGTTCAACTTTCCGCAACTTGACTTTGTGAAACCCTCAAGTGGGTTTCACCCCGTGACTTGGGAGCACGTCATTCTTGTTGTATAGACAATATTTATGTTACATATGACAATTATGATTCCATGTTATTGGTTTTGAACAAAAGTCTATATTTTTTGTGGACATGACCATCTTTTGAATTGTACATATTTTTATGTACATGATCATTTGTAATTTTGTATTTTTTTGGAAATTTTGTTTTGGGATAACTTGATGTGAAAATAAATTGATCTTTGGCAAACTTACTTTTGGGAAATTAAGTTTTTTGGAAATTAATTCAAGGTTATATTTCTTGGTCAAGTTTCAATCAACGGGTTTATTGGGATTTTTTTTCAAGTCACTTCTTACATAACACAATAGATTTTTGTATCGCATCTTCCATAACATATTGATAAGAATGAATAATATAACTTATGAAATTGACAAGCTTTTAAATCAAGTATATATTTAAAATAAAATAGTTCACAATATAATACATTTTATTATTGATGTGACAATAATATAATATTTTGAATATTTAATATTTAAATTTTAAAATAAATAACGTCTATTAATAATACAAAAAATAAATTAAAATAATATTGTGATGAAATTATGAGATATTATGTAAATATTATAAATTATCACAATTTTTTTAAAAAGTTGAAGAAAAAAATGATTTAAATTGCGCTTTCACATCCTTCTATTTGATAATAAACATATAAATAAATACAATAATAATAATAAATATTGAACTTTCGAAGTAGAAATTTTAATCATATATATATGCGAAGGAAAATACATAATTGATCAAATATATAATTGATTCAAAGATATTAAAAGTTAGAATTATCTGATAACATTTATTACTAATTTTTTTTTATAAAAGAAAAATTGGAATAATGTATAAGACAAGAATTCCAAATATTCTACAAATATTATAAATTATCACAACAATTTAAAGAACTTCCCAAAAAAATGACATTATTTTAATTGGATTTTTGTGTCCTTGTATTTGATAATAAACATAGTAATAAATTTTTTTAAATAATAAATATTGACATTTAGAACTACAAAAGTTAATGATAATTATATGTGAATGAAAATACATAATTCATCAAATATAAGATTGATTCAAAGATTAAATTTAAAAAATGGATATAAATATTTAGTTGGAAGAAATTGGTTCAAAAAAATAATTAATTTTCAGTATAATGTGGGTGATTATTATTTGATGCAATAACATATTTATTAAAATACTCAGTTAGTTCTAGAATGATATGAAAAAATAGTATGTCACATTTGAAGGAATCTTTAAAATGTTTGGCACACCTAAAGTTTTAGAATGTCATAGGTGAGAATTGAAATTTGAATTTTTGCATGATTTCCACCATGGAAATGCAAATGATGAAGAAAGTTATATTAAAAAAACATTCATTTCAACAATAGATGGAGTGGATTATGGGGTGATTTCACAACTATTTTGTGAATATCTGAATATTTGCATTGTTCAATTCATGTTTAAAATAAAAGCAATGGTCAAATAATCATTAAGATTGAGCAAAAAAATGCATTGGCACCTTTAAACCTTGTATATGGGAATAATCACTTTGAACCTATTAATGTTTTTTAAGAAATTACAAATATTCTTATTCATATTCATAATGATGACAAAAGAGAAGAGATAAGTACTAATCAGAATATTAATATAAATAATAATAAAATTCAATCAGAAAAAATAGTTGGAATTTATAATTAAATAACTATTTGCTACAAATGAAGAAAAAACCCATTTTGATTGGATGTTGCTTTGATATTCATTTTTTAAATCCACATCTATGTTTAAACACATTACATATTAAATGACAGTTGAAATACTTTGAATCAAATGAAACCAAAAAATGTAAATATTATTATTTTTTCAGAAAGAAATGAACATTCTTTTGATAATGCAATTGAAAATATTTCAACAAAACATGTCAACAATATTTCAACAAACATATTATCATCTAATAAAATTCATGTGGAAATTGATGTGAAATTTTTTTTAAAAGAAAAAAATTGTTTTTTTTTTCTCATGGAAAAATAAAAAATTATGATAAAGATATTTTTGAATATTAGAAAAAATTCATTAAACAAGATATGATATTGTTGTCCAAGATTAAATTTTAAGTATCAAATTTGTATTGTATCAAGATCATATATTGAAAATTTCCCTAATGAATTAAAGAATGAAAAAAATATTAAAGATGTAATAATATGTAAATCTTGTAAAAGAAAATTTGACATTGGAAAACCTTTTGATTTAGTTTTACGAAATCATATTATAACTAATAAACCAGATATTAAATTTATTTTAATGTTAAATAAAATAGAAAAATGTTTAATTTCACCATGTTTAACATTTGTTCAAATGTTTCAATTATAAGGACATGGACAATATGGATTACATGGAACTATTGTCAATTTCCTAACAAATTTTAATATTATTCAAACAATTTTACCTTATATGCCATATGAAGATCATTCAATTTTTGTCTTTTAAAAATTCTTTTTGAATACAAATCTATACACATGTCTAGTTATGTTTGACTGGACATGGTAATAAAAACATTATGAAAAATTTATAAAATGCTTTTGTATGTAGCTGCAAATGTTATAATAAAACCAAATTGGTCAAGTTTAATAGAACTTGCAAATGCAAGTGAAAATAATGATTGTGAAAATGACAATTTTAAACAAACTTTTGATTTCCATAGTTCAAACAAATTTGAAGAAATTATAGAAGAAGACTTTGGAAAAAGATTGGTACAAAACATATGAAATCTTACAAAAATTATTGATAATGATTCAAAAACTCTAACAATTGTTTTAGGAGAAGGTTTTTGACCATTTGGATTATTTTGTGACTCGTATTTAGAAGAATACAATTTCCCAATGTTGTTTTTATGGCAATTCAACACCATCTTTTACATGTTCATACCAAAAGATGATACAAGCTGAATTAACAAGTGTTAATAAAAAAATTGCATATCATATAACAAATATATTTTTCAAAAAATCAAAATTTAAATACATTCTATATTGCCTTTTACATGGATTTGTATAGGAAAAGCAAAATTATCTAATCAACTCCTCACAACTAATAATGTTTCAAAAAATATAAATATAGACAAAATACTAAAATCTAATTTAGATTATAATGAATTAAGTTGTACTAAAACATTTCCAAATTATTTAAATTCAAAAATATGTTTTTGCAATGATTAAACAACTTGGATCACCATCTTTTATTGTAATGTTTATAATGGGTGCAAATAATTGGCCTATTTTTGTAAAAACGTTAAAAAGATTTACATATTGAACATGTTCAAAATCTTAATATAAAAAATAAATAGTTACCAAACATAAAGGACCTTATTAAGAATGACCCTATCACTTGTGTGTGTTATTATGAACATATGATGAATAGCTTTCGAATTTTAAAAAACAAACAATAATATTTTATTTGCTAAAATTAATGATGATTTTTTAAACCATAATTTAAATCCATAGGTTTAGCCCATGTCATGTATTCTTATGACTTAAAAATGCTCTTAGATATGGATTTTCTACAAATGAAAAAATTGAAATTTTCGTTGATAAAATATTTAACAACCAATCAAAGTATTCTCAACATAGAAATTCATAATAGTCAAATACATCAACACAACCAATTTGTCGATTGCAATATCCAAAACCACCAATGAAATGTATAAATATATTATCACCTTTAAATGAAATAGACAAATCTTTCTGAAATATCTTTTCAAATTTTCCAAAAACTTGTTGATATGGGATTAGGTCTAGAAATTTCATTTCATCAATTTTTATTGAATTTACTTTTAAATGAAAGACCTATCTACTTGCTTTACAATGTAAGATAGGAACACCAACATTGTTTTTGAAATGTAAACCAAATTATATATGAACAAATGTTTTTAATATACATGTAGGACCTTTGTGGGAAGCAAATACAAATCCATAACTCATTTTAAATCCATATGCAGTAGTAGCTTATTGCACTTTTTATTAAACAAAAATAGATAAAAATGTCACACGAGAAATGTGGATCATATTGGAAAAATGTAAGCATGAAGAAACTAAAGCATATAAACAAATAATTTTTTTTAAAAATGCATTTAAAAATGCACAACAAATGTTAATTCAACAGGTAGTACATATATGTTTATCCATCCCATAATATCATTCAACAAGATCTTTCCAATTTATAAATATTCGTGAAGAAAATAATAGAGCATTTGTTTTATTACCACAAAAAAATTAAACAAATTATCTCCAAATTCAATAGACATCCATTATAAATCATTAATTGAAAAATATAAAACATGAAATGAATCATTAAACCATATTTGTTTAGCATAGGTTTTTGCTATATTTTATATTAAATCATCAGAAAAATGTACACATAATATAATTATATGTTGGGTTTCATTTAATCTTCATAAAAATTCATAAAATTATTATAGAGAATTATTGCTTTTATTTGTGCCTTTACATGGATTAAAAAATAATTTAAAAGGTCAACATCTTTCATGGAAAGATGTTTATTTCAATCTAAAAAATGATGTTGATTTTTAAAAAAAATTGTATATAATTTCAATATTTTAAATGACTATGGTGATGAGTGGGATAATTTACAATCACAAGTATGAAAATACACCAAAAAAATGATACAAATGGATGGGAAAATATTATTAGTAATGAAATAGATCTTAATGCAATTAACTCAAAATTAAACATGTTTACAAATACCAAAGAAGTCAAATTATATGATTTAACATATGAATATTCATCAACATTAAAAATTTTAAAATAAAATAAAATAAAATAAAATTTATAAAAAAAAAAAAAACACCATTTCATGCTCTTTTCAACAAGTGGATGAACGCATTCCATATGAAGAATTCTTGACAAATATGAATTTTTTTAATGATGAACAACAACTCATTGTAAATGATATTATATGAAAAACAAAAATATCCTTCGAAACCTTTACACATGTTTTTAGCAAGAGGTGCATGAACAAGAAAAACTTTTACATTAATGTGTATCATAAAAAACATGTTAAAATATTATTATAAAAACATTCCAAATGATAACTCTTTAAAATCAAAAGTCATGAAATTAGCATATATTGGAAAATTTGCATTGAACATTAATGGTAACCATTCATTCAACACTTACAATTCTTTTAAACAAAAATTTCAATGAACTCAAAACATTAAATGATGAAAAACATGATAGTTTAATAAAAAATTATGACCAATTACATTTATTAGTCATAGATGAAATTTCATTAGTTGACAATAGAATGTTATCATTTATTGATTGTGGATTACAAATAATAAAGCAAGTTCATAACCAATTTATGGGTGGTTTTGATATAATAATGATTGGTCATTTTTATCAAGCGCTTTTGGTTTGAGATTCATGGATTTTTTCATCCGAAAAGATTGGATTCAGTATTTTAGCAACAAATTTTTGGCATAAAAATGTAAAATGTTACAAATTACACAAAATTATGAAACAAAATGATGTTCATTTTATTAACATTTAAAATAGGCTTCAAATTGCTTCACAAACAAATGAAGACATACATTTTATGAATAATTTATGTTTAAGACCACCACCAATGGATAACACATTATCACATTTATTTTACACAAACCTTAAAACCATTGCCCATAACAAAATTGTATATGACAAAACACTTGGTAAAACATTTAAATTTTTCGCAAAAGGTATCCATTTTGAAACATGTCCTCATTTCAAATTGTCAATATTACCATCTCACACTAGAGGCCTCCATCATGAATTATTGCTTAAAAAAACTATATAAGTGGAATGGTGTGCTAGCAATTATGCAACATTAAATGGTCTTGTTAATGGTGCAAATGGCACCTTTCAAGATTATATAGAAAATAATTTAAAACCATTGATTTGGATACATTTCCATAATCCACAAATTTGAATAATTACATGAAGAAAAAACTCTCACATTTACGAACAATTCCTTATAATTGATAAAAAAAAAATGGACACCAATAGAACAAAAAATCATAGAAATACAAATTGGTAATAATCATTCTCACATTATCACAATAATTCAATTTCCCATCTAATTAGCTGTAACATGCACTATTCATCAAGCACAAGCTTTAACTCTTGATCATGTTGCATTTGATTCAACTGGCATAACAAAACATGGTTTAACATATATTGCATTATCTTGAGTCCATTCTAAAAAACATTTATATTTACTTTTTCCATTGTCAAACAAGAATTTTCACGTAGATATTTTAATACATGAAGAAATGCATCGTTTAAAAACAACTGCACAATGCAAAAGAACAATTGTTTCTTTAAAATCCTATCGTAAATTTTTTATTATCATACAATCTTTAAATACTCGTTTTTAAAAATTACATTTTCAAGACATTCTTAATGATCCAAATCTATTTGCATCACATATTCTTTGTTTAAATGAAACAAAAATACAAAACATTTAAACACATCAAGAAATTTATAATGTTATTTTAAATGAATTCAAAATTCTTTCATGTTATGACCAACATGGCACAATGATACTCTACAATACAAATATGTTTTATCCCATACGATTTCAAAAACAAATTTAGGCGATAATATTTCTCATTGTGTTTTTTCAATGAAAACACACGACAAGCTTTACATATAATTGCAATTTACAAACCACCACAAATGAACACAATTTTTTTTCATTTCCATTTTAGAAAACATAGTTACAAAAATTCCAACAAACTGTTCAACCATAATAAATTGAAGATTTTATCATAAACATGTTGACAAATACAATTGAATCATCAACATTAAAACACAACACATTAATACCCATAATTTTCATATTAAATTTATAAAAAACACAACACCTAATAATACACAAATCGACCATATATGGACTAATGCCCTGACAAATGATTGTCATTTTAAATCAACACAAATTTATTGGACATATCATAACCCTATATACTTTGCATTTCAAATTATTTAACCATATTTTTCAATTTATTATACCATCCATTAATGAACAAAGTTCAAACAAAAAATAGATTCCAAACCAAATAAAAATTACTAAATTTTTTTAACTCTTTAAATAAATATGTGCAATGGATATAAAAATTTCCCATCCATTATTAAATTGATTTTCATCAAAATGTCTACAAAAATATCAATTTCCTTTTCCATTATTTTGAATTTTTCTATTGGTAGGGTCTGCATGTCACATGGCGCCTTGTTTCTTTTATGAATTTTAGTGTGTATCTCAAAGTGGTGATTCATCCCTAGGAAGATTTAGCCAGAATAAAATAAAATTTGAATCATCTTCCTATAATTTTTGGCTATGCAGTGAAAACCAGATGTAGTACTAAATATGGTGATTGTAATTTTATTTTTTGGTTCCCTCATTTCTGGCGACTGAAAACCTCCAAAATCGCTTCTTTTTCCAAATTTTTAATTTTCGCTTTTGGGCGAAATTTCGCCAGTTGAAAGGAAAAAAAGGCTGGAGTAGCAGCAACAATAGCCAAGGGGTGGGGTTTCGTTTTAAGTTCTATAGCCAGCTCGCCAAAACAACGGTTTATATATTCTTCGGAATCAAGTCGGCAAGAGCCTTGGCAAAACTAACTCGCCGGTCACAGGTTCGAAACTCAAATTTATTCATTATTTATTTATTTATTTGTTTATTTATTTTTAAAAACCCTGCAAAACTCCCGTTTCTTCATTTGAATTCCGTTCCTATTGGAGGGAACAGGGGACCCGGGAAAACGCAGGGCGCGGGGAGGGCGGCCGGGCGGGGCTGGGTGCGCGGCGGCCGCCCCACAAAGCGCCTTCGTGAAAGCGTTGAAGCTGCTGCTCTTGGTTGAAAGGTTTAGGGTTTCGCGTGTCCGAAAGAAGGGTTTTTCTGCCGTGCGTTTCCCTCGTTTCAGTCTGCTGCGGAGATTTTGCGAAAATCTGCTCGAGGTCGGAGTTCTGCCGTAAGTAGGAGCACAGGCGCAAGGGAAGAAGCGCATCTTACTAGTTCCAACGATTTGGAACCGTTTAGACAACATCGTGTGCGGTGATGGAGTTTTGGGGTATGTACTGTTTGTTGTCGTTTTTGTCGTCGTCGTTTTCCAGGGTTTTTGAGCTGGTTTTTACCGTGAGACTTTCAAGCTCCTCGGTCTTGCAAGTCTTTTTAGGGTCTTTTTTTTCCCTCCTGTTCTTTCAAATCTCATTTGCAGGTTTTATTCGATTTGCATCTCCCGTTCTTTTTAAAACGTAATGAAATTATGTCTCTCTTTTTCCCCTCACAGTTCTAACTGGTTCTCTTTAATGCTAGCGCAGGTTTTGTGTCTTTGAATGCTCGTATTTTTTTCTTTCGGTTTTAAGGCTTCTTCATAGAACATTTTTTTTTTTCACCACGCTCTCGACCGCAATTGTTTGGTTTTTCCTCTGGCAGGTATTGAGATTCCAGCAGGGAAGCCCGTAACATGTGTTCCAGGAGAGGGAATGTATCTCCATGTCTCCCAGGTGCTGCTAGACCTTATTCAGTCTTCGTCTTTTTGAGCATTTCTTTCAGAACTATGTTGTACGTTGGCTTCTTCAGTACAGTTTCTTTTTTTCATTCTCCGGGTGGGTGTCCATGAAATGTCAATTCATTGCTAATTCAAGTTTCTTTTTTGCACCTACAGGCTGCATTGGGAGAAGGGAAAGGGAAGTCAGAGGGAAGCAATAAAGCAGTGTTGAGTGTCGAAGTTGATGCAACCAAAGTAGTTCTAGGGACTCTCTACCAGGGAAAGTGTGATCAAATTTCTCTGGATTTGGTCTTTGACAGAGACTTCGTTGTCTCACACACTGGCTCTTCTGTCAGCCTGTACCTTTGTGGTTACCGAACTGAGGCACCGCAAGATGAATATCCTTTTTCCATACCTTTTTAACAGCGGATTTCACAATTATGCTTTGAAAACTGTAGTTAAAAGCCTAGTTGCTGCTGGAAACTGGATTGAAATGCTCCTTAAACCTCAGCTCCATATTATCTATTATACATTTCAATGATTCCTTGACTTAAGTGTTTTTTGGACTCATCACATTTGACTCAGAGGAAGGTGGGTTCTGGGTCTTGAATCTGTTTGATTTTTTGAACTGATGATGCCTTGGTTTCAATGCTGTTTTGTTCATTTGTGATTGATGCCAGAATGGGTTGTTTGGTGACATGCTTCAATGCATTGATCACTATGGGGTCAATGAAGTGATGCCTGAATGGTGTTGTATGTTCAAGGAATTTGGATGATTTTGAGGTTTCTGAATGTGTTAATGGTTTGTAGATGTTTAAATTCCATTTGCCACCATGGTTTCTGATTATTCTCTTTGTTAAAAATCCAGGCATGACTGATGAGGATGAAGATGAGGATGAGGAGGAGCCTGTCCAACCAGCTGTTCCCCTCATCAAGGCAAATGGTGATGCCCAAGGTAGATCAAAATGAACCTTCTTCTCTCCTGGAGTCCAGCCATTGAGTCATCCCTGGCTGAGAATATATTTGGGGATGGGAACACACCTGAATTGGATCTGGTCTCTCCTCTTTTGTGGGCATGTTTGAAGGAGTTGTTATTGCAAGGATAAGGACATCATGTGGATTGACTGGTATAGTAGTCCAGTATTCATCTCAAGCAGTACCTCAGCTACAATGGTCTTGGCACTGTTTGGCAGGAGGAAAGAAGGCAGTCAAGCCAGAGACAGCCAAGTCAGTCATCACTCCAGAAGCTGCTGCAGCAGCAGGCAAGGCAGCAGCAGCTCCAGTTCTGAAGAAGCTTGAGCAACAACAGACGAAGCCTAAAGGTCCTGTGCCTGTTCTAGCTGAGGATGATGAAGATGAAGAAGATGATGAGGATGATGAGGAGGATGAGGATGATGATGAGGTTGGTTTTGGTTGACTGCTCTTGAACCTGAGAAATTTTGTTTTCAGAAATTCCTAATTGATGAGGATGCTTATCAAGGGTGATGAGGTTTTTCTCTTGTAATTGATGGCTGCATGAGATTGCATTTTGAAAGAAGACTGTTTTCTACTCTTTTTTTCAATTTTTCACTTGGAAACATTTCTCCTTGACATTTATTAAATGAGCTACTCTTGGCTGGTCCACTGCTGGAGCTCTCCTCCTGATTGAGTCTCCGTCTGGATGACTCCCTCTTCTATGTCCTTGTCTCTTCAACACAGCCATGCTGACTGTTGACAGTTATCCCAGTTAGATGTTTGAGAAGCAGTAGACCTACAACTGGAAACATAAGTCCTTGGTACAGAAGGAGAACCAAGGACTTATTTGGTTCTCCACGGGGACAGCCTTGCTCCAATTTCAAGACTTGTGGTTGCAGTGATGTTTGCCCTTTACTTTTGAGTTTAGGGTACAGTGGAGGCATAGTCATGTGACTATAATAGTCAGAACCTTTTTTGACCTGATGAGCTTATTGTTTATGGCATGAAAAATCAAGGATGAAGAGCCCAATGTGGGTCCGTTTGTGATGGACATGGACTCTGATTCTGATGACGAGGAATTTGATGAGGTGCGCTGAAATTATGTTTCATCCCGAATGGGGTTCTCTGTAAATATGCTGCTAGGTTTTCCATGAGCTAGTGTTGGGACCATAAATAGAATGAAGCTTGCCCTCCCAAGTTTGTAGCAGCATGAATGTGGGTACTATTGACCTTTCTTCTTAGGTATGTCATTTGAGTTGTACCTGGAATCATGATTGATTTTTCCTGTTGCTTTTAGAAATGCAACAGAAACTCTGGATACAGATTTTGTATATTGGTTTACCTGAATTTTTGGGTAGATTATTATACACTTATCTACACCCACAGTTGGGAGTTGATAAAGTTAGTGGTTGGTCTTGGCAGCTTATCACTGCTATTTGTGATGAAGATGATGAACTGACAGTTTCAGAGCTGCTCTCAGAAGATTGTGAAGAATTTTATTGTTGTGTGGATATTCCAACCGTTGTTGTGGTCATTTCTCTGCAATCTCATGGAAATGTAGAACTTGTCCATGAGGTACAGCAGAAATCACATGAAGACAAGTGTGGAATTTTAGAGAATAGATTATGGAGATGAGATTGAACACTGATGATGAATGCGAGTATTGGAAAGTAGTCTTGTCTCAACTCACTTTTTCTGGATTGTCCTTTGTTTTGGGGGTGCAGTTGGATGAAGATGAGTTTGATGAAGATGATGAGGACGATGAGGATGATGAAAATGATGAGGAAGATGAGGAGGACGATGAGGATGAGTTGGAATTGGAACCAGCCAAGGTCTTGTACCACCTTGATCCAATGAATGTGGGATTATGCCCCTGTGGCTACAGCGCATTCTACATCTGAGACAATTATTATGAAGTTGATGGTTTCTCTGTCATTGCTGAGTTTGGCTCTGTTTTGCAGTTAGGTGCAAAGAGACCTGCAGCAGGTTTGCCTAAGGTTGTGGACAAGAAGGCAAAAACTGAAACCCCAAACAAGCCAGGTCACCCTTGTTTTCCTTATTTCTGTCTCCAGATTGTCAAAGTGTCTTTTGAAAAAATTTCATGTCCCAAAGGTGATTTGATACCTTACCCTCTGATCTGAATGTTTCAGAGACTGAGAATGCTTGACTCTATGCAGCCTCAGTGGTGAAGAAGGCAAAGGAGGCTGCTACTCCAGTGGCGAAAACTCCAAAGAAGGAAGTGGCTAAGACCGCAAGGAAAGAAGAGATAACCCCCAAGGAGAAGAATGCAAAGACTCCATCTGATAAGGTATCATGGGTCTTGTCAGACTTTCAATCAGCATTGTCTGCAACTGAATCAGCTGTCACATTCTCAGTCAATAAGTGGTATCTGCTAGAATTTAGTCCAATACAATGATAAAAGGATGACATGGTAGAGGTCTGGACGGGCTGTAGCACTCAATGCAGAAAAGAGAACTGCTTTTTGTGAGAATCCTGTGCCTGAAGTTTTCTTTACCCTGTTTGGCAGACCCCAAAAGGTGCTGTAGGGGCAACCCCTACAGCAACACCAGCATCAACAAAGAAGCTTGGTGAATACAAATGCAAGGATTGTGAGAAGTAAGTATCCAATCTGCCGGTTTGCAGGAAGCATCCATATGCTCAACACTATCATGCCTATGGTGTAGTACAAATGCATTTTGTAATGGAAATGTTGACTTGTATCTCCCTATGAAATGTTTGTTGTTGAGGAACCACTCAAAGTTTGGTTTCTCAAGCGGTAGTTATATTGCTTTCCTCTATATTACTGTTTGGTTGACGCATAGAGATTGCAGGCCTGTTGCTGAAAGGTTTTGTCATTGTCCAGGAATTTTGTGACGGAGACAGCATTGACCCAACACAGTGCTGCCAAACACAAGAAATAGGTGCTGGAGGGAGATAGTCTTCAGTGTTCACCATTTGACTAAAACTGAATTTTTATGGATAGTTATCACAAATCTCCTTTGTTATCTTTCCATGTTTTTCTAGGCAAAGGGTTGGTTACAATATGGTCAATGACTTTTTTTTGATAAAAGTAGTAGTCTGAAAGGCTTGTGAACTGTTTGAGACAAAGTGAGGAAGAAAATTGGTGGAGGTGTAGTACCAAGTAGAGAACCTTTGAGGTTGTGTCACAGGCATAAATGAAATGGCCTAGAACAGGGATTAGTGTTTCAAATAGATGATGATATGGTCGGGCCCTTTTTTTTGGGGGGGGGGGGGGGGGG
>Ga0116227_10013130_pt1 | contig 13164 bp, 21 predicted proteins | sample S1TSphgellanicum_FD_89693 | JGI IMG/M metagenome (GOLD analysis project Ga0116227, IMG submission 89693) | Host-associated microbial communities from peat moss isolated from Minnesota, USA - S1T2_Fb - Sphagnum magellanicum MG | ecosystem: Host-associated > Plants > Peat moss > Unclassified...
ACAGACCATCACCTTCATCATGAACAGCAGTGACAAGCTGCCATGACTACCCACTGAGTTCATCAGCTCCCAACAGTGGGTGTAGATAAGCATATAATAATCTTCCCAAAAACTTGGGCAAACGATTATACACAATCTGCATCCTGAGTTTCTGTTGCCTTTCCAGAAGCAATGGGAAGACTCAGACACGATGTTGGCTAGCACTCAAGAGACATCAAAAAGAGGAAACCAACCCCAAACAAAGGATGAAAAAGTAAAACTGAGTGGGAAAAATCCAGAAAAGAACAGAGGAAGAAATGAGAGAACCAACATGGAGAACTTTCAGAGCAAGAATACAGTGGACCTTCTTCCTGTCTTTCTCTATCAAAGACCAGAAGAACACTGCCAACTTTGCCAAATAAGCATGACTGAATGTTGTCAATTTCAAAAGTGAACTCTCAAATGCACATTCAATGCCACCACTTCACAGACTTAACATACGAGCAGTCAAATTGAGGATCAATCAAGACAGTTCAGGCACTGGCCTAGACAAGCACACAATGAGTCAGAATGTGTCAGAGTTTCCATGTAGCACAGGAATAGCAGAGTGCAAAAAGTCAAGATACCCATTAACACAAAACTTGATGCAGACCAGAGCTCCATTGAGACTCTTTTGACTACCCAGACATCAGACACATGTGCGTGACCATACCAGTTGATTCAAAACCTTTGCCAAAACCTGCTGTGTGAACACAGTTCGCTGCTGAAGGCAAGCTGAGCATGCATCCATCACCTGCTCACCCATCCCCAACCAAGTCTCCATAATCTTCACATCTGTTCTAGAATATCATATAGGTTTCCAAAAACAGTATGGAAACCAACATAAGCAATCAAGGAGAAAATGAGTATAGAACTGACCTTCTTGAGTGAAACAGAGTCACGGTGAGGGTCAATCCCATGAAGAGCAATTAAAACTTCAGCTGGTGTTAAAGCAGGACCAGTATGTGCTGAGCCCTTCACACATTGAACCCATCCCACATCACACTTTTGATATCATCTCTGTTTGGGTCTCTACATAAAACACATATGGTTGTGCCATGTTGACTTGCAGGGGACCTTATGCCAAGAAAAGACAAATACTATAGTAACTCATAGTCACCAAGGAATTCACATAGTCTCCATTTACTCACTGCTATAAGAAGGTTGTGCAAAAGTTATAGCTCACAAATTACATATCAAAATGGGCATTTGACACATCTATGAGATTGCAGAGAAATTTCAACAATGACATGTTGGATGTACCATTCTGTCAATACTGGGAAAAGAAGATGGAACATGGCAAGAACCAGTACAGGCTTAAATGGTCCATTAATTGTATATGCTCAATAAAAAATTCATGTCCTTTCATCTAAATGCTTCAATCGATTTTCAGATCACATGAATGGAAGCAACATCTCAAACAAGCCTCTACTATTTCCTCACAATGCAGAGAGAGCATTGCATGTCATGGGTGCTGTTACACCTTGATGAAAAGGTTCTAAATACCTGTAAAATACGGGCAAGGGCTGCCTGGAATTTATCAGGAGGAAGATCCACCAACCGTGGAAAAACTGGCAACACCTGCACAAACCACACCCTTGCATTGTGAAGTCCAAAGATAGACGAATTGAAAGATGCATGTCCAACAAATAAAACAACTCTACATTGCCTTGATTGAGGAGCTGGGATCAGAAGTGTGACCTCATCTTTTGACAATGAGGAAAGCACAGGTATAAGAAAGCCAGCATCCTGTCAGGCACCATCAACAGATAAAGGACCCCAGTTAGCTGAAACAAGTTCAAATGCATTGTCCCTTGCCTCAGGGATTATAACCAAGCTAGATCAAACTGGAGCCTTACATCTGCCAACTGCAAACACTACTTTCTTGGGAAAACATGATGGCTGAAGTGAGAGCAGATCCATCCAGTTGTTTTATAGGCATCAAATATCCACAGTGCACTGTAAGTAGTGGTTGAAAAACCTGGAGTTTAGTTTCATAGAGCTTCTTCACTGTGGTGATCAGTTCTGCGGAGGGTTCAGTTCCCTCTGTCAAACTATGTAGGACCTGCAAACATTGACTTGCAAATTTTGGTCAACATATCTATTGCTAGAGCACACAATCCTGCCCTGCACCTATACTACCAAATAACAATAGTTTACATGATGCAGTTTCTGTTGGAGCATAGTAGTGACTCAAATCTGTGGAAGAAATACAAGAAAATTGAAAGATGAACTTCTGGAAAATATGATCCCGAGAAAACACACTGTCAGCAAAATATCCATACTCCTTTCATACCTCAGCAACCTGCATGACTTTAAGAATTAGGAGAAAAGATATAGAAGCCTACCAGCAAGAGAAGATTCTCACTGCCAACTGGCGGATCAGCAATAAGCTGCAGGAGCTCTGGTGATGATGAGCCAATTGTGCGGAAGAGAATAGGAATGTGTCGATGAACTGCCTGTTGCAACAACAGTTCTCCAAATTTCAGCACAGCAAGTAAGAGGGCAAAACACCAAGAAATAAGCTTTTGTCCCCTGAGAACCCTATGGATGCACAAACTATAACGAAGATTTACCATCTATAAAACCAAGAATGCAGAGATCAAAACATAAGTTCAAGGCACCTGAAAAGAACATACCTGCTTTACAGCCTTAGAAGCACGGCCATATACCTCAAATAGTTGTTGTAAAAGTGCATGCTTCTGCAGAGCACCATCCAAAGCAAATTTTGTCAGGACCACCTGAGAAATTATTCAATTTGCTGACAAACTAGAGGCAACACAACCCAACTCGCCTGTCCTTGCCACTACACTGATCATCTAGTGGAATGATGTATTTCTGCATGTATCAGCATATGATTTCTCAAGACTTGCACTCAAATTATATTACAATAGCAAGTACTATCTTGTGCAAGCACACATTACAAAATTCCCTTGTAATGTTAGTCTGTACATCTACTTTCAGCAATGGTGATATGTTTAAGGCACCAAGTCAAAAATATCACCCAAAACATGTGAAAGTGCTGCTTGAAATACACACCTTTGTACAAAGGGCAAAGAAAAGAGACATGCAGCGCTGAGCATCCGAAATTGATAATGCTGGACTGCTTTTAGCAACATTCTGTTGACTCTCATCTTTTACCACAGCTATATCCATTGGTGCTAGTCCATTCCCTGACTGTTGGTCACCATTTGCCCCTTGCGTGGCCTTAATACTATCTACGTCCATTGAATCCCCTTGTCCTGTATCTGTCTGTTTAAGATCCACTACTGCAAGGAGACTCTGTACTGCAAATTCTTCAATGGTCTGAGCCACATAGGTAAGTGGGTACAGCTTATTTGCAACCTACACAGAACCAACAGAAATGCACAAAAACCACCAGGTCATACAATACACTGCAACAGATCCTCAAAGAATACAAAACAAAATCATGGAGACCACAAGATACTACTAGATCAGAACACAGAAATTGGCAACAATTTGTGTAAGTGTTGAAAATGCAGTACCAAGCGAATTGCCTTAGCTCGTACATCATCAGACTCATGAACTGTACACTGCAAACACAAGCATTTGTCATCAGCATAATACATCTCCAGTCTAGAGACATAATTTGAGGTTCTCTGCTTCATCAAACTGTGTGCAGCTGCAGGATCTGTAATGAGACATACTCTTCCTGCAGCACCTTCATGGGCATCCAAAGGTCTCGAACAACGTGCCTCACAGCTCAATAAAAAGGAAGCTTGACTAGAAGGTGCCTGTTTGAACATTAGTATAGGTCTGATGTGCAATATCGACACCAGCATACATTATGATTTTGGGGGTGTACCTTAAGTGCCATCTTTAGACAGGTGCCACGTGTGGGAGGCCGCTGCAAAATGAGACTCCAAAGAGCACTAAGCCCTTGTGTAATTCGGTCACCGGTTGGTACTTCTCCCCCACCTTCTGGATTGCAAAGATCTTCAACCAGCTTCAATGATGTCAACGGCAGTAGAGGAGCATCTCCCAAAAGCCGACTGAGAGACTTATCTGAAGAGGGTAGTGAATCTCTCAATCCTTGTGCCTGCAACATACAATGAGCAAAGAGAAATATCCATGGGACAGTTCAAAAACATAAAGAAAATGATGCAGGTGGCAGGTTAAATGTCACTTGTTCATACTAGAAACACACTCTAATACAGCCATTTGGTATAAGGGACACACCACTGACAAAAGAAAACGGTCATAAGCCAATGTGGTTGATGCTGCAATCTCTGAGGAATTGCTAGCTTGTTCTGCATACAGCTGATACAGCACATGCAATGCCACCTCATGCCCCTGCTTCATCACAACACATTTGCAGTTAGCCACTTGCCCATATGTGCATTCCCATTATACATATTCCATGAAATCTCCTGTAATATTGCATTCCAAAAGTCATATAACCAAGCAGCAGGCTGATTACCAAGAAATAAGATATGGATCATCCATCTTATACTATTCTTCAAGTACAAGAACAGCTGAATTTGTACCTTGTGGCTCTGATAATCTGCAAGAATGTGTTTCTGAAGAGCTTCTAATGCCTCCACATCATCACATGACTGTCATCCAACATCAGACTACTGTCATATTGGAGGACAAATTGCTACAAGCCTTGACATCCAGCTTCAAAGCATGTATCTGCCAGGATATTCCCTAATATGAGAAACAGAAAACCTGTAAATAGGAGGTAAAATTCTGCCTGAAGATGGAGACAATGATCTCAAACTCAACAAATAGAGGCACAGGGAGAGGAAGGGAGATTGCCTGGGTGACCAAGCGAGCTAGCAATGCAACACGCAGATCTCCACCTCCTGCAGCAGCAATAGTCTTATGACCCTCCAGTATTCGCACTAATGCAGCTTTACTCAATGATGTTTGCTGTTCCTCAGTTAGTGGCACAAAAGGAATTGGCTGGATAGGAGCTGCAACTGGGATGCCTGCAGATGAGGCTAACGATCAGAAAGGCCCACACATATTTCAAACCATTTCAAGACCTCAGAATCCAACACAGACAGTGGGTGCAGACTTTCCACAACAATCACTACCCCAAAGCACAGAGCAATTAGATTCCACAAGGTGTTTATCAAATGTACAGATAGTGGGTGAAGTGTCAAAGATAAAGTTCAAGTAACCTTGTGGTGCTATGCCTGATGCTCCATGTTGAGGTCCAGAAGACAAGGATGGGGCTGCAGTAGAGAATGAAGTGGTGGGTTCTGATTTCATGGGAATTCCAGGACCAGAGAAACCAGGTTCCATTGAAGAATCAGGTGGTGATAGAGGAGGAGTTGACACAAGAGGCCCTGATTCTTCTACTGGCTCCTGCTTTACTTGTACAGCTGGCAAAACAGCAGGTTGACTGACTGAATATTGCTGCAGGGCTGATCTTGGGTCTCTGTTGTTCATAGACAAGGAACCTGCTGCTCCTTCAATCTTCACCGTAACCTGAGTCATTGTTTCAGTTGTTGCACTTGACACCCCAGCCACTTCCACTGCCTCCAGCTTTGGTGTTAAGAGAGCCGTAGGAGCCTCTGTAACAGCAACACGCCATGGGTCCATTCGCCGTGGATCCTGGAAACCAAGAGTTGTTCCTTATCCAATATGTCAAGATTCTGAAGTACATACAAGATTGAGAAGGAACTAAGCTACACAAAATGTTGTGTCCTCCAACCTGTCAACTCATGCCTAAGGGTTGACATATGGCAGGCCAAAGGACATGTAAAACCCTAAACTGATCAGTGGCAACACTAAATGTGTCCTGCATACAAACATTAAAGTTAAAGACTCCCATAGAATTTAAGGCCACAGAAATAGAAGACACAGCATAAAGACATCAGGAAGAACATCATGTTCAGGGAAGCCTAAAAGTTCATATGTGCTTAGCATTAGAAAACTGCCTGTCCTCCTCAATATACAACTGTGTGGCTGAAACCACAGTAGAACAAGAGCTGTTTACACAATGCCCCACCAACCAGTCTTGCATATATATTCTCCGGCACTCAAACAGGGTCTTCTAGATTGAACAAAAGGGCTCATACCTGGGTTTCCACTTTTATAAAAAGCAAGCTTATCTAGGAGGCTAAATTGCATTGATAGCTACTGATGGAAGGTGCCAAACATGATGTGCAAAAACAGGTAAAAGGCTCACACATGAAACATAAATAGATCACATTGTTCCCACATCACACAAGGTATGTCCACAGGTGACAGAAATTTGTTTATTATTATGGATGTGAAACACAGACCAAAATTTGCTAACAGGCAAGAAAAATGTCACCTTGAACCTACACATCAGATCTAAACCCAGCTGATCTTCACCTTCCAACACCTAACCAAGGACCTAACCCAGCCATGTTCTCTATGTGCACTCTTTATTACTGGACAAACTGTTTTTGGGCCCAACATGACAGGGAACTTCCTTAGCAGTTTTACCAAAACCACCACCTTGGCTGTCAAATGTAGCACAAAAGCTGAAAAAGCTCAACACCAAGCTTCATCCAAGGCCAACTCCAAGGGTCCAACACAATTCTGAAATAGATTGTGGCCAGATACATCATGTCTATTTGAGACACCACATATTAGTGCCAGATGGTGAGACTGTTGACTGAATTACCATGGAAACAGAATCACTACACCCCAGCTTAGAATCACAACATCAAATCCATGTGACCTAGAACTTGAAAAACAGGGATAAATCTCAGAACTCTCATGTCAGCAGGGGAGAACCATGTCAAAAAAATTCTGCCCATATGTACAATTAAAAACAAACAACAGGCCTGTGCAGCACAAGAGCAGTTACAGCCATTTTTGTCATTCCACCCTGTTCATTTTTCTGCCAAAATTAACCTCAGTTCCAAGATCAAACCTTTGTGGCTTCAGAAATTGCACAATTTTTGTAAAAGTTAAAAAGAATAACCTTACCCTGCGTGGATCTCGAGTAACTTCTGCAGGTTGAGGCTGAGGTGGAAAGGAGGGAACAATTGTCTCTGCAGCTGCAACAGATTTTGGAGGCAGTGGAACACTCTGTGGAGTACTGGAAGACAGAAGAGACGCCAAACCCCCACTCACACCAGGGCCAACCCCTGGTGGAAGAGGAGGGGCAGTACTGGGCAAATGCTGCATGTTTACAATCACAAGCTCTGCAAGCATATCAGGTGTCAAGCTGGAGATCAAGATTTCGACTGAAGCTGCCCCTCTCTCTCCTTGAGCTATCAAGGCACCAAAATATGCCAGCAGAGGTGCTAGGTTGTTGTCTGAGACTACACCACCATTTGCAAGGCTGGATCCTGAAACATTTGAAGAGACAGAAGCCATTTCCAGCTGTACATTATCTGTTGTTGGAGTCAGCCGCATACGTTTACGAATGCTTTCCTCTGTCTCCACCAGTTGGTTTCCATTTTCTTCAGCAATTGGTCTTTTTTGGAGAGGTCTTTCTTCCACAAGGGCTAATGCAGGTAATGGTGGTGTTGATACCTGTGGCAACCTCTCATCCTACATTGACCAAGCAAGTAAGTTAAGCCAGGCACAACTGGCACAGTGCTCCACAAAGCTCAGATCACCCTTTCGAGAACATTACAGTCCAGTCACATCTGGCTATACTGCTATCCACCTTGGAGGAGTGTTGACTCAAAATGCTGGGATTATTGATTAAAGTTCGGTTATAATAATCACTAACCTTGACAAGCCGCGGATCCTTGGAAGCACGATCTCGTTCTGCTCGCTGTGCCCTATCTATTTGCCTGAGTGCTTGATCTGCCAAATCCCCAGCATTCATAGACTGCAATGCTTTTATCAAGCGGTCTTGCCACTGCAAAACCAAAGAAAAAATTGTCAGATTGATTCCAGTTCTGGAGATTAAGAAAATCTGAGAACACCCAACTACCTGCACTACATACATACAGAACTGAAAACAGATACTACAGGTACAACTATATGCATGTGCAACTATGCTTAGCCACATGACTAAAACCTGCTTCAGATCACTCAAGACTTTGCATCTGCAGATGCCTGTTAGTTGTACACCCTGTCATCAGGACTAAAAGCAATTTAGATTAATGCCCCAACCTCTGGGTACAATCCATCCCACATGGGACCTCAATTATGTCCTGATAGTACCCTGCAACAGACAGAATCATACCGGTAAAGCTGCAGGTTGTGAACATTTGAGAAGAGATAGAAATGCAGTTTTGAGAGCATGAATCACACTGGCCACCTGGCCTCCCTTGATGGGTTCACAATCTGGCGCTAGTGACAGCAATACTGGAAGAATCCGCCCAAACATGGAAGGTCTTCGCTTTGCTATACCTGCTAAACTGTCAAGCAAACCAGAGAACAAAGTCACTAGTGTACACACACAGGCTGATGGAGTCACAGAGAAACAAAGAAAGACACAACAACCAATTCCATGCTCCAGGCAGTGTCATACAAATGAGTAACAGCAAAGGTCAGTCTAACAGAGGTTAACCATCAGAAAGTCCCTTGAATAGCTCTCTCCAGATGAGATTCAAGGGATGTTGAAGAAGCCTGTCAGGCTTACATACCTGTTTACAAGTACAATGGCAACAGGACCAGGAAGGACTGAGGATTCTGGTGCCCGAAGTTGATTGAGCAGAAGCCCAAGGTTTTTACTAGCTTCTTGGCCCAGAGCATTTGCATCCAACAATGGGTGCCCACCAGCTATCCATGCAATGTTGAAGCCCTTTGCAACACCTGGCAGGTCAGGAGACTAGTCAAAGACTGATGAAATTGTGTGAAGTACAACAAAAGACTGTTGAACTCTACATTACCAGTGAGTACTGAAAGTAGCAGCAATGTCTCACCATCAGAATTTTGTTGATTTGGTGGAGGTTGAGATGATCCACTGGGATCAGGTGTGAAGAGCAGGATGGTAGTCTCAACAAACTTCACTGCCAGCAACCTTACTCCATCATTTCCATGCTGTAGTCGAATCCCCAAAGGTTAAAGTGTCAAATATTGCAAGATCAGTGCCACCCAATGAAGCTGCTGTCTCAGAAATAAGACTAATCCCATTCCCCAGATAGAAATTGTTCCCCAGATAGATTCCTTGCCATTGTCAAGAAAATGTTGACTATGCAGCTGGAAAAAATGAGCATTCAACTGCGAGAGAGAGATACAGAGAGAGTATCCAGCTCTAGGCCTTAGGATCCAGATCCCAGAACAAAGATTGATAGAGATTTGTGGGAGAGAAAGAGAGAGAGTTTTCTGCAAGTACAAAATCAGGAAAGAAGCAGTCCAACCATACAACCATTCTAAACACCAAGTACAGAAGTGTGACACAGGCTCACAAGAAAGCATTGACTAAATAAAGAAGTTCAGTAGCATAATATTTGCCACATGAATTAAGAAACTACAGAAGTAGGAACACTACCCACTGAATACCTGAAAAGCAGCAGGGTAGACAGCATTCTTGAAGTGGGTCACCCAATTCCAGGCATCAACTAGCTGCTTCTCCACCTGACCAGTATATATGCCCTGTGCTACACCAAAGAGTGGTAAGAAAGACATACTGTGGCCCCAAGCTTGTATATGTGCTATTTCTGTAGTACATCACAAGCAATAGCCCTGATACCGATAAACCTTAATCCTCCACAACTTTCTGAACTATCTGAAGCTACTGTTGTCGTGGTACCACCCTGCTTATATAGTGAGCTGCATAAAACAAGCCACCTGCTGGAACTGTAACCTGACCAGGATAGACAATGATATGACCAAAAGAAAGCTGGAAGGTCAAAGATCCAGAAAAGTGTAGGCAAACAAGAATTGACCCAGGTGAAACACACCAAGTTTCTCAAAGAGCTCACTCAGGATACTGGAGCAATGTACCTGTGATGCAACTTGTTCAAGAGTGGTGCGAAAGATGTTGCTGCCACTGGTTATTGCCCGTCGAGCAACTGCAGGCGTGGAATCCCGCAACAGAGCAAGTAGCACTGGCACCATAGTAGAGATATGTGCAACATGTCGTGTGCCAATTTCTTCTATCATCCTACAACACAGAGCTTTGCCAAGTGAATCTAAGTCCCCTATCTATCACTCTTTTCCAAAAACTCAGACTCAAGAGGTCAGCAGGATTGAGGAGAGATCCCAACATCACTCCTGAAAATCACCAAGCCCTGAGCTCTAAACCCCATAATGAAATTAGCACTCCACTAGTAGAAAATGTTAAGAAATAAGTAAAACAGTACTGCAGAATCTATCCCCTTATACCTGGCAACTCTGATGAATATTCCATAACTGAAGGTCAGGGTGAATATATGACTACATAGACATCTAGCTGTTTAGGGTCAAGTGGTGGTGCATATTATACAAAAATCTGCATCTTGGTGGTCAGAAAACAAGCAAGCTTGATTTTCAAACTACATCTTTGCAGCTCCTTCAACAGGGTCTGCAAGAATGGAATAAGACAGCTGAGGCTTTTGCAGGTCACCTCCATACACTGTCCTAAATTTCTGGTAGTGCCACAATGAGTCCTCAAAGAACTGTAGATTCCATACATTCCAAGACCATGTCACGCTGTCATTTTGTAACTCAATAACCCATTTACCACATCCCTTCTTCAACAAATCTGGCTCTAGAATTGCAATAAACATGAGCAGGCAAGCTTTGTCCAGACACTGACTTAGACAAATTAGACAGCAACAGTGACAGACCAGAGGTTGGAACATGTTGACACTGAGAGATATAATGAAGAAATAACTTTCATGAGTATCAAGAATCCTCCACACACATTGCAAGCTACATTGAAGAAACTAAGAACTCGGTGTGAAATTCAAATGAATCATTTAGCAAGGGTTGAAAATCAATTCTTAGACAGCCCTAAAAGAGACTGTGGAGTAAACACAGGAAGCTCAATTCATAACAGCAAAACAAGGGAGCTGCTAGACGCAATTTGCACAGAACTCTTTACAAGGGTGAACCAACAACAAAGACCTAATAGGTATGCAATGACCAAAATACATATTGAAAGTGCTTGTGAACCCTAAAACATCACCAACAATGCCCCGAATGCAGAGGCAGAAAACTGGAGCTGATCAAGGGATTGAACTAATGTCAATGTGGAAGAAGAGAAACTAAAGCTCCTTGGGGCCTCGAAAAACACCCCAAAAAACATATATATATATATATATATATATATATATATATATAAACTCGGAGTAATCCGAAACCCTAAAAAAATTCCAAGCTGATCGGTGTGCGGTAGCGAAACAATCTTGAAGCGAATACAAAAAACGCACGGGACTGCACATGAAGCACAAAGCGAAACTGCGCACATAACGGCAATGGAACGCAATTCGACGAACCAAATTCGAAGCTGCCTTCAGAAAGGACAATGCAAAGGTCATGCCAGAGCTCGTAACAACCAGAGACAAAAAAACGCAAAGAAGCAGAGAAAGAAAGAGATGCATATTACGTACTCGGCAAGGTACTTCCGCACGGGGCTGCCAGGCTCGCTCTGCAGCTCCATAAGGTAGGGCACGAACTCAGGGAGAAGAGACGGTTCCCGATGCAGCACAATTTCCATCACATTCTTGAGCAGATCTGCTTTAGACGGGGCGTCGGGCTGCATCTTAGCTTCATTGAGCAGCTTCACGGCCTGCTCCCTGACGCCAGCAGCCATCCGTCCCGCCGACGCCATTATGGCTCTCCAAGGCTCTTCTCCTTCCCCTTCGACTTCCACCGCCTCCTACTTCTTCTTCAGCACCTTGGTACGGAATTTTGAGAGGTCATAAGAAAGAAGAGAAAAGCAGAAGAGAGGAGGAAGACGACCACCACCATCGCCACGGCCGCTGCAAAATCATCGTCACGGCCATCATCGTCTCCACACTCTTCTCCCTTCGCAAGCAAACAGCAACGAGCGTCTTCTGGCTTCCTCCTCGCGTGTCCCAACGACTTTTTTTTTCTCGTCCTCCGAAACCAGCCACTCTCGTCCAACCTCGGTGGAAGTTCCTCTTTTCTCGTCCCGAAAAACCAACGATTCTCGTCCCACATCACCCCGAAGTCTTGATTTTCTCGTCCGCCAGAACCAACATCTCGTCCAACTTCACCTCCGAAGATTTGATTTTCCGGCCCACCAGAACCAACCACTCTCGTCCAACTTCACCCCAAGTTTCTCTTTTGTCATCCACCGAAACCATATATTCTCGTCCAACTCCACCTGGAAGTTTTGATATTCTCGTCCACCAAAAGCAACTTTTCTCATCCAACTTCACCAGAAGTTTTGATTTTCTCATCCACAAAAAGCAACTTTTCTCGTCCAGCTTCACCCCAAGTTTCTCTGTTCTTGTCCACCAAAACCAACCATCTCGTCCAACTTCAGCTGGGAGTTTGTCTTTTTCCGTCCACCATAACCTACAATCTCGTCCAAATTCACTGGAAGCTTCTGTTTTCTCGTCCACCAAAACCGGCCACTCTCGTCCAACTTAAACTGAAGTTTTTTCTATTCTCGTCCATAAAACCCAACGATTCTCGTCCAACTTCACCCCATGGTTTTTCCTTTCTCGTTAACCAAAACCAACAACTCTTGTCCAACTTCACAGGAAGTCTGTCTTTTCTCTTCCACTGAAACTGACAATTCTCGTCTATAACTTCAATGGAAGTGTGTCTTTTCTCATCCACCAAATCCAACCACTCTCGTTCAAACTGCAGACGGAAGATTCTATTTTCTCATCGACCGAGACCAACAGATCTCATCCAACTTCACCTGAAGTTTCTCCTTTCTCGTCCACCAAAAACCAACCACTCTCATCCGACTTCCCTGCAAGTTTCTCGTTGTTCTCGTAGATGAAAACCAACCACTTTCATCCAACTTCCTTGGAGGTTTGTATTTTCTCATCCATACAAACTAACTATTTCTGTTCATTCAATTTATTTTTTCTTTTGTGGTATTTTCTTTTGGTTTTAACTAATCAATTCTTGTGGTTTCCAAGGTTTTTTTTTTCCTGCAAATTTTCACCATTTGGCAACAAAAAAAGGGGGCATTGCAAATTCTACCAAAGGGTTTTTTTTTTTTTTTTTTTTTTTTTTTTTTTTTTTAAGTTTTTTAATTTTCCTTTTTTTGGGGAAAAAAAAACCAAATTAAAAATATTTAGACACAATATTTTTTAGGAGTTAACA
>Ga0116227_10013131_pt1 | contig 13162 bp, 12 predicted proteins | sample S1TSphgellanicum_FD_89693 | JGI IMG/M metagenome (GOLD analysis project Ga0116227, IMG submission 89693) | Host-associated microbial communities from peat moss isolated from Minnesota, USA - S1T2_Fb - Sphagnum magellanicum MG | ecosystem: Host-associated > Plants > Peat moss > Unclassified...
TAAATAAGGATACCCGCCATATTTTCCGGAGAAGCTACGCGGATCCAGGTACGAGTTTTTATGGGTATTGATATAATCGATCGTATTGGTGGTTTTAAGGCTCAGCCAGGGCAGTACCTGGTAGCTCAGCCACATGGTGCCGGTGAAGTGCTGGTTGTCTGTAATAGCGGTATTATCGTATTTATTCTCTCCCACAAAATTCTGTGACCAGGTAGTATAAGGCACGCCGAAATTATTGGATTGCTTCACCGGGATACTGTCGGCCATGGAGCCGTCGGCATTATAAGGCGTTACAAAAGGTTGCGTAGAATAAAGCGCGGGTACACCATTTCGGACAATGTTTCTGTCGATAATGGCGCTCGTATTCAATCCGCCGCTGACTTTTTTCGAAAAGAGCTGCGTGATGTTCAGCCGTAGGTTACGACGGTCGAAAGTATTCCCGAAATTGATACCTTTTTCTTTATACCAGTCTACGCCGGCATACACCATGGTTTTCTGATTGCCGCTATTGATACCAAGACTGATATCTGAGAAATTGCCATCGTCGAACATGGCTTTTTCCCAGTCGTAATTCTTGTTTTTATCCTCGTCGGTATAGATTCTTCTTTGCCGGATAAACTCACCTGCGGTGGGGAATTGTTGCTGCAGGGCAGGGGTTTCTTCCCATCTGCGCTGCATCACTTTATCCATCAGGGAAATCGCTTCCGTGGTATTCATCATATGGATGGCGCGGTTTTGTTTTATAGCGCCATAACGGGTATCCAGTGTTACGTGCATGCCGCTGTTAGCCGTCGCTTTTTTGGTAGTGACTACAATCACCCCCTGTGCGGCGCGGGAACCGTAGATAGCGGTAGATGCGGCATCTTTGAGGATGGTAATGCTTTCCACATCAGCCGGACTGACTACATCCTGTAAGTTTTGTGAGTTGGAAATAACACCATCTACCACGATCAGCGGCCCGAAATAAGCGCTGGTACCTGACGGCAGCGACGATTCACCGCGTAGTAATACCTTGCCTTGTGCGCCCGCATCTGCAGTGGGTTCCACGATATACATCCCCGTGGTTTTGGCTTTCAGCATAGACAGTACATTGGCTGAGCTGACAGAGCTGCGCAGCTGATCGCCGGATACTTTCTGTACGGCGCCGGTAAGTTCTGCCGCCTGTTTGTTGGTATATCCCATCACAACTACACCGCCAAGACTGGTGGCATCTTCTTCCATCGTAATATGTGGCTCTTTACCGGATACCACCTGCGTTTGCTGACGATAGCCGATGCTGCTGATCAGCAATGGATGCCCTTCTTCAGCGGGCACCTGGAAGATACCGTTGGCATCTGTTACACCGCCTTTGCCCGTAATCAGATCTCGCACGGTAGTGCCGGGCAGTGGTTGTCCTTTGCGGTCGGTTACCCTTCCTCTGATTATGAGTGGCGCCTCGGTGACGCCCATTGGATTGTAAGGTTTTATTACACCAATCATATTGCCGCTTAGTCTGAATTGCAGGCCGGATGCTGCTTCCAAATCTGCCAGTACTTCCCGGATATTTCTTGACCGGGAGGGAAGCGTAATATGCTTCACCGGCAATGTACCGGCAGCATAAAAGAATTTTACCTGGTAGGTGTTTTCGATTTTTTTAAAGGCGGCAGGAATAGCTATATCGGAAAGCGATATTACTTTCTTTTGCTGCCCGAATGAGGACATACTGGTCATTAGCATTAACAACACCAAAAGTGGGAACTGCCATTTTAGGGCAGTAATGAACGGCACACGCAAGCGCGCATAATTAAAAGTCATGCATCAGATTTTAAAATGTAATGGTTGATGTGGTCACTACAGGCGCCGGCAGCCTGCATATGATCCCGATTTCAGCGATTTTGGTGGAAACGCTTTATTGTTAAAATTGAATCAGCACTTTGTCCGGTTGTATTTGAAAATTACATCCGGCTGTAAAACAAAAGATGCTCAAAACTTTTTCTAATTTATCGTTGTCGAAGGCTCCGGAGAACCGTTTGGCATGCATGAGATTTCCTTTTATTTCGAACGGAATACCGTACCAGTTTTCCAGTTGTCTTACCACCTCGATGGCGCTGGCATTATTGAAAACCAGTTTGCCGGATTGCCAGGTGCGTAAGGCGATGGTATCAAATGACAGTTTGCTCATTTTGCGGGTGGCTTCATTCCAGTTTGCCTGCTCTCCAGGCGCCAGTGTGAGCGGATCAACGCTCCCCGTCCTTTCATTCACTTTTACTTTTCCGCTGAGCAGTGAAACGGTGGACTGCGAGTCGTACGGATAAGATTTTATGAGAAAGGAAGTGCCCAGTACCGTCGTTTGTATCTGTTTACTGGTTACCATAAACGGATCATCTGAATAGCTCTTTACATCAAATAAAGCCGCGCCTTTTATCAATTCCACATGCCGGTGTTTATTGCTGTAATCGGCAGGAATCCTGACGGTGGTATTGGCATTCAGGATTACAGACGAGCCATCCGGTAAGGTGAGGAGCTTACGTTGTCCCCATTCACTGGTATACACCAGGAAGGCGTCTGGCACATTGGCGGGCTTTCCTGTTTTCAGTTTGGGCCACAGCAGGGTAATTCCCACGGTGAGCAGCAATATGGCTGCCGCGGCGCGCCAGGATACCTGTTGCCAGTTGATGCTGCGTTGTTGTACCGGTTGCTGACCTTTTATAGCGTATTGTAACCGGGCTAACTGTGTGGCCTTATCCTTTTCCGCTTCACTGTTATTGATGTTGTAATACAATGCTACCGCTGCTGCCACCGTATCCGTTATTTCCGGATGCAGTTGTACATAAGTTTCCCATTTAGCAATCGCCGCTTCATCATTCTGTCGGATATATTGCAGAAAGGTATCGTCGAGTAACAAGTCTAATTCAGTCAGGTCCTTTGGCAGCATTCCCCATCCATTTTTAAAGTAGAGCGACAATCAGCTCCGTTTTACCAGGTGTGATCCGGTAAAAATTCAGATTTTGATAATTTTTATTTTAAAGAGACTTTATTGAAAATATTCTAACGGGGGAATTTATAAAGGAAGTAACAACAGTAATGTTCTCAGATGCAGTTTGCCTGACTTAAGATCCTGCTCCAGTGATTGTTTGAGCGATTTTAGCGCTTCGTACAAGTGATTATAGACCGTGCGGTGTGTGAGCCCGGTAATGTCTGTTATTTCGTCGTAGCTCCGGCCTTCGTAAAAGCGGAGGTTAATTAATTCTTTTTGTCTCGGACTGAGTAACGAGATGGCTTCCTGTATCCGTCCGATGGCTTCCTTACTTTGTTGCTGTTGTACCAGTAGTTGTTCTGCTGAAGGGATGTTGTCGCCGTTTTCGGCTTCTATCCATATCGCCAGCAGGCCATTGTTCTTTTTTTCCTGCTGAAGATGTAGTAACAGTCTGCGTTTGAAAGAGGTGATCAGGTAACTGCGTACATTGGTAACGGTATCCAGGCCTTCCTTTTTCTCCCAGAGATAAAGAAATACTTGTTGGATACAGTCCTTTACCGGTTCGCTTCTCGCGCATATTTTAAGGCCCAGGAAAAGGAGCAGGTGATAATATTGCTCATACAAGGTATAAAGCGCCTGTTCCTCTCCTTGCCGAAACCTGTTCCACAGGTCTGAATCCTTATTTTCGATCATACCGCAACAAAAGAACGAAAAATCAGCTGCTTTATGAACGGATTTTTTCCGCTGCTTCCATCAGTGCGGCCACTGCTGCTTTTCCTTCTTTCCCAAGGTCAAGACTGAAATCATTTACATACAGGTCGATATGCTGCCGCATAACGGATTCGTCCATTTCCTGTGCATGTGACTTTACGTAATCAGATAATTGCGGGTAGCTGGTATAGCTGTTCTGCAGGCTCTGGTGGATCAGCGTATCCAGCTGAGCGCGACTGGCTTCCGGTACGTCTTTACGGATAAAGATACCGCCCAGTGGAATGGGATTGCCAGTGGTTTGTTCCCAGTATTCGCCCATGTCCATCAGTTTTACCAGGCCTTTCAGCTGATAGGTAAAGCGGTTTTCATGAATGATCACACCTGCGTCTACATCTCCATTCAGTACGGCGTTTTCAATTTCAGAAAAGAGCATTACTTTTTTATTGGTGGCTTCCGGGAAAGCGATGGAGAACAGGAGATTGGCTGTGGTGTTTTCTCCCGGAATAGCGATGGTCAGATTTTTAATTTCTTCCCGGGGGATGTCCTTTTTCGCGATGAGTAAAGGGCCGCAACCCCTGCCCAGTGCGCTTCCGCTATTAAGTAGTTCGTACTGGTCCTTCACTTTGAGATACACGGCAAAGCTCAGTTTTGTAATAGCGAGTTTACCCTGTAAGGCCCAGTTGTTTAGCGTTTCCACATCTTCCAGGTGAGTGTCAAAGGTGAATTCCTTTGTGTCTATTTTGTTGTTTACCAGTGCGTCAAAAATGAAAGTATCATTCGGGCAAGGTGAAAAACCTAAAGATAAATGCATATACTATCCCTATTTTATTGTCTGTCGTTAAATTCCTGCCAGTGACTTCAGGGTTTTAATTAATTCTTCGTTGAGTGTTTTTACGGCCAGCGGGATCTTCCATTTACTTTTATCCCTGATTTCCACGTAGTTAGAAATGCTACGCAACTGGAGGAAGGGTATTTCTTCCAGCAGGCAGGCGTAGTGAAAGGCGGCGCCTTCCATGCTTTCCACGTCCGGGGCGTATTTGCTGACCAGTTTTTGTATGGTGGGTTCGCTGCCGCTGACCAGGTTAACGGTCACCCCGGTGGCCGTAGGCAAGGGGGGCACTTCCGGTAGTCCGGCAAAGGTATTGACCAGGCTGTTACCGGTAAAGGGGGCCTGCGACGGTTGCCAGAGGCCTATATCAAATAAATCTTTAAACTGATCGTTGTCTTCCGCACCAAGATCGGCCAGGAACTCGCGTTTCACCAGCACTACTTGTCCCAGTTCCCGGTTATGCTGGAAGGCGCCGCCGATACCGGCCTGTATGGCTATATCGGGCTTATTCACCAGCAGGTGTCTGCCCAGGTTGAAAGCCGTGTGCATCATGCCGATACCGGCAATCAGGATATCTATCTGGCAATTGGCGGCTTTTAAGGCCGGAATATGCTGGTCAAGATACTGCAGGAACGGCTGTATTTCCAGTGTGGTAGCCGCGGTCACCAATATTTTCATGGGGTAAAAATACGGCAAAAATGATTCCGCCCCGTGTAAAACAATTGACAGGAATTAGGATAAATTGGCACTACTCACTTAATAGTGGTATTTTTGCAAAAATTTTTTGCAATAATGATTTATTTAACGCGAGTAGAGAACTTCAATGCAGCGCATAAGTTATCTAACCCGGGCTGGAGCAAAGAAAAGAACGAAGAAGTTTTTGGTAAATGCGCCAACGAAAACTGGCATGGTCATAATTACGAACTGCACGTCACTATAAAAGGTAATCCTGATCCGGAAACGGGTTTTGTATTTAATGCCAAGACTTTAGGTGTAATTATCCGGGATGCTGTTATAGAAAAGATTGATCACCGTAACCTGAATATGGATGTTGATTTCATGAAGGACAAATTTACGTCCGCTGAAAATCTGTCTATTGCTATCTGGGATCAGCTGGCCAAACACCTGCCTGCTGAAGTACAGTTGCATTGTATCAAGTTATATGAAACCCCACGCATATACGTAGAGTATTACGGAGGAAAGTAAGAAGTAGCGAGACGTATATTGTCGGCCTTTGAAATTTGTTTAAATCATATAAGAATGGCGTATAATAAGATTGAAAGTTACGATGATAAGATCACGTCCGGTCTTGTAGACAACTATAAAGAATGCCTCCACCTGTTGGGAGAAGATCCTGAAAGGGAAGGGCTGCAGAAAACCCCGGAGCGGATGGCCAAAGCCATGCAATTCCTGACCCAGGGCTATCAGCAGGACGCAAAAGAAATACTGGAAGGAGCTAAGTTTACAGAAGCATATAGCGAAATGGTGATCGTGAAAGATATAGAACTGTATTCTATGTGTGAACATCATATGCTGCCCTTCTTCGGAAAGGCGCATGTAGCTTATATCCCGAACGGATATATCACCGGTTTGAGCAAAATAGCCAGGGTAGTGGATGTATTTGCCCGTCGCTTACAGGTACAGGAACGTTTAACGCACCAGATCCTCGATGCGATACAGGAAACCCTGCAACCACAAGGCGTAGCGGTTGTCATCGAAGCGCAGCACTTGTGTATGATGATGCGGGGCGTGCAGAAACAGAATTCCCTTACCACTACTTCCGCTTTCAGCGGACAGTTTGAGCATGGTACCACCCGGGCCGAATTCATGAAACTGATTGCCAAATAAAAACACTTATTACTATTACGGATTTATAGGTAGCTGCTGACGGTAGATTTTATATGTACCCACTACCTGTAAATCCGTAATTCTTTTTTATATTTGAAAAAATATTAATTTATATCCACATGAAGCATGCTTACGTATTTCCCGGACAAGGTTCCCAGTTTCCGGGTATGGGCAAAAATCTGTACGACACCAACGCAAAAGCAAAAGAACTTTTTGAGCAAGCCAATGAAATTTTAGGTTTCCGCATTTCTGATATCATGTTTAATGGTACCGACGAAGACCTGAAGCAAACCAACGTTACACAGCCTGCGGTATTTCTGCATGCAGTAATCGCTTTCCTGTGCACAGAACATTCACAACCGGAAATGGTGGCTGGCCACTCCCTGGGTGAATTCTCCGCCCTGGTAGCTAACGGCGTGCTGTCATTCGAATCTGCCCTGAAACTGGTCGCTATCCGCGCTAATGCCATGCAGAAAGCCTGTGAGCTGCAACCTTCTACCATGGCTGCTGTACTGGCCCTGGATGATGCAAAAGTGGAAGAAATATGCGCTGCTGTAACCGCCGAAACCGGCGAAATAGTAGTGCCTGCCAACTATAACTGTCCTGGTCAGCTGGTGATTTCCGGTAGTCTGAAAGGTGTGGAAATTGCCTGCGAAAGAATGAAAGCTGCTGGCGCCAAAAGAGCCCTCATTCTCCCGGTAGGTGGTGCGTTTCACTCTCCTTTAATGGCTCCCGCTAAAGAAGAATTGCAGGCAGCTATCAACACCGCTACTTTCAATACACCTTCCTGCCCGGTATACCAGAACGTGGTAGCCGTAGCTGTAACAGATCCTGCACAGATCAAACAAAACCTGATCGATCAGTTAACCGGCGCGGTAAGATGGACACAGTCTGTACAGGCCATGATCGCTGATGGCGGACATGAGTTTACAGAAGTGGGTCCTGGAAAAGTGTTACAGGGACTGATCCAGAAAATCAATAAAGAAACCGTTGTGAATGGTATCAACTAATGGATGCCTTCATCATTATAAAAAAATGCAGCGGAGTAATCCGCTGCATTTTTGTTTATAGGGTTATTTCCATTTCATACTGTGATAAATAATGCGCCAATCCTGCCTGTTGCAGAAACTGGTCTATCTCCGGGAAATGCTCATCGATATTGATAATGCTCAACGGACCTTTTAACCGGTCTGCCGCATATTGCAATAAAGCGCTGCCTATTCCTTTTCTCCGGAACTGTGGATGTACTGCTATGCTCCTGATCCGTCGCGTATCTTTATGCACACTGATATAACCTGCGGTTTGCCCATCGGCAATAGCCTCCCAGGTGGCCGTATACGGTCCTTCTCTTTGAATGCTTGTCATGGTATTGGACCAGGTAGGCGCCATATCCATAAACGACGCTAACAGCGTCCAATCAGGTGTTTTATTTTCTGTTAGGGAGATGCCTGCCGGGGTTTTATGCGTTTGTACATTTCCTTTAAATGAATGGATCGTGCGGGTTTTATGAAACCCGGTATTCGTATATGCTTTGATAGCCGGAAGATTGGTGCTGATGACTTCCAGCACAATTTTACGGATGCCTTTATCCTGGTAAACGGGAATAAACTGGTCGTACATTTTCTGCACCAGGTGTTGTCCCCGGTACTCGGGTATGATGCCGGTACCGCCATTATACAGCACCGTAGGATGCTCTTTGTTATCTACTGCATGGAGAATAAAGCCGCCTAATTGATTACCGGCAAAAGCGCCGATCGAATATTCCCGCAGAAGGTTTTCTCCCTGCATCTTTTGTTCGAGTATCGATGGTGTGAGGTGCAGCGGAATGATATAGTCGCTGAAGGCGGCGTTAAACGTGTTGCAAAGGTCTGGCGTAGTAACCTGTTGAAGCGTGCGGAAGTCCTGAATAAAAATCATAGTGGAACAGTATGTCATCAATATTAACGAGGATTGACGACATACGGTTCCGGAATTTTATGAGCGGAAAAAATTATTGTAATTCTATGCTGACATTGATCCACTCCGGATCAAATTTGTCGGTATATTTTTTATAGAAATTGATGGCAGGTGTATTCCATTCCAGCACCTGGAATACGATACCGCTGAATTGCTTTTCCCTGGCTTCTATCACCAGTTGATCAAACAATAATTTACCGATGCCTTTGCCACGCCATCTTTCGGTAACGATGATATCTTCCAGGTACATACGGCAACCTTTCCAGGTAGAGTAGCGGGTGTAATACAGCGCAAAGCCGTGGATCACTTCTTGTCCGTTGATCATCGTAGAAGCTACAAATGCTTTCCATACCGGATTCGAACCAAATCCTGCTTCTTCAAAATGTTCCTGCGTAACCGTTACCTGTTCCGGTGCTTTTTCATATTCCGCCAGCTCACGGATCAGTTCCATCAACCGCGTGCTGTCTTCTCTTCGTGCAACCCTTAACGTTATATCTTCCATGTCTCTGTTAATTAATCAAGTGAATCGGCTATTTGTTTCAGCACGCCCGGCCACCAGTCTATTTTACCCCAGCGCTTGCCAAAACGTACTATCACCGCCTGTTTGCGCGGACAAATGTAAATGAACTGTCCCTTTGCGCCTAATGCAAAATAATCAAAATTGTGTGGATCTATCCGGTAGCCCCACCACAGATATTTGTAATAACCGGTTGGGCTGCCAGCCCACTTGCACAAAGGGGGCGAAAGACGGGATCTGTATTTTTCCGTATCGGGGAGTTGTACCGGTGGGTTCAGTGAATCAGACCTCCTTTCTGTATCGGGTAGTGGTTGCAGTGGGTTCACCGAATCAGGTCTCCTTTCCGTACCGGGTAGCAACCCCAATGGGTTTACCAACTCGCACTTCCTTTCCGCATTGACCAGTTGCTCCGGCGGACTCACCGACTCCTGCATCCAGGCGGCGGGTACCACCTGCCGGCCGTTTACAAGGCCATTGTCCAGGCACAAGGCCCCGAAGCGGAGGAAGTCCATAGCGCTGGCATTGAAGCCGCTTTCCATTTTGGCGAAACCGGCAGACCGGCTGTCCATGCTCCAGGAAGCGTCTGCGGCAGCGCCGATATGTTGCCATAGCTTCTCCCGGAAATAATCAGGTACCGGCTGCCCGGTAGTTTTTTCCAGTATCATCCCCAGCAACAGGAGATTGTAATTGTTGTAGTGATACGTGCTGCCGGGTGTTTCCACCAGCTTCGCTTTCAGCGCCTGTTGCCGCAGATTGGTGCCATAATAGATCCGGGCATCATCCGACCAGGGAGATACGCCCTCCCGGTACTCCAGGCCGGAACACATCTGCAACAGATGGGCAATGGTGATATCCCGGAAGCCCGGGGCGTCAAAAGCCGGAATATAGCGGGCCACAGCGTCCTGTATGCTGCCGATGGCGCCTTCTTCCAGCGCAACGCCCATGAGTACGGCCGTCATGGATTTGGCCACAGAAAAGGAGGTATTGATCGAGTTTGCGGTATAGCCGTTGAAATAAGACTCGTGCAGGAGCCGTTGCCGCTGCATTACAATACAGGCGGTAGAACCGGTTTGTGCCAGCAGGGCCGACAGGCGCATTTCCTGCGCGCGGCCTTGCCAGGAGGTGGTGATGATCCGGTCTTCCCATCCGGAACGGGCATCTTCAAAATGCCGTACGGTAGTTCCTTTACGGATAATAGCATTGGGAAAGTGGCGGTAGTCGGTTATTTGCGGGACGTTCCTGATCAGGCACCGGCTCCAGTAGGCGAACGAATTCATGGTTTGAAGGTTATAGGGAGGGCAAATATCGTATGCTAAAATGAAAAACAATATTGTAATTTGTAGGATGTTTATCGTGGATCCGAATTAATCTCTTTCTTACATGAAAACTATGCTCGGGCATTATACAGCTTACAACTACTGGGCTAACCAGGAGCTGGCAAAGGGGTTACTTAAACTCACAGATGAACAACTGGACCGGGAGCTGGGAGGGAGTATATCCACATTGCGGACGGCGGTTTATCACCTGTGGTGTCATGAAAGTCTCTGGTATCAGCGGTTACAGCTAACGGAGAAAACAACTGATCCTACCACCGGTTTCAGCGGTAACTTTGCTGCCGCCTGTGCTGCCTGGCTCACACAGTCGCTGCAACTCCGGGAGTGGGTGGAAAAAGCCCAGCCTGTAAAGTTGAATCACACGATTGCGTATACCCTGAAAAAGAGTGAGCACTACAAAATAGCCGTACAGGATGTGATCATAGAGGTATGTAACAGTAGTGCCTTTTACCGTGGACAACTGGTATATATGTTAGGACTACTGGGCGTAACCAGGATACCTGTCATCGCATATAGTCGTTTTAAGCCTAAAAAGTAGGTTGATTTTATTATTTTTACCGGATTATCTGCCTTTAAAATTCCTATATGAATGCTGCTTCTTTTTATGCTAAAGCCCCAAAACACCTGGTGGCAGTAGATTGTATCATCTTCGGTTTTGATGAAGGCCGTCTGAAATTGTTGATCATGCAGCGTAAAGTGGCCCCCATGGCTGGCGAATGGTCATTGGTGGGTGGTTTTGTGCAGGAAGCGGAAAGCACCGATGACGCGGCCGCCCGTGTATTGGAACATACCACCGGACTGGATGATATTTATATGAATCAGCTGCATTGCTACGGTAATGTAGGTCGCGATACCGGCGCCCGGGTAATTTCCGTGGCCTATTATGCCCTGATCCGCATCAAGAACCACGATAAACCGCTGGCCCGCGAACATGGGGCGCATTGGCTGGAACTGCACGAAATCCCGGAACTGATCTTTGATCATGCCAAAATGATTGAAGATGCCCTGGCCGCACTCCGCAACAATGCCCAGTTTCACCCGATTGGGTTTGAACTGCTCCCGGAAAAATTCACCCTCTCTCAACTGAGAAGTCTCTACGAAGAAATATATCAGAAAACACTGGACAAACGCAATTTCCGAAAGAAGATCCTCTCGCTGGATGTCATGGAGAAACTGGAAGAAAAAGACAAAACCTCTTCCAAGAAAGGCGCACACCTGTACCGGTTTGATCCCGAAAAATACGAAGCACTGAAACGCAAAGGATTGGTATTCGAAATCTAGCTGGCAAAATGAACAAAATGGATGAAAGCAGACAGGGTAAATAAAATTATTTTACAGGCTGTTCATTCCCCTTTATGTCTTATTTGCGCTGTGCAGGTTTTTTTATCCTGCTTTTTATCTCGCGTACATTGTGCGCGCAGCACAATGATATTGCCACCATTAAAAATGCGTTACCACAAATAACGGACAGTGCAGCATATACAGATGCACTGAACAGGCTGGCGTCGCTTTACCTCGCAAGACAGCTCGATAGTAGTGGCGTGTATGCCAGGAAGGCCAATGAGCTGGCCACCCGTATTCATTACGACAAAGGACAACGGAACGCATTGCTGGCAATGGGCCGGTATTATGCACTGCGGCCTCACCGCTATCTTTCCTATCTCTTTTATGACAAGGCATTAACCGCCTCCCGTGCCGCCGGTGATTCTGCCGGGGCGGGCGCGGCGCTTATGAACATCGGTACCTACTTCCAGTTCCAGCAAAATCATGCGGAAGCGCAACGGTATCTCAACAAAGCCCTGAAAGCTACCTGGGATGCCGGTCTGGATTCCCTGCGGGCCTGGGTACTGGTAAGCTTTTACACGATAAATGAATCAGATACCGCCGCACTGGCTACCGCCCGGAAAGCCCTGCAACAAGCGGAGGCACTCACGCATCAATACCATGATGAATTGGGTATCGTATACACTAAGTTATTTCTGGCCCATGAAATACTTCGGGGCGGAGATATTAAGAAGGCGGAAGATGTACTCAAAAGCGTGATTGCTACCGCCGATAGCCTCGGATTAAACTATCTTTCCCTGTACGCCTGCATGCAACTCAGCGGATATAGCGTCTGGCAAAAAAAGCCGGACTCCTTACTATATCAGCAGGAAGCCATCCGCTATGCGGAGGCAGGTGGATATGCCGGTTTGATGTTGCCGGAGATCAGCGGCATGTATAACAAATACCGTAGCACCGGTGATCTTCAGAAGGCCGCCGGTTACAGCCGGCTTGCCCTGCAGGTATTGCAGCAGCAACAGGAAGATATGCAGGCCGGAGAAGCCGATTATTTGTCCTACGCCTTCGGCGACGAATGGCTCGATTCTCTCCAGCTGCAACACCATACCCAGGGTACCCAACTGGCGTTGAACAAGTCTGCCAACCATTTCTGGTATTACCAGGTATTGATCATAGGAGCCATCGCCGTATTACTGATTGTACTGCTTAATTATTTTATCCGGGCTTATCGTCTTTCGCGTAAGAATGCCGACAGCATGGCTGTTCTGGAAAAGGAAATCCAGGCGGGCAACGATGCCCTCCGGGATAGCGACGACTTCAAAAACAAGCTGATCTCTATGATCGCCCACGATTTCAGAACACCCCTGCATAACATTGTTAACATCACCGGCTTCATCGATGAAAAAGCACTGACGGTGGCAGATGCTGCCAGTATGATCCTGGAAGTGGAACAAACGGCGGCGGCTACGCTCGGCATCTTTGAAGAAATCCTGGGCTGGATCCGCACCCAGTTGTCCGGCTTTGTTTACCGCCCCCAGACATTGCCGCTGGAAGATATGATCCGTACTACGGCGCAAAACCTGCAGCACCTCCTCACCGCAAAGGAAATCAAATTGAGGATCAACATACCTGCTGGTACCAACGTGCCGGGAGATTATGAAATGCTGCAATTCATTCATCGGAATTTTTTACACAATGCCATAAAATTTTCTCCGGATTACGGGGTAATA
>Ga0116227_10013132_pt1 | contig 13160 bp, 4 predicted proteins | sample S1TSphgellanicum_FD_89693 | JGI IMG/M metagenome (GOLD analysis project Ga0116227, IMG submission 89693) | Host-associated microbial communities from peat moss isolated from Minnesota, USA - S1T2_Fb - Sphagnum magellanicum MG | ecosystem: Host-associated > Plants > Peat moss > Unclassified...
AAAAGAAATATTTTTCAAAAATTGTGGTTCTGGTTCTAGAATTGGGTCTTGGTTCCAGTTCAGGATCTAGTATCAGGTCCAATTGAAAACCTGGTTCCAGTTCTAGAACCAGGTCTGGGTTCCCCTTTTCAATCGAGAACTGGGTGCAGTTTTAAACTTTCCAAAAATCAGACCTGGGTCCAATTTGGTTCTGGGTAAGTGGAACCAGGCGGAACAGGTGCTAGCTGGCCAAACTGGGTAATCACCCAAGGCTAAAGTAACCCATCTTTGGCACCTAAATATTGCCAATATCCAATTTTTTTTTTGAGGGTGGTGTATATCACATTGCCAGGTCATTGCATTTTAGCCAGTATAGCCAGCTGATTGTAGAACAAAATTTAGGTGTATAGCCTTAAAGCTATACTTAATTTGTCTACTGGGCTCATTCAATGTTTTTGATTTTAAAAACAATTTATCCCTAATACTTAACAGCTGCTCCACCGTGGTAGCCCCACCACCACCAGCATTTCTTTTCAAAAAGTTGAAAAAGAAAGAAAAAAGAAAAACCCTGTATAGAAAAAAGCAGGGATGGGAGCCCATCCACAAGAAATACAAGGCAAATAAAAGCACCAAAACACAACCCAGTAAGGAATATAACAATGAAGACACCACTAATAGAAAACTCTAAACTAGAAAACACTGCTTGTGAGAGAGAGAAGGGTCCTTCACTCTGAGTAAGGAATACTAATATGTTGAATATGGAAGTTGCAGAACACCACACATGAAAAGGGGCTTAATATGAAAATAACAATAACTTAGATAATTAATAGTTACTAATTAATAATTATGAACTAAATAATAATTAGCTAATACATTGGATAATTATGAAATAATATTTATAAATACTTAATATGAACTAATTATCAATTAATTAAAATTTAGTGTAACTAATTAATCATTAATTAATTAATTAATTACACTAGTTAGGTAGGTAAGTAAGAATATATAGGTAGATAGGTAGTTAATTTGCATAAATATAAATTAAATACAACTTTATAAATACACCAATGGAAACATACCACCATTATACCCCTAATAGAATTTAACAAAAGTACACATACCTTTTTTTTAAATTTTGATACCCCTATGTATACCTTTAGGGGCTATCTTGACACGTTAGTGATGTGACTAAATTTTGTTCTATTTACAACTAATGGGACATATGGGCATAATCATGGATGAAAACAATTCTAAAGTGCAGGATGAAGAAGTCATTAATTGCAAATGTAGTCATGGCATAGTTGCAAGAATAATCAAAGGTGAAAAATAATTACAAAAATGATTATAGCAAGTTGCAAATGAGGATTAGCTACACATAATTGCAAATGCATTAATTGCATTTTGGGGGATTTCTCCTAGTTTATGCATTTTTTTATTGAGATTTCCATTTCTATAGTCCTTATGATGTTAATACCAAAATTCAAATCCTTAATATGAGTCATGGTTTAGCAAATTCATTAATGAGCAACTTCATCTGATTAGTTCAAGTTAAATAAAAAATGAAAGTCAAGATGTTCCACAAGGTGAGATGGTCATTATGATTAGCCATCATTGAAATGTCGTCAATTAAAAAAATTGCATTGTCTAATTTAAACCCCTAACTTTTTTGCTTTAATCTTTGCACTTGTAAACTTAGTTGTTGCAATGTGATGTTGTTTGTGCATCATGTAGTGTGTAAATCTTTCAAGCTTCAACCTTCCAACCTTTGAATTGAGAGGCATACAATTAAACCTACACACACATGCAAAGAAAGGAGCATCGCAAGTTCATAAAAGTCAATTTGAAGGAAGTCTAAAAGTAGATGATGATTAATACAATCACAATTTCAACTTGGGAATGAATATAAAAAATTAGAACAACCTAGGAGGAGCAAATATTTCCATTTCAAACAATGATAATGTTATCTTCTTGAATCTAAAAATTGAATTTTATTCTACATGGAATTAATGCAAGATAGATACCTAGGTTTTAGGGGTATACTATAATAGTTCTTTAATATCATCAACAACTATATGGTGTTTCTAGGTCTTATACCAACTACTACTTGTCGCTTGATATTAGATAAAATGAATTTCCTTACTTACAAGTCACATCCATCCATGTGATGTGGAAGCTAATACAACCATGTAACCATGGCCACAAATATGTTTGGCCAAGATGTCACCACCATTGCAAAAATGATCAATGTTGATCTTCTTATATAGGTGCTTGAGCAGTGGGGTCACAATTGACAACATAGGTATTGGCAATAGAAAAATATGTTTATTATCATATGAAGGTGTGGCAATGCTCATTTTGAGATTTATTATATTCTAATGATGAACTAATGGATATATGAAGGAAAACAAGTACTAACCTTGGGATGCAATGACTTAGTGCTTGGACAAAAACAAGAAACATCTTTCACTTGGTGGAAATAAAAACAATGATTCATGAATTGGGGTTGTGATAACATAACAACAAGAGGTGTAGAACCTTTAGTGGCACCATAAGCAAGCCTCATTGGCAATTAAGAATTCACACCACAATAAATCAAGTTATGTGGACCACAAAGGGCACCATACCCTTGCATCTTCAAAAGGTTCATATCATGATTGGATCCAAAAAAGTCATAGTTTTGACCATTTGTCCCCACCACAGGAAAAACATTCCTTTCAAAATGAAAATGGCAAATTATCCTTGGGCAATGAAGAGTTGGAGATGCTTAGGTATCTTTCTTCACACAACTCTACACTTTTTTTACCGTTTCATATCAAGGTTTTTGCCACACCAAAGAATATGGATTAGGTCACAACCTTTAGAGATGTGCCATCATACATTCATCATTTTGAAAGTCTTCTTTATAGGCTAATAGATCATCAATGGTTAGAGGAAGAGCTCTCAAACCAAGGAAAGAGATGAAGCATCTCGAAAAAATCATGAAGCTTCAAGTGGTAAATGAAATTGACAAAGTGACCATAGATCACAAACATAAATAGTTTCATTCCTTAATGACATATTTGTTAATCTATCTATTCAAGATTATTATTTTTGGTTTTTGCATAGAGATGATGCTTAAATAAAAGAGTATTTAGTCATAAGAAAGTCATTTCTATTGACAATTAACCATTGAAGTGTTCAAAGGTATCATATATGTGACAACAAGGTATAATAAACCTCCAACTAATAAACAAAATTGTAGTTTTTGACCAAAATTTAACAACTAGGTGGCCACTACAAATATGGACAATGGGGAATGATTTTCTTTTATAAGTGTGTTCAATTAGTATTTGGATGCCAATTTTCACTACATGCTTGTAATGAAAAGGCTTGAATTTCCACAAATGTGAGAACTTCCATTATGATTACAATTTAATTGATTACATTTATGTTGTGGTAGTATTCTTCTATCCTATTCATTGGAAACTCTACAATATCTTAGAATACATATTAGTTATTTTTTTCATCTAATTGAAAGAGGTGATGATGGAGTGTAGGTGCAATTGGTAAGGTTTCTTCAATCAACCATGTCCCATATTCTTGGCAAAATTGTACCCATGGAAAGACCACACAAACTTTGCACTAGAAAGTAGAATAATTGACAAGTGATGCACTCCTAAGTTCTTCCCTAGAAGATTTACCATTGAATCCCTAAAAGGTAACAACAAAAAGAAGGTAAAAGGAAGGACTTGGGGCACATTCCTTGACTTTGTGCACTAAGCAAAGAGAGATGTGTGAGCTTTGAGATGGGGAAAGTGTGACACGTTCTCAAGCTCTTCATGGATGAGTCATATGCACAAGCCATACAATTTAGGTGGTTAGTGGAAATGCAACCAATTTTGGGTCACGGACTTGCTAAACATTTGCATGGCCTAGAGTTGGGAGGAGGCCACCACCTTCCTCCTTATAATATATTTTGTTCTTATTTATGCAAGTTGTTTCCAAATGGTATTTTTTTTCAAGACTCCTAAATGGGCGTCTCTAAGTTGGGACTTTTGTTGTATTGAATTTGTCACCTTGTGTTTTTTTTGTTCAAGCTTGTTTTGCATTTGTGACACATTATCTTGTAATTCTTGTCAAAAACTTTCCAACTCCATGATAAACATCCCCATTGGATATTATTTGACCTTTTTTCTTAGGTTTTTGTGGTCAAAAATCAAATTGGCACTTTGATTATTGGCCTTTCTTTTAACCATAACTCTTAGCTTCAAATGGAAAATGTGAGCTCAATTTTGATATCTACATTTTAAAAGCTTTTCCATTGCATGAAAAATTATAAATATGAACCAAGTTTACCCCTTGTATTTTTGTCCCCAAGGTATGGGACATCCCAGAAATCACATGAATGCTTCCTTTTCATTCACCCAATGTTTTAGGCCTTTTTCTTGCTTTAATTTGTTCTTGGTCCATTTCTTGTTTGTCTTGCCCTAGCCTTGGTCATGACCTCAACTCATCACAAACTTCCTTAGGCAAAATTTCAATATGATTATAATGAATTATTAGATTTATGTTATTTATTAAGTTTTTTTAGCCAAAGCGCAAAACAAGATGGACACGACTTTCCATACCATAAGGAATAGCACTTTTTCACAAATAAATAATAGTTAACAATGTTGTGTATTATTGATGAAAAAGAAGTTACAATGTTTTTGTCTTTTAAGGTCGCCAATCGTTGATTGGAGGTTGTTTGGGCTTTTCCCAATTACTTGTGATTGGATTACTTACCAGTAGATAATAACGATCCCAAGATTTGATCACAATGTTGTAAAAATGAATTAATAAAAATTTTACTATTATTTATATTTACCAAATCAAAATTTTTTAAAAATCATCATTTTTGATTCATGGAAATAATTTCACATCATTATTGTCTGTTTTTCACTTTATTATCTTATTGTTGATAAAATGCTTGTTGAAAATATATAAACATAATGAACAATGGTTTTGATTTATTAATTGCATGATTATGACAATGAAAAGAATAATGGTTTGTCATTTTACCATAATTTTCATGACACAAATGCAAAAATTTACCATTCAAGGAGATTTCAAATTTATATTATTTAAAATAATAATTATGTTTATGTTGATATTATGATAGGAAAATATAATTTAAATATTTGTTGAAATAACAAGAAAATCAGATTTGATCCAAATTACATTATATAACAATTCCCAATTTTTTACATAATTATTTTTCCCTAGGAAGTTTGTGATGAAGGTTAATGTTATGATAGTTTAAAATAAACATTTGATTGTGATTTATTAAAGTTAATAAGAAAAAATGATCTGGATATTGGCCACATACATTAGTAGAAAAACCCATATTTGTGATTTCAATTTGTGACTAGAATTTAGTTATAAATTTGATTTCCAAAACTAATTTTCTTATTAGTTGCATAAGTATAGTTGTACCGAACATGTAGTCGCAAATATGATCTAAGCATGACATTAACACAATGCGCATGTATAAGGTATACAATCAATCATATATTTTGACCGTATAAATTTTTGTGATTAATTATCATAATGTGCAACTTGCTTACCAACCAATTACACATTGCCACATGACACAATTTATGTGTTCCAAGTAATGAAAATTGAAATAAATTTTTTTAATCTCCATCAATCATATGGATGTTTCAATATTGATACATGTGGCCAAATTAGTTTTTGCCATGTGGCATAATTTATGCGTTTTTATATTTTTAAATATTTTTTTTCATTGTGATTGTTCATTTTAAATGGTCATATATTGTGATGTGTGGCACAATAAAAAATTGCCACATGGCATAATTTGTGCATTTCCAAAATTATTTTTTTAATATTATGATTGTTAATTTAAAATGTTCTTATATTGTGAGACATGTATAATTTGTGCGTTTTTAAATCAATTTAAATGTTTTTACTATGAATGTTCATTTTAAATGGCACAATCAAAAGTTGCCACATGGAAAATACATTGAATTTTTGAAAATTTGAAAATACATACCTATTACCTACCTACCTACCCAAGTCAAAAATAGGACCCTAGGTAGGTAAGCATGTAGGATGGTAGAAAGGTAAATGAATTAAACTGTAACAATGTAGGTGTTTTTTTTTTTAATTTTATGTTTTTGTTTTCAAGGTTAAACTTTTTTGAATTCATCCCAAATTGGCACATGTATTTTAATGTGAGAACATAAGAAAGATAACTATTTTCTATAAATTTTAAAATGAGATTCAACGACGAAACCTATAGGTTAAATATTTTAGTTGCACCTTCATTGCAAACTGGGCTACAATTAGAAAAACATTCTCCCACATACTCTTTGTGTGTGTTTTAAAAAATAAATTATACAATTAAATATGTAATTACTTGATAATTTCATATGTGAACATGTTATTTAAATGAATGATTTGAATTAATTAGTCCAATTCAGATAATTAATTATCAAAGTAATTAACTTGATTTTATATCTGAATTTCAATTATCTGAAATAATTGATTAATAATTAGTTTTAAGAATTCAAAACCTAAAATTTAATTATTTAGATTGATTATTTGAATTCAAATAAAATTTAATAATCTTTCACTTCGATTCCCAAACTTGATTATTTAAATTAACTAATTAAAGTAATTATTTGAATCAATTAATTGAATTAATGAGTCTAATTCATCTAATTTTTTGGTGAACTATTTCAAATAATCAATTATGTAATATTAATAATCTGAATTAGATAAATTAATTCGGATTAATAGTTATTTATGAATACATTAAGTAAATTAAGTAATATATAATATTTAATGGTTAAGAAATTAGTGAAAATAATTTAATATTTAATATTAAATAACAATCTATTTACGCATTGACTCATTAAGTAAATATTAAATATGTGTTAATAACTAATTATTATATATTGTTAATATTAATTAAATTTAATGAACCAATTAAGTAACATTGATTATTTCATAGTTTATATTAACTAATCAAGTAGTTTGATAATACTAATTCATCAATAAATAGGATTTTTTAATATGATGATTATATCATATTAATATTATTTCACCACTATTATTTAATCATATCTTATAAGATATGGTATATTTTTTAAACAAACCATATAAAATCAAAATGAAAATTTTGAATTTCAATATACCCATAATATGAGCAAATATATGCATAGTATACATTAAATGCAAATTAAATATTTTAATACACCATGAATATAAGCTAAATATACTTAAATATGATAAATACACTTAAGATATGCTTAATGTACATTGAATACAAGCTAAATATATTCTTAGTGTAGTCCACAATACCATAATGTACATTAAATGTAAAAGCACACCATAAGAACTAACCAAGTTATAATTAATTTTGCAATGAAATGAACATAGGGCCCTATTTTTGGATGAAAAATTCAAGAAGTTCGACAATATGAAAGGATGTGTAATTTTGTAATTACACCATATATAGTCACAAAAATAGTAACAAATTTAAAAGCATACTGAGTAGTTGTAAACATGATAAAACATAGTTGTAAATGATAGATAACATGTAGTCGCAAATGAAATGGTTACATGATAAAAGGTTTCTCATAGTGATATAATCTCAAAAGGCGATCAAGTCTTTACAAGCACAAATACATGACACCTTTTTCATTTTGTTTAGATGTCTTTGCACCATCAAATGAGCAACCCTAAACCCCCCTAAGCCTTGGAAACAAAGCAAAACCATTCCAATATTTAAAGTAGTTCAACGTCCAACTAACTACCAAACTTGGAACCAATCTTATTCCATTTACACAATATGTAATAAAAGGACCCCCAAAAACATATTTTAAGGGATTGTCATTTTCATCATCAAACTTTGGGTTGTTGCCAAACATGTTGTTGATGATAAAAAACAAAATGTTTTTATTGTAGTTATATCATGACTAATAGTGAAAAGGGGTTTCATAAATGGCTTAACAATGCTCAAACAACAAATCAAATAAACATGTGAAAGCAAAACAAGTATTTGGAGTTCTTTATTTTTATTATAAGTTAATCTTTTTAAAAACTTTGGTTTAGAAAAATATTATTCTCATTTAGCACAATAGTGGAGGGAGGACTTCAAGGTTTTGAAAAAATTTATGGGGAACATTAGCCGCTTTGACACTACAACAAATGCTTATTGGAGTGAACTTTTCCCACAAAAGTTTAAGTCCCATTACAAAATAATGTATATAATTGTCTCCTTTGTGGTCCTTATTCAATATTTTTGTTTTTAGTTTATATGTGTGCTAATGGAGCAAAATGAATCAAGGACTTTGTAAGGTGACTAATAAAAACTTTGTTGAAGTTTTGTTGTAAGGAGCTCAAGTTTTGGTATTGCAACATGAGGTTGTTCAATGGTCATTTTTCTCTTATTAATTAACCATCTTGGATTTAGATTATCAAATGTTAATGTTTAGGCAAACTTCAAAGCAAGTTCTTCATCATTTTTTTGGTGAAAACAACATTTAACAATGGTGGAAGAACATGCATTTGTTGCAAAGGAAAAGGCATTTGTTGTAAAGGCAAAGTTGTGAATGTAGAAATTGATTATGGAGATAGAAATTCATGAAAACTATGAAACACTATGGGACTCTTTCAAGAAACCAAAGGTTGGTTGTCTATCCTCCTTTAATAGGGGCTTCTTTTCTCAACAACATTGACAACATCCCTTGATTCAATTTTGGATGTAGTAAATATAATAATTCCTTGTATAGTCTATAGGTAACACATTGTAGATAGTGATGTTTTATTTTGTTTGTTAAGCATACTAGTGATCCAAAGGATGTTATCCCTTTGCAAATAAAGTTTACACAAATATTGCAAAAGGTAATGGATTTTTAATTATTTTAGTTCATGGTTGCAAAGGTTTTTTTCCATGAAGTGTTCAATACATTTCCACAATGTCTTGAAGGATTTCAAATATCTAATGCAAGTTGTAATTGGAGATCATCAATCTTTATCAAACTATTGACTCCATTTTTGTTGCCATGCAATCAAACCACAAAAGCCATGTTGTTGTATTATAGCCATGATACAGTTTCTTGATAAAACAAGGATGGAAGTAAAATGATGTTTTTGAATATCTTCCATAAACCTTTTGATGGCCCTACTTCAATTTTAGGGTGAAACATGGTTGGCCATTGCATTTTTGCATATATTTGCAGTATTAATAGGGGCCCAATACAAATGTGACTTTGCTTTCAAATTGAAGGATTTCATGACTCCCCTAGTCCATGTTAAAAGCATGTGGTAGGGTTATTGACGTATAGTTATGATAAAGTGTGCATTGAATTACCTAGAGCATTCAATTTGCAACTCTCAACCAATTTCCTTATGAAGTTTTTCAAGTTGTTAAATTGTCCATATGCATATTTATTCAATAAATCTAGAACTAACTTTTTATACACGAGTTTTGAGATCACATGATCTAGTGCATGCCAAAAATTAGGCTAATTTGGTGTGAGTGCCACAAATTTTATGAAAATATTAGTCCATTACGGTTCTAAGTTGAAAATATTCATTTCAAGTAATGGATTTGAAGTTTTCAAATTTCAACAACATGATGCTTTCAAGAATAATCGTCTAGGAACAATCATTTTCAAACATTTGATTAAAACTATACATTTTTTATGTACTCCTTTCCATGGACAAAATTTTAAGACTTAACTTTCAATAAATTATCCCAAATGACTATGAGATTGCCAAAACCAAAAAGTTGGTGTTTAATACATATGTGATTGTTTTAGATGGTGGCAAATTTTCATTTTTTGAAAACAACAAATTTTGCTAATATTAATATCATGTGTTGTGTTAAACTATTAATTAAACATTCACAACTATTTGAAAAAAATACAAAAAAGGGTAAAAAAATCTACAATGACAAAATTTTAGGGTTTTTTAGGTCTAATATTGTAGTATACACCTCCCAAAATGTGGTGCATTTAATTCTAAACTTTTTGGTATTTAAGCCTTATGATTAAATTTTTAAAAATTTTAATACTATTTTTGAAAATTAAAAAAATTAATTAAAAAATCATGGGTATATTTATGGTATACATTATAAAAAAAACTCATTTATCATTTTAGATTACATTGGGCATTTGGCTTCATTAGTCATTCAAATAAATGTTTGAAATGGATTTTATGCATTGGCCCATCTCACATTGGTTGTCACCTTCTATTTTTATCAAAATTTCAATTTACCACATACTTATGGTCAACACCCTACAAAACCCCCATTTGTGAGATGAAAATATGAAATGCTTCACATGGTTCACAATCATGATTCAAAATATGTGGAATCACATTTGAAATAAATGTAGTATTTTTTTGTAAAAGGTTTAAAATCATTTCAATTGGTTTTGGAATATAATTTCATTTTTTAGTATGCAAATACATTCATATCTATCATGAAATACATTTTAAAAAATTTATTATTATTATTTCGTGGGTTATGTTCTATTATAATATGCAAAAAAAATAAATTAAAATATTTTAATGTTGACATGTTTTAAGTTCAAAAACATTCATTTTGGTAACATGTGACTACATAAAAGAAGTCACTAGAGCTTGCTTTTACCCCTTTGGTACAATGTGATCATATTAAATTAAAAAACCTTTCTAGAATTTGAAGGTTAGTTTCATGTATATTGTGATTTTATGATTCAAATACCATGGGGTTTTTATATCATCTTGGTGTTCAATATTTTGTTGGGGACATATGGAAAATTACCATTTGGGACAATACTTTGCCTCCCCCTCCATGCTTTAACCCTTTATAAAATTGATTGAAAAACTTGCAATGGATAACATTATGGCATGAAAAGTCCCTGGTGGAACTGAGAACAATACAAAAAAATTGTAAAAAAATTGAAACAACACACAAGGATGATCAAATAATGCATATGATGGTTAATCATGTTAATGATTAATTATGAGTGTATGTAAGGCATTTGAAAATGAAAAAAAGAAAACCACCAAAATATGAACTAAAATTGTTGGTGGATGATAACATGGATGTTTCGTTAATGTTGAAAGGTAGACATTCCTTATGTTCAAGCAATTCCAATGAATCACCTTTGTACACGCTAAAGCAGTATGATTCATAATCACACCTTGTTCCAAGCCATGGTGCCAATTTTTGGCATGTACTCATTGGAATGGTATTTTAAATTCTTATTCTTATTTTAAATAATATGTAAAAATTTGGTTATGCAAAGCCATGTGGAGCCCTAGTTCAATAGGTAATTATTAAAAAAAAGGTTTCAATAAAAAACAAATGATCACAAGTCAAATCCAATCAATACCAACAATTCTAGAATTTATGTTTTGTCAAACAAAATTGTAAAAACAACATGTATATTTATTTAAATGAAAGTTATTAAAGATGAGGCTTTATTTTTAGTATCTTGATTACTTCTAAAATTTGATGATTTTATTTCTAATTTTGGTCATTATTTTTTGGAAAGGTCACATGAATTGGTTGAAGGCCAATGTAAACCATCACTTACATTGGACCATGGTTCATTTTGGGTGAACCAACATCTACACCAGTACCTTGGTAAAACACCCAAAAATTGTTTAAACGACTTTTAAATATTGTAGATATCCCATATTTAGACTAAATTAGGGTCTCCAAGGCCAAATATAACATTTGTTGGGTTTAGTTTGGTCATTACAAGGAGTGCCATAGGACCCCATTACTCAATTGGACAATGTTCTTTTCTTTGGATACTAAGCCAAAAGATGATATTTCTCCAATATTAAGAAACATTCTTCCTTGTAAACTTTCATGATCATGTTTTTGCAGCAATTGGATCTAGATGGGATTTTCCTCAACAGATCATTGATGTTTTTGGCATAGCACTAAGCCCACAAAAGTTGATATTTGTACTTGGTTAACTTGCAATAGGGGTATTCTTGTTGGCTCCTAGTGAAAGTGTATGGTGATTTCTCCTCATTGCCATGTTTATTAAGAGTCTTTCATTGAAATTCCATAGCATTGTTTGTTGACCTATTCCAAAGTTACCCCCAAATGTATTGCATTCTTCTAGCTTAGGAAAAGATGGGAGGCCTTTCAAGACATCTTCCTTTCAGCCTTGAAGTCATTATTCTTGGTGAAATTGTTGTTAAAGCTTAGAAGATGATGTTTCCCTTACTTCAAAGGCTGATGATGATTATTTTTTCTTTTCCTAGACAACTAGTGGACATTTTATGAAATTTCATTTTTTATTTTTGAGGGGCTAAAAGATGATGCTTCAACTTTGATAAGGAGTACTCTAGTTCTAAGATCATTCATCAAAGCTAGACCTCTACTTTTGAGGTGGGCGTGGTCATCTAATGGGCCGTTAACAAACATAGGAACTCTCGCGAAACTAGCAAGCAAGGTAATATTGATCACAATTTTAGATCCTGATGGTTGCTATTTGATTTTTTTGGCATGAATAATAACACCATCAAATGGTGTGTTCTTCTGGCTTTGTATTTTTTTGATTCATGATTAATTCTTTGATGTGGTTGGTGCTACCTTCCCTTTGGGGTTTCTCCTCATGAAGGTGAAGTGGGTGTTGATTCACCCTGGTTCCTACAGCTGTAGGTTTAGCTCCTTGAGCGAGGTCTAATGTTAGAGGTCAAAAGTAACCCATGGAATGTTAAATTTGCACTTGGAGACCTTCATCTCGTCTAAGGATACCACATGGTGGTGTCAGTTTGGGGACCCAAGCGTTAAAACAATTGTTTTGAGGTCTCAAGGTATTTTGACACCTCACCTTTTGTCTTTAGGGAGGAAAAAAAAAAAAAGCAATTTGAATGTAGGTAGGTAAGTTAGTAAAAAGATGGGGTTTTGAGACAAAGCGGGAAGGAGAGAACAAATAGGTGAGCAAAGAAAGAGCCTTTCCTGGGACTTTCAATCCATTCACCCATGTAGAAATTAGGGGGAAATTCCCCAATTCTTGAGGTAGCAGAAGTGACTATTCTACTTTTAGGCTTGCTTGGAGTTTTTCCAGCAGTCTAGAAATTAGTGAAATTTCCCTATTTCTTGAGGGGGGGGGGGGGGGGGGGGGAAAAGAAACAACATTTTGGGTTCCCTCCTGTTTATGAAAAACAACACAAAATAACCC
>Ga0116227_10013133_pt1 | contig 13160 bp, 14 predicted proteins | sample S1TSphgellanicum_FD_89693 | JGI IMG/M metagenome (GOLD analysis project Ga0116227, IMG submission 89693) | Host-associated microbial communities from peat moss isolated from Minnesota, USA - S1T2_Fb - Sphagnum magellanicum MG | ecosystem: Host-associated > Plants > Peat moss > Unclassified...
CTTCGTCGACGCCGACCCGCTGTGTCTCGAGGCCGCCAAGGTGAACCTCGAACCCCTGCACCTGCCCGGCGCGGCGCACTTCGTGCGCGCGACGCTGCCCTTCTGGCAGCCGCCGACCGACCTGGACCTCGTCCTCGGTGATCCACCCTACGGGCCACTCGACGTGGCAAGTTTGTTGAAGGAGGTGCACGCGTCGCGGGTGATCATCGAGAACGATCGTCACGTCGAGGCGCCCCCAGGCTGGATCGTTACCAAAACCAAGCGCTACGGCACTACGCTCGTTACGATGTTGGAACCGCACGAAGGGGAAATCGAGTGACGGTTGGACTTATTCCGGGTTCCTTTGATCCCTTCCACAACGGTCACCTCGAGGTGGTCGAACGGGCCTCGCACATCTTCGATCAGATCGTGGTCGCCGCGATTCGAAATCCTCAGAAATCCGAGGCGCTCTTCGACCTCGAGGAGCGTCGCGAGATGATCGCCGAGAGTTGCGCGCACCTCGACAACGTGCGCATCGTCTCGATATCCACCCTGCTCGTGAACGTGGCGCGCGACGTCGACGCGACCGCCATAGTAAAAGGGCTTCGCGCGGTGTCGGACTTCGAGAGCGAGCTCCAGATGGCCCAGATGAACCGGTCCCTGTCGGGGGTGGAGACCTTATTCATACCCACTAGTTCGAATCACTCGTTCATCGCGTCGCGACTGCTGCGTGAGGTCGCTCGCTACGGCGGGGACGTGTCGACCTTCGTGCCGCCGCCCGTCGCGCTGCGACTCGAGAAACTGTTCCCCAAGGCCCCGTCGTGACCACCTTCGACGGCTACGACGACCCCGAGGAGTTCGCGCCACCCGAGTACGTGACGCGCCGCGACATCGAGACCGACCTGCGTGACCTGATCGAGCTCATCGAGAGCGCCAAGCAGATGCCCCTGTCGAACTCGGCGTTGATACCGCGTGACGAGGTGTTGGGGCTGCTGAGCCAGGCCCTCGCGAACCTGCCCGAGGAGATCCGCGAGGCGCGTTGGGCCCTGCGCGACCGCGAGGACCTGATGGCGGCCGAGGTGCAAAAGGCCCAGCAGTTGATGGACCAGGTGCGCGCCGAGGCGGCGCGCATGGTCGACAAGACCGAGATCGTGCGTCAGTCGCGCCTGAAGGCCGAGCAGATCATCGCCGACGCGCAGAGCCAGGCGCGCACGATGATCAATCAGTCCGAGGACTTCATCGACGGCAAGTTGGCCAACTTCGAGATCGTCCTCGAGCGCCTGCTCAAGACCGCACGCTCGGGTCGGGACCGACTGAACTCCCAGGGCCTACCGACGTCGATGATCGAACCGCTTCCCGCGCCGAGCGACGACAATCTCTATCCACCGGGTTTCGCGCGACCGTTGCCCGACGACTCCTCGTTCTTCGACCAGGACGCGGTCTAGCGCGTGGCGTCGCCCTTCCTCGTCCCGGTCGCCCAGATCCTGCGCGACGTGCCGTCGACCTACGTGGTGTCCTTCGAGGCCCCCTTTGACGAGCACCACGAGTTCGCCCCGCGCGGACCCGCCGAGACCGACGTCTTCGCCGAGGCGACGCTCAAGGTGCGCCTCACCCTGCAGAGTTACAGCGGGGGACTTCGGGCCAAGGGCAAGGTCGAGGCACCCTGGCACGGGGTCTGTCGTCGCTGTTCGGTCCCGGTGCTCGGGGTGAGTCTCGTGAGCGTCGACGAGCGCTTCGTCGATACGCGCGCGCCCGACGACGAGGAGGCCTACCTCATCGAGAACGACTTCGTGGACCTCGCCCCCCTCGCGCACGACGCGATTTTCCTGGATTTACCGCTCGCGCCGCTGTGCCGCGACGACTGTCGGGGTCTGTGTCCCTACTGCGGGACCGACCGGAACGAGGCCAGTTGTGACTGCCAGGTCCCGCTCGACCCGCGCTGGGCTACACTTGATGGACTCCGATTCATGGACGTGGCGTCCGAAGAATCCAGAGAAGTGTGACGGGCGCGCCCGTTCTGGCGAAAGAGACGACGAATGGCAGTTCCCAAGCGAAAGACCAGCAAGGCCAAGACCCGGAGCCGTCGCGCGGCCAACTGGCGCCTGGCCCGACCCGCTCGCAGCGTCTGTCCCCAGTGCGCCACCTCCAAGTTGCCGCACGTGGTGTGCCCCAACTGCGGTTGGTACAAGAACCGCGTCGCCGTCGAGGTCAACTGAGTTGAGTCTGCCCATCGCCCTTGACGCGATGGGAGGCGACTTTGCACCCAGCGAAGTCATCGCCGGCGCTCGACGCGCCGTGGACGAGCTGGGGCTCGCGGTCACTCTCGTCGGCGTCCCCGAACTCATGGGCGACCCGCTCGGTCTGCCGGTCGTGGCGTGCAGCGAGGTCATCGCCATGGACGACGATCCGGCGAACAGCGTGCGCAAGAAGAAGGACTCCTCGCTCGTTCGCTGCGCTGAACTGGTGCGCGACGGCGAGGCGTCCGCCATGGTCTCGGCGGGCAACACCGGTGCGACGATGGCGTCGGCGCTGCTGCGCATGGGTCGTCTACCGGGCGTGGTGCGTCCGTGCATCGTCACCCCGATCCCCAACCCCGGGGGCAACCCGACCGCGCTCGTCGACGCGGGCGCGAACGCCGAGTGCACGCCCGAGATGTTGGTGCAGTTCGCCCTCATGGGTTCGGCGTTCGTCACGGCCCGCTTCGGCGTCGACTCACCCAAGGTGGGACTGCTCTCGATCGGCGAGGAGTCGACCAAGGGCACGCCGCTCGTGAAGGAGACCCACGAACTGCTGGCCAGTCACGAACTCGTCGACTTCTACGGCAACGTCGAGGGTCGTGACCTGCTGCCCTCGAACGCGGACGTCGTGGTGACCGACGGCTTCACGGGCAACGTCGCGCTCAAGACGCTCGAGGGGGCGCTCAAGTACATCTTCTCGACGGTCCTCGAGGTCATTGGCACCAACGAGGAGACGAAGAGGGCGGGCGACGCGCTCTTTCCGTATTTATTGCCCTTGGCGAGTGAACTCAACCCGGACAATCACGGGGGCGCGATGTTGCTCGGGCTGAAGGGCATCTGCGTGATCAGTCACGGCTCCTCGTCGGCGACCGCGATCATGAACGCCCTGCGCGTGGCGGCCGAGATGGACGAGGCGGGCGTGGTGGACAAGGTCCGGGTCGCCATACGACCTGATCAAGACTAGGAATCAACCGCGCCCGGCGCGCCAGCCGGTAATCTGGTGCAGCAATACAAAGGAGTGGTGATGACCACAAACGCTGGCAACACGTCGTCGCTCGATCGAGCCCAGGTCCTCGGCATCGTGAAGGAAGAACTGGCCGAAATCCTCGAAAAGAGCCCCGAGGATATCAGTGAGGACGTACCGTTCACCGACCTCGGCGCGGACTCGCTCGCGCTCATTGAACTCGTAGAAGCACTCGAAGAGACGCTGGCTTCCTACGCGTCCGGTTTCCACATCGACGACGAGGACCTCGAGGGCCTGGTCTCGGTGCGCGACGCCGTTGACTACGTGGTGGTCAAGCTGCAAGTCGCGTAGCGAGGTCCGTGAGCCTCTTGCTCTCCTCGAACGCCGCGCTCGCTGAGGCCCTGGGACTGCGTCCCGACAGTGAGGTCCTCGCGCTCGCCCTCACCCACTCGAGTTACGCCGCCGAACATCACGTGGCGTCGAACGAACGCCTCGAGTTCCTCGGCGACGCCGTGGTGGACCTCGCGGTCGCCGACCTCATCGTTCGCGAGTACCCCGACCTCGACGAGGGCGCCAGTTCGGTCACGCGTTCGCGCGTGGTGAACGAAGCGTCACTGGCGCGCGCCGCGACCCGCCTCGAACTCGCGCGCTACGTGCGCATTGGCCGGGGCGTGCGAAAGGAGCAGGGGCTCGAGCGTCCCTCGTTGCTCGCGGACGCGTTCGAGTCGGTGGTCGCCGCGATCTACCTCGAGCGCGGCTACGACGCCGCGAAGACCTTCGTCCAGGACGCGTTGCGTGAGGACGTCGCGGACGCCTCGGCGCTTCGTGACACGCTCGATCCCAAGACGCGACTTCGACAGTGGGCTCACGCGCGCGGCCTCGAGGCGCCGGTCTACGAAGTGGTGGGAGAGGGCCCCGCCCACGAGACGGTCTTTCGCGCCACGGTGCGCGTGGGCGACACGGTGTTCGCCAGCGGTCGCGCCCCTTCGAAGAAGCGGGCGGAGACCCTCGCCGCGACCAACGCGTGGGAGGCGCTCGCCGATGCCTGAACTACCCGAGGTCGAGACGGTCCGCGTGATCCTCGCGCGCGACCTCGTGGGCAAGAAGATCAAGGCGGTCGCGGTGACCAACGGTCGGGCGGTGCGCCGTCATAAGTCGGCGAAGGACTTTCGCACGTTGCTCGAGGGTCACACCGTCAAGGTGGTCCAACGCCTCGGCAAGAACCTCATCCTCGGGCTCGAGAGCGGCAATCATCTGGTGATCCATCTCGGCATGAGCGGTCAGCTCCTGCACGCCAAGTCCGCCAAGGAGGTCAAACCCAAGCACACCCACGTGGTCTTCACCTTCGCGACGGGCGACGAGCTTCGCTACGTCGACCCGCGCACCTTCGGCGAACTCTACGTCTCGATACCGCCGCCCGAGGGAGCCGAGGTCGAGATCTCGAAGTTCGCGCGCCTCTCGATCGGCGGCGAGGGACTGCAACTTCGTCGCCAGATCCCCGAACTCGCGCACCTGGGGGTCGACCCCTTCGAGGACCAGATTGGCTGGGACCGCTTCGCCGCGATCTTGCGCAGTCGCTCGACCGCCCTCAAGGTCGTGCTCACCGACCAGGACATCATCGCGGGCGTCGGCAACATCTACGCCGACGAGTCGCTCTTCTCGGCGGGCCTGCGCTACGACCGATCGGCCGAGTCGTTGTCGACGATCGAGATACGACGTCTGCACCGATCGATCGCGGAGATCCTCGCCGAGGCGATCAAGTGCGGTGGTTCGACACTGGACGACGAGCAGTTCGTCAATCCCGACGGCAAGCCCGGCACCTTCCAGCAGTACCACCAGGTCTATAACCGCGAGGGTGGCGCGTGCTTCCAATGCCGTGCGGTGATCGAACGAGTGACCTTCCATCAACGCTCGACGTACTTCTGTCCTAAGTGCCAGAGTTAGTCGCGGTTAGTCGCGAGTGCCGACGAGAAGGTTGCTAGCGTCGGGCCGTGTTTCTTAAGCGACTGACCATGAAGGGCTTCAAGTCCTTCGCCGACACCACCGTCCTCGAGTTCGAGACTGGCGTCACGGCCGTGGTGGGACCGAACGGGTCGGGTAAGTCCAACGTCGTCGACGCCGTCACCTGGGTGCTCGGGGCCCAGAGCACGCGCGCGCTGCGCAGCGCCAAGATGGACGACGTCATCTTCGCGGGCACCACCAATCGCGCCGCTCTGGGGCGCGCCGAGGTGACCCTCACGATCGACAACGCGTCGGGGCATCTCGCCGTCGACGGGGCCGAGGTCACCATCTCGCGCACGCTCTTTCGAAGTGGCGACTCCGAGTACGCGATCAACGGCGTGACCTGTCGCCTCTTGGACGTCCAGGAACTGCTCAGTGACACGGGCGTGGGACGCCAACAGCACATGATCATTGGCCAGGGCCAGTTGGACTCGGTGCTCAACTCCAGTTCGGAGAACCGTCGCGCGGTGATCGAAGAGGCGGCGGGCGTGCTCAAACACCGCCGGCGAAAGGAGCGCGCCGAACGTCGCTTGGTCGCCACCCAGGAGAACCTGGAACGTCTGGGCGACCTGGTGCGCGAGGTGCGGCGTCAGATGCGTCCGCTCGAGCGCCAGGCCACGTCCGCGCGCACCTTCGGTGACGTCGAGGCCGAGTTGCGCCGCGCCCGTCACGCCCTGTTCAGTGAACGGCTCAACGGCTTCGAGACCCGCCGGCGCCACGTCGAAGAGGTGATCACCACCGCGAACGCGAGTGAGCGCGCCCTGCGCAGTGAACTCGTGACCCTCGACGCGCAGGCGACCTCGGCCGCGGCCGAGATGGCGAGTCGCCGTGAGGAGACGCTCGCCTCGACCCTCGGCACCCTCCAGGGACTCAGCGAGCGCGCGCGAGGCACGCTCTCGGTGCTCGCGGAACGTGAGCGCTCGTTGCGCATGGCGTTGATCGCGTCGGCCGACGAGAACGTCATCGCCACCCTCGAGGCGGACGCCGCCAAGCTCGTGGCCGACCTCGCGGGACTCGAGAGTGAGGAGTCCGAGCTCGGACTCGAACGCGAACGACTGAGCGAGGCGCGCGCGTCCTTCGCGCTGCACGAAGATGCTTTCGAACGAGCGTGGGCGAGTGCGTCGAGCGAGGGCGACCAGGCGGCCTTGCAGGCGGCGCGCGACCGAATCGAGTTACTCGAGCGTTCGCTCGCGCGGCTACGCGAGAGTCAACGGCGCAGTACCGCGCGACTGGTCGAGACCCAGCGCAAACTGGAGGTGACCTCCACGTCGCGCGACGCGCTCGTCCTCGACGAGCGCGAGGCGGGCGCCACCCTCGCCGCGGCCCTCGAGGAGCGTTCGGCGGCCGAGCGCGCGGCGAGCGACGCCGAGCGTGAACGGGTCGAGGCCGACGACGCCCTGCGCGAGGCGACCGACGTGGCGGCGCGCACCCAGGCCCGGGCCGAGGCGCTCGCGCGCGCGCTCGACGAGATATCGGGTTCGGGGGGTCGGGCGATCATCGGGAAGCTCGAGGGCGTGCTCGGTGCGTTCCTCGACTTGATCGAGATCGACGAGGGCTGGGACCGCGCCGTCGAATCGGCCGCGGGCGCCTCGGTGGGCGCGATGATCGTCGACGGTCGAAGGTCCGCGCGCGCCGCGCTCGAGGCGTTGCGCCGCGAGGGTGGTGCGGGACTCGTGCTGCCGGTGCGCGACGCACTGGTGGCGGCACCGCGCGCGCCCGAGGGTTGTGTCGCTCTGCGTTCACTCGTCCGTGCGCGACACGGCGCGCCCGAGCACGTCACCGGCGTCCTCGACGCCCTCTTCTCGAGGGCCTTCGTGGCCCCCGACTGGGAGTCGGGGATCGACCTCGCACTGGCGAACCCCGAACTGGTCATCGTGACGCGAGAGGGGGACCGTTTCGCGACCTCGGGATGGCGCGTGGCGTCGGGTCGGGCCCTCGTGACCAAGTCGACGGTCGACGAGGCCATGATCAGCGCACGCGAGGCGGACGAGAGGATCGGCCCGGTGCGCGCGCGTCGTGACGAGGCCGATCGCGCGGCGGTCGCCGCACGCCAACGACTCAATCGCGCCACCACCGCGCACGCCCAGGCGCAGGCGCAACTCGAGAGCATCGGTCGCGAGGCGCTTCGCCTGAAGGGCGTGCTCGAGGACCTCGGCGCCGAGGAGCAGTCGCTGGTGGCTGAGGTGGGCGAACTCGGTGCGCAAGTGGACGCTCTCGAACTCGAGCGCGAGACCCTCGCGCGCGAGCTGCCGGCCATCGAGGAGGCGGTCGCGAGCGCCGGGGACAAGCAACGCGCCATGCACGAGGCGCGCGCCGCACTCGAGAGTGATCGCGACGACGTGAACGCCCTCGCGACCGCCCTGTCGAGGCGCGAGGCCCAGTTCGCGGAGCGACGTCGACTCATCAATCAGCGCCAGGCCGAGATCGAGGCACGACTCGAGGGGCGCAACTCTGAGCGACTCGAGGCGGCCAGTCGTCGCGAGTCGTTGGAGTTCGACCTCGGCGTACTCGAGCGCCTGGCCGCGATGGTGACGCGCGCGTCCGAGGACATCCGCACGTCCCAAGAGGCCCTGGACTCGACCTACCGCGAACAACTCGAGGCGTCGCGCGCCTCGGCCGAGCGACTCGAGTCCCTTCGACGACAGCGCAACGACGCCGAGCAACGACTCAGCGAGATCAGCGACGTGCTCCGCCGCGGCGAGATCGAACGAGCCGAACTCGCCGTGATGGTCGCAAACCTCCACGAGGTCATTCGCCGCGACCTCGGTCTCGAACCGCACGAGATGGGTTCGATCGAGGAGGTCGACGTGCCCGAAGGGGTGTCGCTCGAACAACTCGTCGCCGAGCTCGAGGCGAGGATCGCCTCGCTCGGACCGATCAACCCGCTCGCCCTCGAGGAGCTCAGCGCGCTCGAGGTCCGTTACCGCGAACTCGACGAGCAGGTGAGCGACGTGCGCCACGCGCGACGCGAACTCCAAGAGGTCCTGCGGGCGCTCGACGAGGAGATAATGGCGACGTTCTCGAGCGCGGTGGCGGACGTGAACGAACACTTCTCGACGCTCGTGTCCATGCTCTTTCCGGGGGGACAGGGTCGCCTGTTACTCACCGAACCCGAGGACCTGTTGAACACCGGCGTCGAGATCGAGGTCCGGCCCATGGGTCGCAACGTGCGGCGCATCTCGCTCTTGTCGGGCGGCGAGCGCTCCATGGCGGCCCTCGCCTTCCTCTTCGCGGTGTTTCGTTCGCGGCCGTCGCCGTTCTATCTGATGGACGAGGTGGAGGCCGCCCTCGACGACGTGAACCTCCAGCGCTTCTTGAGTTTGATCGACGAGTTCCGCGACGAGGCCCAGTTACTCATCGTCACGCACCAAAAGCGCACCATGGAGGCGGCCGACGCGCTCTACGGGGTGACCATGGTCCCGGGCGCCTCGTCCAAGGTCGTCAGCCAGCGCGTGAATCGCGTGCTCGAGGTGGAGCGCGCGTGATCGTCGTCATCATCGTGGTCGTGGTGGTCGTCGTGCTCGGTGGCGTGCTCGTCGTGCGTCGGCGTTCGTCGCGCGCGAGTGCGCCCCGGGTGCGCGCGGCGATGCCCGAGGTCCTCGTGCGCGACGTCGCGAGTCGTCCCTCGCTGGGCGACGTCGAGGACCTCGAACGTCGCTTGGGCTCCTCGCGGTCGTTGTTCGATCGCGTGCGGTCGCTGTCCGCGCTCGGCGCGCTGAGCGACGAACAACTCGACGTCGTCCAAGAGGTGCTGTTGCGCAGCGACGTGGGACTCGCCACGACCAACGAGATCGTCGCGAGTCTTCGCGCGAGTGGCGCCCCCCAGGGCGTCGCGAACGCCCTGCGCGAGGCGTTGTTGTCGTCACTGCGCGCGGACCGTTCGGTGCGCGTCGACGCGAGTGACGGTCGCGTACCCGTGTGGCTGTTCGTCGGCGTGAACGGCGTGGGAAAGACGACGTCGATCGGCAAACTCGCCCAACGCCAGATCAACGAGGGCCGCACGGTCGTCTTGGCGGCCGGTGACACCTTCCGGGCCGCCGCCGCCGAGCAGTTGGCGCAGTGGGCGTCGCGAAGTGGGGCCGACCTCGTGCGCGCGAGCGAAGGGGCGGACCCCGGTTCGGTCGTGCACGACGCGCTCGGTCGCGCCCGCGCGAGGGGGGCGGACCTGGTCCTCGCCGATACCGCCGGTCGGCGCGCGAACAGCACGAATCTGCTCGACGAGCTCGCCAAGATTCGTCGCGTCGCTGATCGCGACCCTGGCGAGGTCGTCGAGACGTTCATGGTCCTTGACGCGACCACCGGACAGAACGCCCTTAGTCAAGCGCGCGAGTTCCTCGCCGCGGCGGCGGTGACGGGCATCGTGCTCACCAAGCTCGACGGCACGGCGCGCGGGGGCATCGTGGTGGCGATCGAGCGGGAGTTGGCCATACCGGTCAAGTTCGTGGGGGTGGGTGAGGGCGTCGAGGACCTTCTCGTCTTTAACCCCGAGAACTTCGTCGATTCCTTGTTGCGGGCCTGACGGTAAAGTTCCCACACCATGTTCGACGCCCTCAGTGAACGACTCGAGCGCATCTCGGGGTCGCTGCGTTCGCGCGGACGCCTGAGCGACGCCGACCTCGACGACGCCCTCGATCAAGTGCGTTCGGCGTTGCTCGAGGCGGACGTCGAACTCGGCGTGGTCGGCGCGTTCTTGAGTGCGGTGCGCGACCGGGTGACGGGCGAGGCCCTGAGTCAGAGTCTCTCGCCGGGCCAACAGGTGATCAAGGCGGTGCACGAGCAGCTGGTCGAGGTGCTCGGCTCGAGTGCCCTCAAGGTCACCTACGCCTCGCGACCACCGACCGTGATCCTGCTCGCGGGTCTCCAGGGCGCGGGTAAGACCACGACCGCGGCGAAACTGGCCCTGTGGTTCAAGCAACAGGGCCGCCAACCGTACCTCGTGGCGGCGGACCTCGCGCGACCGGCCGCGGTCGAACAGCTGCGCGTGCTCGCCCAACAGATCGGCGTCGACGTCTTCTCGGACTCAAGCACGCCGGTCAAGGTCGCCAAGCGCGGCGTCGCCGAGGCGGCGCGGCTCGGACGTGACGTGGTGATCATCGACACCGCGGGGCGTCTCGCCATCGACGAGGCGCTGATGCGCGAGGTGCGGGCCATCAGCGCGGCGACCTCACCGCACTACACGTTCCTCGTACTCGACGCGGTCACCGGTCAAGACGCGGTGCACACCGCCAAGACCTTCCACGACGCGCTCGAACTCTCCGGGATGATCGTCACCAAGCTGGACTACGACGCGCGCGGCGGCGCGATCCTCTCGGCGCGCGGCGTCGTCGGGCGACCGGTGGTGTTCGCGTCCACGGGCGAGAAGCTCGCGGACTTCGACCTCTTTCACCCCGACCGGATGGCCTCGCGAATCCTGGGCATGGGTGACGTGTTGTCACTGATCGAACAGGCCGAGCGCACCATGGACCAGGACGTCGTCGCCGAGTCGGCCGGTCGCATGATGAGTGGCACCTTCACCCTCGATGACTTCATGGCCCAGTTGAACCAGGTGCGAAAGATGGGTTCACTCGGCGGACTCATGAAGTTGATGCCCGGGGTGACCAAGGAGATGCGCAGCGCGGCCGCCAACGTCGACGAGGGACAACTCAACAAGATCGAGGCGATCGTGAACTCGATGACCAAGCGCGAACGTCGTGAGCCGGTGATCATCGACGGATCGCGGCGCGCGCGCATCGCGCGCGGTTCGGGCACCAGCGTCAGCGCGGTCAATCAGTTGCTCAAACAATTCGGCGAGATGCGAAAGATGATGCGCCAAATGGGCAACGCCGGTCCCATGACGCCCGGTCCCTCGGGCAAGCTCGCGTCGCTCGCGGCGCGCGCCCAGGCCCAGCGCGCGGAGTCGGTGCCCGCGGGATTCGAGTCCCTGGCGGCCGGCATGGCGAGTGCGACGCCCGCGCGTTCGGGGGGCGGTGCGAAAAACAAGAAGAAGAAGGGCGGCAGGGTCACACCCCCTAAACAACGCTAAACTTTGTCGCTCGGGTATATCGCCCAGTTCTGGTGAACCGGGACCAAAAGTTTTGAAGGGAAATTCGTCGTGGCCGTGAAACTCCGCCTAGTGCGCATGGGTAAGAAGAAGCAACCGACCTATCGCGTGGTCGCCGCTGAGAGTCGTCGGGCCCGCTCGGGGGCGTTCCTCGAGATCGTGGGCACCTACCAGCCCCGCGGCGTCTCCGCCGCGAGTCCCGAGACCGTGTTCTCGATCGACAACGACAAAGTGGTGCACTGGCTCCAGCACGGCGCCCAGCCCACGGAACGAGTCGCCAAGTTGCTGAAGGCGAGTGGGGCGCTCGACGCGTTCGAGGCCGCGAAGGCCGCCAAGTGAGCGACGTGCACGACGAGTACGTCGCCGGTGACATCAACACGATCGACGACGACGAGGTCGACGACGTCGACGACGTCGACGGCGACTTCGACGGCGCGCAGCGAGCCTTGACGGCGACCGCGGTGCTCGAGTACATCGCCAAGTCACTCGCCGAGGACCCAGAGGCCGTGTCGGTGGACGTGAGCGAACGCCAGGGCAAGGTCGTGCTCTCACTGAGCGTGGGGGCGAACGACATGGGTCGCGTCATTGGTCGACGTGGTCGCACCGCCCAGGCCATTCGCGCCCTCGTGGGTGCGGCGGGCGCGCGTGACGGCGTGACCACCTCGGTCGACATCGTCGACTAGTCGGTGGCGAACGAGCCTTCCCTGCTCGAGGTCGGGCGCATCATCAAGGCGCACGGACTAAAGGGTCAAGTACTCGTGGACCTGTGGACCGACCGCCTCGAACGCATGGCCGTGGGCGCCGAACTCGAGAGCGACCGCGGACCCGTCGTCGTCCTCGCGTCGATCGCGCACCAGGACCGCTTCATCGTCACCTTCGACCAGATACGTAACCGCGACGAGGCCGAGGCCTGGCGTGGGGTCGTGTTGCGCGCGCCACGCGTGCACGACGACGACGTCATCTGGATCGACGAACTCTTCGACGCGGAACTCTTCGACCAGACGGGTACCCGGCGTGGTCGAGTGGTCGAGATCGAGGCGAACCCCGCGAGCGACATCATGGTCCTCGACTCGGGCGCCCTCGTGCCGCTCACGTTCGTCACCCACGTCGAGCCGGGCGTGCGCGTGGACGTGGACGTGCCCGAGGGGCTGTTCGAATGACGTTGCGCGTCGACGTCCTGACGCTGTTTCCCGACGCGATCCGCCAGTACGCGGGCACGTCGGTACTGGGTCGCGCGCACGAACGTGGCGTCTTCGACCTCTTCGTCCACGACTTTCGTGACGCCACCACCGACGCGCACCGCAGCGTGGACGACACCCCTTTCGGCGGGGGAGCGGGGATGGTGCTTCGCCCCGAGCCCATCGTGGCCACGATCGAGGCGACGCCCGGACTCGCGCGTCCGGTCCTGGCGCTCAGCGCGTCGGGACGTACGTTCAACCACGACGTCGCGACCGAGCTGAGCGAACTCGAGGGCTTCACGTTGCTCTGTGGTCGCTACGAGGGCTTCGACCAACGCGTGCTCGACCTCGTGGTGGACGACGAGATCTCGCTGGGGGACTTCGTGCTGGCGGGCGGCGAACTCGCCGCGCTGTGCGTCCTCGAGTCGGTCGTGCGGCTGCTTCCGGGGGCGCTCGGCAACGAGGACTCGCGCGTCGAGGAGACCTTCGCGAACGGCTTGCTCGAGTACCCTCAGTACACCAAGCCCGCGGAGTTCCGCGGGCTCGAGGTGCCCGAGGTGTTGCGCTCGGCTGATCCCGCGCGCATCGCGCGCTGGCGTCTCGCCCAGTCGCTTCGGCGCACCATCGAGCGACGAAGCGACCTGATCGAGCGTCGCGGCGGTCTGAGCGACGGCGAGCGCGCCGTACTGGAGGAATTCCCGGCGTTGGATGACCCGGCCCACAACGGCTAAACTTCGTAAGCCTCAGTGATCCGAAAGGGA
>Ga0116227_10013134_pt1 | contig 13159 bp, 13 predicted proteins | sample S1TSphgellanicum_FD_89693 | JGI IMG/M metagenome (GOLD analysis project Ga0116227, IMG submission 89693) | Host-associated microbial communities from peat moss isolated from Minnesota, USA - S1T2_Fb - Sphagnum magellanicum MG | ecosystem: Host-associated > Plants > Peat moss > Unclassified...
AAAAAAGAAGAAGAAATCGCCATTTTTTCAGAATAGGTTCCAATAGGTCCCCAAAACAAAAATATTCGACGATAAGTGAATTAAGATATTAGTTGAGATCTGGATTTCAGGACCTCGACAGACGGACAGTTGGGATCTGGGTTTCAGGACCTCGACAGATGGACAGACGCCACCTGCGGGTTGTGCCATAGAAAAGGCCGGTTTTGCTAGCGTGTGTCTCTCCGCCACCTGCGGGTTCTGCCACAGAAAAGGCCATGTCTGTGCAGAATTGTCGTCGGACAGACAGACAGACAGAACAAGTGAATTTATATAGTAGATGGAGTATCTTTTTGTGTCAATTGGTCTCCAATTACATTACAAAATGGTCAGGTTGTGATGGTTCTAAATAGAGTATGTTATTGGACCTTCTCAAATCTTTGAAAACAGGAGAATTCAAAAGGAAAAATGCACATATTAAACAACAATAGGGTGAAAGTAGTGTAAATTGGAGAGCAATTGACACAAAAAAATACTTCACAAAGAGAACAAACCTTTGGAAATTAATTCCAATAATTTTCTAATCAAGTGACCTAAACTTTAACTCAGGTGATGGTCACATGTGGGTGTGGCTACCTCCAAGGACCAAAGCACTTTGTCCCAAGTTTTCATCCAACCAGTCACAGCCCAGTAAATGATGATCTTTAGTGTTAACTCTTCCCATTTTTTAGGGTTCCATCAATTTAGGACATTTTTCATTTTTTTGGTGGGCGCCCTGTGAATATGCAGTATACCAATTCCATTTATTTTTTCCAATTTTGCGATATTGCCAAAGTAGTGATCAACTTTAAAAAAATATTTAGCCAAATTTGAGTATAAGCAAGATATAAAGGTAAAAATAATTCAAGAATCCTAGAACTATACTTTTGGCTACTTATTGGAACCTAATATACAAGTATGGCATTTAATATTCTTTCAAAACTTGGTGGAAAAAAGAAACCCCCAAAACCCAGTTGTTTTTTCACATTTCCTGTTTTTAATTTCCCTTCAGGAACAAAAATAAACCCAAAAAACGCACACATGCACCAAATTGGTAATCATCAATAAAACCAGATTTAGCCAAATTTGACAATAAACAAGATATGAAGGTGAAAATAATTCAAGCATCCAAGAACTATATTTTTGGCTACTTAACAGAACCTAATTTTAAAATATGACTTTTTCTTTTAATATTCTCTTAAAATCTGATGGACTAAAAACAAAACCCAGTTTTTTTTTTCTTTTTTCACATTTCCTGTTTTTAATTTCCCTAGGCCAACAAAAATAAAGTCAAAAAATATAACACACACACACACACGCAATGCACATCAGGACTCAGGAGTTGAATTTCCAAAGCGTACTATGGACTCTTGGGAAATTTTCGCTCATTTATTGAACTCTCTGAATACATTCTATGCATGTCTTGAAGGAGACTAGTCGCTGCACACAGTACTCTACTAAAAGCTTCCTTCTTTTCTAAGATTTGCACTTGAAAAATACTTGATACAATTGGACAATGTTTGTAGACTTTCGCAAACTTGCAGGTCTTGTAGGCAATCTTGATAAACTAATTTGCTGCGGGATGTCAAGCAGGCGAGAACTCTGTTTTTTTTAAACTAGATAGAAAGAAAGTGCCAGTTTATATCCCGTACTAGCTGATCACTGCTATATGGAACTAGTTGTAGGTAGGTTACACACTAGGTAGTTTGGGTACTGGATAACCATGACTTGCTCAACGTACATATTCAGTTAGAGATGAGTAGAGTTGCGCTGCAAGGCTTTCCAGCGCCCGGCTCGCAAAACCCGTTGATGATAACTCGCAGCCAATGCTGCTCCCAGCATTGGTCCTACCCAGAAAATCCACTGCACAGCAGCAAAAATACCCAAAACAAAAAATTAGAAAAAAACTTGTAAACATGTCGTCCCAAGCTGCATATATTAATCAACCACAAGTTGCAGATCTGACATGTTGTTTGTTCATTATTTTTAGCATATTGCATTAAGATGAGCTCAAGTATTGATCACCAAGGGATGTACATTTTTCATGATTTTTCTTGTTCTAGCACGTTGTCGTGCAAAGAGATGTGACCTTTAGCCTGCAACAAAGTTACAAGCTGTGCCTGGTGCCCAGCCATGTTTCACTCATGTTTTATGGTTCATTGTACAGTGCAGAAATCTGCGGTTAACGAACTGGTCGATCACATAATGTAAAATATTGCTAGTCCAGGATTGAAGACTTGATGACTTTCGAGGGTATAATTAGCTGTGATAATTACTTGCTGGTGCCAACCGGTGTGGCGGTTGTATATGACTGCAGCCCCAAAGCTTCTCGCTGGGTTGATGCCTGTTCCAGTGATGGGGATGGTCGCCAAATGAACCATGAACACCGCAAATCCGATGGGCAGCGGGGCTAGAACCTGCATCATCAAAGTAATAAATTTGCCGCACACATCTATATATTACACCACAAGTTAACTAACACATTAGTACCACAGATGAATATCTACGTCCAACAGTGAAACGCAAGCTTCCAAATGTATGGTCTTCAAAACTTATTGTTTAGATGCTCAATGATTGTTTTCTGCTGGACATGAAAGTGTACAACAAATGGTGGATCAGAAAAGGAAAACTGAACAAGCCAGTAAGAAGTCTAGTTATAGCTAGCTGCACAGAAAGTGCTGCAGCAGAAATGAGACTCTCAAATTTGCGTATTGCAGCTCTTGAGCAATCCACAAGTTTACAGCAGCTAGTTAGTTAGCGCGTCCAGACCTCCTCGCACATATACTACTCCTAGTTTATATATACCCAATATGGAGAAGTGAAAAGAGTCAAGACGTACCGGAACATGGGAATCACGGGCATTGCGTTTGGGATCAGTTGCAGAGAATACAGTGTACACCAACACGAAAGTCCCGATGATTTCAGCACCCAAGCCTGTACCTACGCTGTAACCAGGTGCCACATGGTTCACCCCTCCTCCGTAGTTCTCGTAGAATGAACTCTGGAAGCCCTTCACCAGCCCTACCCCGCAGATGGCACCCAGACACTGGGCGACTATGTACGCTAGAGCTCGTGGAAGCGTCACCTTCCTTGCTAGGAATAGTCCAAATGTTACCGCTGGGTTGATGTGCCCACCTAGTGCAGCAGATGCAAACAAAGTATATATTCATCACGATAATGATTCTGCAATGTTGATCAGCCTACCTGCAAGAAAACTTCAAGCTAAAGCGACGTGCTGCAAGTGTGTTTGATGTTTCTTACCTGAGATACCAGCCGTGCAGTAAACAAGGACGAAGATCATGCCGCCAAAAGACCAAGCAATTCCCAGAATACCAACGCCCCCGCAGTTGGGAGCTTCTCGGCTAGCTCCGATCACAACCGCCACAGTAATATACAGAAACAAGAGCGTGGCAACAAACTCCGCGATCACAGCCCGATAGAAAGCCCAGCGTACCAACTCTCCAGCATCTACGAGTGGCGAGGGGGGTGGATCAACATAGTCCTTGATGTGGTGGTGTGATCCCTGATCTTCGACCTGCTTACTATCATGTTTGGACTCCATGAGGGATGATGATTTCCCTGATCACTAGAGCTTCAGCTACAAGTTGTTTGCTGAACAGAAGATCTCTACAGTACTAGAGAAACAACCGTAAGGTCAATGTCAAGAGATTGATCCCACGATCACTTCAAGTGTCAGCTAGATTCTCAACCTTATCTTGATCTCTATAAACTGGAATACCACTCACTCACTCCAAGGGGGGAATGATCAGAAAACGAGAGCAAGGTGCGCGGTAGTTGCGCTGGAATTCTCATTAGCTGCTGCAACAGTTCTAGCTAGCCTGAAGAGAGGCTAGAAAGAGCTGGGAGCTTTGAATGCTGCAGTGATGAGCACCTGAAAGACACAGTCAAGGAACAAACTAAATATGGAAAATCTGCAAAAAAAATTACCACCTACACAAGGTCTACAACTCTATCATGATCACTGTAGTAAGGCTTGCTTTACACTAGGAGTCAGGGCTGAAAAAACTTGGGGCCAACTTTGAGCATTTTTGGTTTGTTGTTAGGCCCCAAGTTACCTATAAATGCTAGAACATTGACGTCAGGATATCAATAAATGCTGGAACATTGGCCCCAAGGGTTGCAAATTGGCTTCCCAAATTCGATGGTATCCTTGTTCCAGCCTTGGGGCCAATACAGAGCTATGAAGTTCAGCATTTATTAGTAACTTGGGGCAGATTGAAAAGTTTTTTTTTCCCCTATTTCAGCCTTGACTCCTAGTGTAAAAGTGTGCCTAAGTGTACTTCCACCTGATCACTCCATCCAGATTCTTCACATCTGTAAAATACCAAACAAACCCAAGGTCACATGTACAGCCAGTGATATTTTCTTCCCAATTTTCTGATATTGCGTCATCATTGGCGAGAGCATTCCAACAGGGATTTAGCATTAAAATGGCTACAGGTCTTTAGAACCCGTCTAAATAATAATAACAATTAGTTGAAACAAATGCTACCCAACTAAAATCAGAGTTCAAATGAGGCAATATATTTTCGGAATAATAATAATCACTACCATCATCGAAATTTGGCGATTGTTTCCAAAAAAAGAGAATATTCGACAGACATAACGCCAAAAAAATGCTGGTAACAGCACCATGATGATCCTGCGCAAGGTACACACACACACTCTCTCTCTCTCTCTCTCTATCTATATATATATATATATCCGTGTGTGATGAACGTGACTCCATGGGTACAGAAGTACAACGCACATTTCATGCAATTATAGCGTTGCCGGATCCCGGCCGGAATCTAGACAGTCGGCTATTCACATGATTGGATCTACATCTTCTTGTTGAGGATCCAAACGGCTCTTGATAAACGGCTCTTAATAGGAACAGTGGGGAAGAAAGGCTCGAGCGCGCCCACACACGCGCGCGCAGCCACCCACCCACCCACCCACACAGTGGCCGATCAAAAAATCGCCGAACCTGCAAGCTTATAATAAATAAATCATCGTTAGAGAAATGTTCCAGGCAGGGGAGGGGGCGGAGGTATTCTTAGAAAATAAGAACTGAGAAAGAGTCAACAGATTAACGTCTAGATCTGTCTGGAACTCCAGGGATTCGGGAATGAGCTGCCAGCGCCGGTAAGTTCTTGTAACTCTTTGAACCGAAATTGGGACGTTGGGCCAAGCGATCGAGTCCTCCTTAGTTTTCCTGAACAAAAAATATACAGAAAAAATTTTGCAGCACGCGAGTGAGATCAGTACTAGTCATATGCATGCATGGATTAGACATGGCGGGAATCTCGATCCACATGGAATGTCGTCCATGATTAAATCTACCGTATTTAACAACTGTCTTCTAGTGTCTGCGAAACGGGGTTGAAACAATTGGATAGTACAATTCCTCATTTTCAGGTTGCATATACCGAGTGCGGCCTTCTGAAGGAGGACCCCCCTCATTTGGAGGGGAGATCAAAATGAAAGATTCCAGGAAATGGAAGGTTTCAGTTTCGCCTTTTGCCCCCCCAACCCAAAGGCTACCCCAAGGTCCAGGGCAGAAGTCACTGACAATAGTGCCTTCTTCTTAGTAACATCCGAGGATGTCAACAGCTGACATTGCTTTACACAAATCTGCATGCTCTCTTACATGAGGAAATTCTGCCTGGTAATGCACCCTCCAAATGCACTGCCGCATTTGATCTCTGAGGTTGTTACATACATGGAATCCGTTTCTGTGTCCTATGTTTCAAGGACATCCAGTCGGAGGAATTTCAATTTTAGAACCACTGGCACACAGTTACATTAGATTTGTCTTGGATCAAATCAACCCAGGATTGAATGTCTGTTGTAACAAGAATTCCTACAACCAGAGGAGACCCTCATATGCATAATTCTAAGGTTGTTAGTACGAATTTAGACTTATGGATCATGACTCTCAAATTTAGTCCAAAATGGTTTGGTTTCAATCAGGATCTGGAAGTACTTAGCCAAGGATAAGGCATGATGTCATACATTTTTCCAAATGGATTGCCCCAGCATTCCATGAAGAGATCGATGAATTTCACAATAGTATGCTCTTAATGTAAAATGTTTGAATGCACAAAGAAGGTACGTAGGCTTGATATTTGGATGAATGTTGTATAAAGAGGAAAATTTGATGAATTTTATCCATTCAAACTACAAGTACTTGTATGGGAAATCTAATAGGAACTTTCTACATAACTTTTAGAACTTTTAAAGAGTTTTGGAGTGTGATGTGAATTTATGATGAGATCAATGGCTGTCATCAGTCACATTATCATATTTACACTGTGGAACAATTTGGGTGAAGTTGGCAACTATGGGAGTGGGGATCAGTGATATTTTTTTTTTGATTTTCTGATGTTGCACCATTGGCTAGCATCTCAAGAGGGATTTTGCATTAGATGGTGACCTGTTTTAGAACTTGTCTAAATGATTTAAAAACTAGTTGATAAAAAAGTCACCAAACTAAAATCAGAGTTCAAATGTGGCCCAAAAATCCCACCAAAGAAAAAATCCAAAATTCGATGAATTTTTCCAGGGAAAACGAGGATATTTTGACACAATATTCCCTTTTCATGTTTATTTTTCACATTTTGGCAATATTTCGCACAAAGGAAAAACCTCTCATGGGGATACCACAGAAACACAAACCAATTTTTTTTAGCTTGGGACCATACCCTAATGGTTTCAAGAGAGGAAACTCATGTACATTTTAGATGACCTTATTGTGTTACCTCCTTTCTCTGCAGAACATGGTTGTGCTAAAATTGTGTAGTTCAAGCAAAATGAAGTTATCCATAGAGTCACCCTGTCTTTGGGCCCTAGTTTGACCCTCTAATCCTTGTTTCATATCCAATTTGAGTGTAGCTGTAAAGTGAGCGAAATTGGGCGCCATTTCATGAAACTGGGTATCGGTTCAAAAAATTTGCAGGATCTTATTCTGAAAAGGCTTGATTTTATGTTTAAAACCTAGTTTGGTCTCCTTTCCCCCCCCCCCCACTGCTTTCATCCCAACTTCTCATTTGTCAGTCCCCAGTTTTAACAAAACTGGGACCCAGTAGCCCCAGGTTTTAGTACTTTACAGATCACTAGTGCATAAGAGTATGCATAAAAGTTGTTCATGTAGAGAAAGAGGATCCAGTTAACAAGCAGTTTGGGTATTTAGGGGTGGACTTCTAAACTCTAGGAACAAAACTGAACCTGAATCACTCAACCTGGAGCTGACTGACCCATCCTGCCAACAACAGAAAGTATCCTTGAACTAACCTGCATCCTTGCATAATTTGGCCTACCAATTGCAAGAGAATAAATTGTTCTCTGATGTAATTTGCAGATAGATTGAGAAAGTACCATTCATCTGCCTAATGATAACACAAGGGGGACATTCTTGTTGATTAGTTCAATGGAGGCAACTGATCACAACAATTTCCACAGTACACAATTAATTATGCATACCCAATTTCCATGTCTGTCCAATTTACTACCCAATAGCAACAATATATGGGTGCTGGCAAATGCACTAATTTAGAGTAGTAGCACGTGCAAACTATAACACTACTAATTTGGACAAGGTACAAATCTGACTCTGAAAGTGCTTAATTTGAAAACAAAGCAAGTTGGTGTAAACTATAACACTACTAATTTGGACAAAGTACAAATCTGACTCTGAAAGTGCTTAATTTGAAAACAAAGCAAGTTGATGATCCCAGGAGCAAGAAAGGATCAGGTCATTTGTCCAGGTTTTATGGAATGAATGCTTAAATGAGTTTTAGTAGAGCAGCAACTCAACTGCCAAGGACACAAAGCTCCTGTCTGACTAAAATAGTTAATATTCCAAGACATTGTGCTGACAAAGGAGGTCTGAGCTGTATGCTCCACTAATTTTGGATCTTGGAGCTTTTACTATTTTGTTCATAAATCCGATGGTTCTATTTTGGGTGGGTTTCCAATACAGCCACCAATTCTTGAGTGGATGAACTGACTGTGGGAGACTCGGGAGAGAACTCACAGAGCAAACAGATGGTTATTAGGACAGATGCTCTTTGTTTTCTCCTGCTCACAAAAATACAGAAGTTAATGCTTTCCTTGTGTCATCCCCCAGCACATAGGATCTCTTCTGTAAATAACCCATTTCCAGTTGGATCCAGTACTGCCAGGTTTTTCCCAGCTTACAAAGTCCATGCTTTCCTTGTGTGACGGTTTATGAACACCTACCTCATTGTAGTGTCCCTGAAATCTCACAACTGTGCAAGGAAAAAACAAATTGTTGTCTGTTTTGCAGGAAAGACTAAAAAACTCTTTACTTTTCAATCTAGAATTGGTACTTACATATATACTGAGCTTGAAAAATAGAACATTTTTTGGCCAGTTTGCTTATAATCTATTTTGGGCTACCAACTAATGCCTTGAGTTCAGGTTGATTGCTGATACCTTCAATTTAGGAAATATCTTGTACTTCACCTCCTATAGAAAGCAGACAGTTTATGATTAATTTCATGTTGGAAGTTCATTTAACATTTTTAATTACATAATTTCATATGTTTAATTTCATAATCTAATTGAATGTTTACTGCACTTAATTTTAAAAATATCAATAATTTACATTATCTGAGCCTCAAGGCATACATGCTTGATCCTCAACACTCTGTAGAAATCCGTGTCACACTGTCAAGTGTAAGTCATTATTTTGAAATGAGAAATAAAGAAATGAATTTTAAAGCATCCATATGCTAGTTCAGAGTTGAGGGTTTGGCTGAAAGCCCCCAAAGAACATGAAGTTACCAAGTGAGGACACCCAACAAACTGTCCACTTTTCAATGCAATTTGAAACTCTTGGGCATTGAGGGAATAGGTTCAACACCAAGGCTTACATATATATAGAAGGATCGAAGAGCAGCAGGTGTACAATCCATCTAATAAAATGAGCTTCATCAATTCTCCAACTCCTAGCCTAAGTGAAAATTGGGGCCCATATCTTTTTACTACACACAATTTGCACCAAAGTTCTATTTCCCTCACTTGAACATGACACAGTAGAATTTAACCTCAATAGATTGTTGACAGACATTGCAACCAAAAGGCCTGTTGTCAACACCATTTTCATTAATCCTACACTTCATTTGGTAAGTGAACCAGTACTAACCAACACACCAGCCAAAAGCCCCCTTAGGATTCAGTTGAGGTTGAACCCCAACTGAACTGACTGCCACACTTCAACTTGGTAAACTTTCCTGCAAAAATTAAGTCATGTCAGTTGTTGGCAGGTAGGATAATCCGTGGCTACTAGGTTAGTATGTATGTTGATACATAGCTAAGGGCTACTTGGTAATCAGCAGTTTTGGGCAGGTGCCCAGTTTGGCAGATTAGAACCATCAGTTCCGATTAGTAACAACCAAACTAGAACAGGGTCTCATTTTCAAAGCCAGAATCAGATTTTTTTTAAGAGCCAAAATCCGAATCAAGTCCCCAGTTCTATTCATTTGTGGAACTCAATCCAGAACCAAGGTTTTTGAAATAAAATGTTTTTGGGCAAAAATAGAAATGGGGTTAACTGGCAGTTAACAACCAATTCCAGTCCAGGTTGCTAATACCAGACCAGAAGCAGATTCGATTTGAAGAACCAGGAACCAGAACTGAATTTTTCAAGAACTGGAACCAGAACCATTCTAATTTTTTTTTAGAACCGGAAGAACTGGACCTGGACAAAATTACAGATTCCATTTATGTGTGGAACCAGAACCAGAACCATTCAAGCTTATCTTTTAGAAGCAGAACCAGAGATTCTTCATAAAAGTAAAAAACTGCCCAACACTGGTATATAGCAGCTTGTCAAAAGTAAAAACAGAAACCAAGGTTAACTAGGGAACTGGAACAGAATAGGAACAATGCCTGTGCACCCACCATCCATCCCTCCGTGGTGTGCTGGTTGCTATTGCTTCACTCTTGACACTTACCTGCCTAAAAGATGAATAAAATCTATGGGGAAAAACAGAACAAGTGTTCTAAGACTCTGAATCAATGCAAGGTGCAGTTCCTTCAATATGTCTAACCCAAGACAAAGGAAACTAACAAGGCAAGGATGAAACTCAAATTAAGAAGTTGTACCTGCTTCCCCTGAAACTTTGGCATAGGTCAAAGATACTTGTGCACTGGATTTCTTACCAAAATTGAGCACTACTTGAATCCCTTGTAGAGTCATCATAGCCCCCTGGCATGGAAAAGTCCTACACCACCAAGTTTAAAAACATAACACAAATTGAATGAGCATGCACATCCAGATCCAACTGATGGTCTGAATTTTCCTCCAACCTTTAAGCATCATCAAGTTCCATCAACATCTGAGTTGCCGAAAGAACTGGCTCAGAACACCTTTTAGTGCACATAAGGTATACAACCTCCATCCTCCTTGACTTGGACCCATGGTGCTTCATCCCCTTGTTCTTAACCTCTCCTGCCCACACTCTTTTGAAAGTGCCTTTATATTTCTCCTTGGCTCCCTTCTCACTGAAACTCTTGGCCTCCTTCCCCTCATCTTTGTGATTCCATGTCTTCTTGTTGATATCACTCTGTGTTCCTACCCAGAATTAACTACATATACCCATACTCTGAAAATCCACTTGGGTCAAGATTGGTATAACTACAGATCCAAATGTGCCTCCATCACTTAGACATCATTCACAAGTCGTTCCTATATCCAATCCCAACACAGGTAAAGAGAATAAGTTCCAGAGATAGAATCTGCTTTGATCTAATATGCATTCACTAGTACTGAGAATTTCTCAACAGTTACAATTGAAGTCAACTTGAAAGGAATTGAGAAATGATGCAGCAATGAGGTTACAGACATTAGATCTGACAACTTAACACAACCCAATCAGCAAGCATGAGAAAAAGGAAACCAAATCCTTAAGAAACTAGAAAACAACACCAAAAACAAAACTTAGTTGTGGTTTTGAATGACACAGACAGTACATGACACGGGCTATGATGACTCTGTGGCATGGGAGTAGAGTCATCATAGTACAATTTTGGGGGACATCAAGTTCCTCCAACCTTTCAATGTTCAGTGTTTGTGGTTTTGAATGACAGAGACAGTCACACACATGCTCAGGGACCTTCAGCAGCAACATGTTTGGTATTGACCTCATGCCATAACGTCCCCCCTGATTTGATCAGATCCAATCAATGGGTGGAGGTTAATGAAATAGGTTTAGAAATAGCTTCCTAACTTAGAATTTTAAAACCCTTAAATAATCATTTCGAACATTGTAAAGGCACAAACACTGACCAGAAATGTTTCTTTGTTAAGCAACCATTTGGCTCAATTTGTGAGTCAATTTAAAAGAGACTTTGAACAGTAGCCTTTCTTATCAGCAGTCCAATAGCCTCCCATTTGAGTAACAAAGAATTGTTTAGAGCTACAAAAGCCATGAGTGAAAAGATAGGGGGGGAGAGAGCTTGAGCTCTTGCAAACACCCACGCCCACAGACGACAACAAGTCCTCCAAAAAAACAGTGGTGAAGATCCGTCACACGCGCGTCAGTCGATGTGAATGTAGAACGGTCACTAAGCGCGCCAGTCAATGTGAACGTAGAACGGTCACTAAGCGCGCTAGTTGATGTAGAACAGTCACTGAGGCACATCATGAATGTCAACTCTAGTTGAGCTTAACATCTCAACACTCCCCTTCAAGCTCAACTCCAACTCCATCACTCCAAGCATGCTGCGGAATCGGTGATGCTTCTCAGTTCCCAAGACCTTGGTGAAGATGTCAACAACCTGATCCTTTGTGCTGACATAAGTAAGATTAATCTCACCTACCAAGACCTTCTCCCTGATGAAGTGATAATGAACCTCAATGTGTTTCGTCCATGCATGAAACATTGGGTTCCTAGCCAACTGAATACTGCTAAGGTTATCACAATATATGACAACTTGTATGTCCACATGTAGCCCCAAATCTCCAAGTAGTTTGCGGAGCCAAGCTACCTCACATGTTGCCATCGCAGCACCCCTGTACTCTGCTTCTGTGCTCGACAAGGCAACTGTCGGTTGCTTCTTGCTAATCCAAGTAACAGCAACACTCCCAAAAGAGAACATAAAACCGCTAATAGATCTCCTGTCTGAGATGCTACCAACCCAATCAGCATCTATGTATCCATGCACCTGCAACTCCGTGCTAGCTTCATAAAAGAGACCATAATCTACTGTGGCACTCACATAGCGTAATGTGTGCCTCACACCATCCAAATGTGGCTTCCAAGGAACTTGCATAAACTGGCTCTCCAACCCAACTGTGTAGTTTAAGTCCGGCCTGGTGATCGTCATGTAGATAAGACTGCCCACTATCTTCCTCTACATAGTGGCATCCTCTAAAACCTCACTTGCATCTGCACTCAACTTGCCATTCTGATTCAGTGGTATAGAAATGGGCTTACAACCAACCATACCATATTTGGACAGCATGTCCAATGCATATTGTCGCTGTAACAACCATATACCCTCAGGCGTCCTGATGACCTCAATGCCTTGGAAGAATTTAAGCTCACCCAGATCCTTCATGTCAAACTTCTACTTAAGGAAATGTTTTACATGCTGAACTTCCTTCTCATTATCACCCCCAACAATCAAATCATCCACGTAGATAGTGATGACCACAATGCCCTCATCACTTTTACGCACATAGAGTGAATGATCTGCATCTGACATACGAAAGCCAATGGTGACAAGATAGTCTGCAATTTTGTCATGCCATGCTCTCGGTGCCTGTTTCAGTCCATACAAGGCTTTACGCAGCCTGCACACATAATTTGGGTGACTCATATCCTCATATCCAGGTGGCTGGTCCAAATACACCTCTTCTTACAACTCGCCATGCAAGAAGGCATTCTTTACATCCATTTGATGTAACAGCCAACCTCTTGATGCAGCCACTGCAATCATAGCTCTCACTGTTGCCATCTTTGCAACAGGAGCAAATGTCTCCTCATAAGCAATGCCATGTGTCTAGGCATATCCTTTGGCTACTAATCTAGCCTTATACCTGCTTATGCTTCCATCCGAGTTGTGCTTCACTTTGTACACCCACTTACATCCAATAGCCTTTTTCCCTTCA
>Ga0116227_10013135_pt1 | contig 13157 bp, 6 predicted proteins | sample S1TSphgellanicum_FD_89693 | JGI IMG/M metagenome (GOLD analysis project Ga0116227, IMG submission 89693) | Host-associated microbial communities from peat moss isolated from Minnesota, USA - S1T2_Fb - Sphagnum magellanicum MG | ecosystem: Host-associated > Plants > Peat moss > Unclassified...
CCCCCCCCCCTTATAAAAAAAAAGTTATTGAGGGGGGGGGGGGGGGGGGTGCATTAAATGATGCACAATTCTGATCACACACCATTTGTTGTGAAACGAATTGTTGAACCTCCAACTCCATACCTTTCCACCAATATTGGCCTTGAAGCAAATTATAGGTCCAATGTACCCCAAAATGTCCCAACTCTTTATGGGAATGTCTCATAACACTTTCCCACACTTTTGGATGTGGTATTACATGTACATGCCCATCTAGCCATAGTTTGAAAAGGTGTTGTCTTTCCCAACAATATTTTTTGGCCCTTTGAAAGACCCGATCCTTTTCCTTGGATGTCAATCCCACATGCAACCCCCTGGTTTGTAGGTGTTAAGCCTTAAGCATCCCCAAAAATATCCATAGGTCTAATGTCATCAAGTTCCACCTCTAAATTCCCATATATGCATGAAGAATCCACTTCAACTAATTTAACTTGGAATGATACTTATTGGTAACCTTTTACCAAAATGTAAAAGAATAAAACAACATGCCGACTAAATGTTGTTTCCAAATTTGTATCCTCATGCTAATGTGCACTATTACAAAAACATGGGTTTTTCGTTATTAGCATCATGGGGTGAAATCACAATAACACGTACCATAACAAATGTAACAATTGTTTGGTTCTTTCATGTTTTAAAGTCGTAATTTAATTTTATGTTGAAATCATAAGATTTGTTTATATAGTTATATTTTTAACATATCATGGGAACATGTGAATTAATTTGAAATTAATCCAATGAATAAAAAATTAATAAAAACACTCATTAAGCAATGTAATGATTTTTTTAATAGTAAAAGGACTTGTAAATGAATTTCAAATTTTTAACATGAACATTAATAAAATAGTATGAAGAAATTTTAAAAGTTTTAAAAAAAAAATTCAACAATTTTTTCAAAAATATTCTAGGAATATTTCCCCAAAGTTAATCACAAAAGCAGTCAAAAAGTAGGCGGGTGTGGCTTGTGTTATCCCATTTGCACCCTCATGATTAAAATGATTGTAGAGTCAAATTTATTTGTTTAAAATGATTGACAATGTTTGATTTGACTAAAATCAAAATTAAATATGTTTGTTTCAACTTTAAAAACTAATTATTAATCAAAACAAACAATGTGTGTTAACACAATGTGTTTGACACAAACAAAGTGATTTACAAATCTAATGCATGATATTATAAAAAATTATATATTTATACATTTTGCAATAACCAATATATCACCATATGATATGTTGGTTGGATGGTAATGGCCTTGGGTTGTGGTAGAGAATGTGAGGGTCAAACTCCATTTTGGACATGTTGTGTTCATGACATCATCACAAGAAATCCCAATTGTCAACCCAAAAAATAACAAAAATAATAATAATAATAATTTTGAACAATATAATCACAAATCAATTGTGCCTTTGGATTCATCCATAGTTGAATTTGGAATTTTTATTTAAAATATTAATTATATATATATATAATTAATATTGCCACATCAATTAGTAATTTTAGTTATTTTAATCATTTCAAATAGCCATGTCACCTAATAGTGTTAATCATCTTACTCATTTTGGACAATCATTTCAATAAAAAAATACAGTCAAATTTTTGACATTATAAATGATTAATCTAATCTAAACAAGGACAATTTTGTCCCTTGTCTATTTTGATTAAAATTTCAATCATAAAATCTAACACAAAAACACACATATATAATAATGAATGGAAACCAACTCATTAAAACTTGGGTTCCTATTCAATTCATTAACATCCCTATTGAGTATCCCAACTTGATGTTCAACATCAAAATCATATTTTTGAAAAATGAAAGCCTAATTAGACTCCATGAAACAATTCAATGGTTGATGATCAAACACTAAGGTGAATGGGCTACCAAAAAATAACACCGACATACATCCAAAATTGGGTTACCCTATTAGGAACCACTTTTAGGACATGCAAAAACTCTTAAAGTTTTATTCTTAGGGTTTTTTATAATTAATTTTTCCATTTTTATTTAGAATGTTGGATATTTTACCGTGATTTTAATTATGGGCTTTAGTTTGAATGGTGACAAGGTATGTGTGCCCTTCACAACCATAAAATGACCAAATTTACTAGTCCTTAACCTTGTGGCCCATATTTTTTTTACAAACATTTGACTTTTTGGAATTTTAGTTGTAAATATTAATCTATAAATAGATTAAATTTGTAAACATTATATGAGTCCAAAATCTTGAGAATCTAATTGTGTTTAATCTTTTCATGTTTTTAAATTATTTTTGACATGTCATTATCAATAACACGAATAACTACGAGAACAAAGGCTAAAGGAAAGGTTAGTCTAACTTCCAAATAAGGAACAAGACAAGATTATGTGATTTGAAAACAAGAACATAAGAATTAAGAATAAAAACACGAAATGTGTAAAAGAAACGTGAAAAAAAATCTTTATTATGCTAACATATGTAAACATGAACATGAAAAAAAACATGACAAGGCTATGGTGCAAGATCATGCCTAAAACTAGTGTTGAATAAACAAAAGGAAATGAGGGGTCCTATTCTTATTTATACCCCTTTGGGGACCTAGCTCAAGGAAGCTTTCAAGGAAGCTTCTATGTGTACATCAAGTAAGGAAGCTTCTTGGGAAACTTCTTAATTAGGAGTTGACTATGAATTAACTGAAACTTAATTAAAAGTTAACTCGGATTTAATTAGAATCAACTAAGACTTAACTATGACTTAATTAAAAATTAACTAAAACTTAACTATGAATTAATTAGGACAAAATTGGGATTTAATTAAAAGTTAATTCAAAATTAACTCAGATTTAACTTGGGTTTAACTAGGAATTAACTAAGATTTGGACTTAACTAAGACTTAACTAGGATTTAACTAAGATTAAACTGGGACTTAATTTGGACTTAATTAAGATTTAACTAGGATTTAACTAAGGTTTAGTTAAAGGTTATGGATGAACATTATGGATGAATTCCATCTATTTGAAGAAGTATTTAATGTTTGCATTTGTCACATCACCTCCTTTTCTAATGATAAGTTCCACAAGGAGCAGACTCGGGCTTGTTTGGATATTGTCGATGAAATTCATGCATCTTCTCCATGGCATTCGATAGGTTCTTGATTGGTTCCCTGGTGTGCTTGTTCACATCATACCCATGCGAATGAATAAAACATTGGAATTGATAACTAGAGATTTTTGAATCTTAAATGTCTTCCATTTCATATTCATGTTCACCATCGATTTCAAAAGGTGGAGGGGGTCATGGATTCTTCTTGAAATGGTAGATGTGTGGTAAAATTCCAATAAAGAAACATGAAACACATGATGATTTCTCATAGAACCTAAAAACTTGAATTGGAAAGTCATAGCATTGATTTGTTTCACAATGAAGAATGACCTAACCTTTGATTGTCGCAACCCTACTTAGAGGGAGTGTGAAGATGAAACTCACACTCCCAAAATTGGGACTTGGGAGTCCTCCGGGACTCCCATGACTTCAGAGTTCGATTGCAGGGGTCAAAACACCTCGCATTAGGGTGTTCTTTATATCATTGGAAAGCTATCCAAGTGTAGATGTCGGAAATGGCCTCACATGGGCCATTTGGACATCAGCAGCACAAGTTATAACAAAAAGAAAGGCCGGGAGTCAAATTGGCAGTTTGACTCCCAACCATTAAACTCGAGAATCGACCTGACCCAGTGCATGCAGGGGAAGTGCGACACAATGTTGAAAAGCTCTTGAGGAGAGCTACAAGTTTTCTTCAGACCTCATCTCAATCGGAGGTCTTAGCAAAGAGTTATGACCTCACAAAGTCTCGGGAGTCCAATCCAGGACAATTTCAAGACTCCTCCTTGGGAATCCCGAGACAAAAAGCCATTCGGATGTGGGTGCCGCGGAGAGGCACAAAGTATACTATATGGGGGAAGGTGGTGGCTTCCCCCGAATCCGAACCGTGGTGAGTCAAGTGAGTCCAAAGTTGCTTGTGGCTTGTCCTAGCACCAAGGGTGCTTTATAAAATGAATTAACCAACTTGTTGATTGGTTTGATGCAAGTTCGAGTAAGTGAATAGCTTGTCACTCTTCTTAGTCCCATTCTGGAGCTTCAACACGCCCCTCTACCCCTTCTAGTGCTAAGAGCTGGGAGCGTGTTCCAAGTTCTTCACAATTCCATTGTGTGAGTAACTTAGACCCAACTTGGGTCCAACTAGGAGCTTGGGAGCGCGTCATTGATGATCCAAGCTTTATGATGGCCTTGTTGTTTTGATATGTTGTTGTCAAAGCCAAACTTGGTCCCTAACCTTAAAGCTGGGTTATTCCTTTCGATGTTCATCAACATTCTCTTTGTATCATCTTTGCACTTCTTCAAGGTTGGGTACAAGTTGAGCTCGAACATTCGTTAACCACATGGTTCAATTTTCAATTGTTGGATTCACGATTTTATGTACACCTTTGAATGTCAAACTTGGAGTGCAAACCATGATTTGCAAATAAAGGTCTTTGATGGGTTGATAAATGCATTATGTTGTTGTAAACAAACTCTACCATGGCCAAAAGTTCTAACTAACTATCTTGATAAGAATTGGTTGTGCACCATAAATATTGTTTCAAGACTCGATTGACCCATTCTATTTGCCCATTCGTTTTGAGTGAAAAGCTTATGACAACTTCACCTTCACAACTAAAAGTTCAAATAGTCACTTTCAGAACTTGGATGCAAATTGAAGCCCATGATTAGAAATGGTATCTTTAGGAAGACCATGATATCAAAAAACGTGATCAAGGAATAACTTGGTTGTTCCTTCGCCAATTATTTTTTTGGTCAACAGAATGAAATGAACCATCTTTGTTAAATAGTTCACCACCACCAAGATGGAATCATAAGAAACTAAAAGGTGGAAGGTCTGTGATGAAGTCCATGGAAATTAAAAACCACAAGGATGTAAGGATCGATATTGGTTAAAAAAAACCATGAAGGTGATGACACAGATTCTTTGTTCAAACACAAACATTACAAGATTTAACAAAATCTTTAACATACTTCCAAAGGTATGGCCACTAATAATCTCGAAACTCTAATTCTATGGTTTTAAAAATCCAAAATGGCATGTAGCCAAAGCATTGTGCCTAGCCTAAAGAACTTTAAGTCACACAAGGCCATTAAGAACATACAAAAGACCATCATGATAAAGTAAACCATTTTGAAATTCGAATTTAACATGACCATTAGAAAAATCTTAGTCTCGATGATGATTCCTTAATTGGCCTTACATGCCAGTAGCAAAAGGGTCCTTTTTCAAATCTTCATGAATTTGACAAATAAGGGTTGTGTCATGAAGAATTACCAATAATGCTTGAAGTCAAAGATATTTAGGTTTGAAAATGACATCACATTATTACTCATAGGTGACATCTCCCTCCTTAGGCGTGAAGTACAAATAATGGGAAAACACATCAAGTTTCCCTTGGTGATGCCCATGGTGATATGTGATGACAAATTGGAATCGAAACAAAGACAATGCCCATTGAGCTTGGTGTTGATTCCAAACACAAGTTGTCATGAAATATTACAAGTTCTTATGGTTTGGATACATAGTGATTTCATGTTGAGCTCCTTCAAGTAAGTGACACCATTCTTCAAAGGCATCCATGATGGCTAGAAGTTCTTTATCATGATTCTCGTAATTAATTTCCGTAGGAGAAAACTTATGAAAACAGAAGTTGACAAGACAAAGAAGATTGTCTTGCCCAACTTGAAAAAACACGACACCTATTGTAAAGTCGGAAGTGTCTGTCTCTAAGACAAAAGGTTTGGAAGGGTTTGCATGAATCAAGAATGGGGTAATCATGAAAGAAGCTTTCAAAGATTGAAAGCAATTTCAACTTCAACTTTCTAAGAAAAAGGTTGATCCTTCCTAGTTAATTGAATAAGAAGAACCATTATTGAAGAATAATGAGCAATGAAACGTCGATAAAAGTTAGTCATTTAAAAAAAACATTGGACATTTCGAATAGAAGCTAAAGTAACCTAATCAATAATGGTTTGAATCTTGTGAGGATCCATGTGAATGCCATTTCCAAAGACGATGTAACCCAAGAATTCCATTTCGGATTCAGGGAATTCACACTTTTCCAATTTAGCATAAAATCCAACTTCTAGAACTTCTCCAAAACTAGATGTACATGGCATTCATGGTCCTCCATGTTATTTGAGAAAATAAAAATGTCATCAATGTAATAAAGCATGAAATCATCCAAATATTCACAAAAAACATCATCATAAAATGTTGAAAAACAATAGGCACATTAGTAAAGCCAAATGGCATCACAACATATTCAAAATGGCTGTAACAGGTTCTAAACACCATCTTCCATTCATCACCTTCTCAAATGCACACCAAGTTGTATGTTCCATGTAGATCGATCTTGGTGTACACCTTGGCATGATTGAGTTGGTCCAACAACCTTAAGATCAGGGGCATTTCTTGATGGTGAGTTGATTAAACCCATGGTAATCAACACAAATTCAAAAAGAGCCATCCTTTTTCTTGACGAATAGGATCGGGGAACCAGCTGGAGACTTGGAATGTCAAATGAACCCTTTCTTAAAGTTTTCATTGATGTATTCACGAAACATTGCAAGTTCATCTTGTAACAAATTATAGATGGGTCCGAATGGAGGTTGTGTTCTTTCCATAAGTTCAATGGTGCAGTTGTATGGTCGATGTTTAGGCAAATCGTCCACATTTTTCTTCTTATTAATAATTATGATTAAAAGCATAAGAAATAATTATATGATTTATGGTTTGATAATTGTTAAAACAATAAATTTTTTTGCTAGTGTTGGATTATGGACTTTCAAATGCCACTTTTGAACCACCTAATCATGTTTTCACCCTAAAATGGTAGTTATAAAAATGGTTGATTTGAACACGAGTCATAAACAAAAAGTGGGTTTGTATGGACAAGATTCCTTCTTTTGTTTTTTCCTACGAATGAATTGAAAGGACCTATGTGCAATCACAATGAAATGAGCCAACATTAACAAAGGATTCAACCACAAATGGACCTTTTGTGGTCATTTTGACTTTTTCATAAAAAAATAATTTTGAAGGATTTTTTTGGTAGCATGTCCTTAAAAATATTTACAATTCCCCCATAAATTACTTGATTTGTGTTAACTCATTTTAAGGTGTTATCAAAATCAAAAGCCAAAAATCTTGTCAAACGATTGAAAATTTGTCAATTTATTCAAACATATTTATGTAATGTCATTTTAATGTCATGTTGATCAAGGAAATTTATGGTAAATGATTGATAAGAGTGATGAAGAATTAAAAAATAAATTATTTAGTTTAATAAATCGAATTTTGGTTTTAATAAAAATCTTTTGAACACCCAAAAATCAATTTATAAAGCACAGGTTAAAGACTCTTTTAATAAAAACAAATTGTGGGAAAAAAATTGAAATGATGATAACATACCATCCACATATGAAAAGCACTCCTAACTTAAAAATTGTGGTACTTGAAAGTTTTAGAAATTCAAAATATAATTTGAAAATGTTTAAATGTCAAAGGTCATTTACTACTTGTAAATGGGTCATGATTTGTATGACATTTGAACAAATTTCTGGGTTATGATACAAAAAACTAAATCTTAAATTAATTATCATATTTTAACATGATTTAAAATTATGATCATTTTTGAAAACAAAACGTTAAATTTGGCAAAAATTCTCCATTTTTAGAAAATTCATATTCATTAAAAAAGAGTTAACAAAAGTAGTTTGGCCCCTGCTACCTAAAATCTATTTGTAATTTATTTGGGGGATTGTAAATATTTTTAAGAACATGTTGCAAAAAAAATGCTTGAAAAAATCATTTATATGAAATTGTCAAAATGTTCAAAAAGGGCACATTTTTGCTTAAGTCCTTTGTCACTGTTGGTTCATTTGATTATGATTGCACCCTTTGAATAAATATGAATTGTTTAAAATTGTATAGATTTTGCTAGATTTTGCATTTTGTCTTGAAAAATGATCATAATTTCAAATCATGTTAAAATATGCTAAATACTTTAAACTCTATTTCTTTGCATCATAAGCCACAACTTTGTTGACATGTCATGCACATTATGACCCATTTATATTTGGAAAATGACTCTTGAAATTTAAACATTTTGAAATTATATTTTGAATTTCTAAAAATTTTTAAGTACCATAATTTTTAAATTATGAATGTTTTTCAAATGTGGATGGTAGGTTATCATCATTAAAATTTTGTTGGGTATGTCCTTTCATATTCCTATAATGGACAAGCCACTTTTCAATATTCATTTGATTGTATATATTAGGAAAAAAATTGTTTTGATTTGTTTAAAATCTTTGTTTTTTTTTCTTTATGTCTTTTTGTTTTCCCTTATTGATTGAAAACTATTTTTGCACAATGCATTAGACTATGGATGAAATACCGTCAATCATTTAATATGCATTGAATTTTTAAAAAAAAATGATAATCCTTCCATTGCACTGATTTTTTCAATTAATTAATCATAATATTCATAAAACATCCATTTTTGGTTTTCTAGAATCAATAAAGGTCATTAGGTTAAAGATTGGTTCTATCACTTTTACAATTCAGGTTTAAAATTTCCAACATGGATTGTTTAGAAGTGCACATTCCACATCATCTTTCTCTTATAAGGACCAACCCAAATTTTCCATTGTACACTTACTATCAATAATCATTTGTTGAATTGGTGCAACCTCTCCAAATAATGAAATTTGTTCCAAATTGTGTGTCCCCTAGTTTTAATAATTCCAAGTTATTTTCATTATTTAACAAATCTCTTAACAATGGTTGACTTTTATGATGATTGGTTATAAAAATTCATGTTATAATTGACTTTTTTTGGAAATTTTATAAATCCATTTTATTTTTTCAATGTCTTCAAGGACAAGATGAATGTCATGACACTACAATAAAAACATGTTATTTTCTCTATTAAATTGTAACTAAGAAGACACTAGATTGGAATTGTTGAAATAAATATTTTAAATCAATGTCATGTCTTTACATTTGAAATATAACCATTGCTTGTAAATGAAATTAACTTCATTTATGAATTCAAAAAAATAAAATAGTATTCTAATGTTCAAAATTCAAAAGTACAAATGTTTATATTTATATGATTATAAAATTTGTCACCATTAAAAATGGTAAGCAAGTGGTTAATTAGGACTTGCCATATGTCTTTGGAAGTGAGGGTTCAAATCTCACTCTTGACGTCTTATGATTTGACTAAAGCTAGTCATGTTGACATGATAAGAAAACATTATACACACACATGGTGTTGACAATGTGTCATGGGTTTGATTAGTTGTTAACAATCTACCCTATTAAAAAACAAAAACCTTTAAGAATTTACAAAAAAAAGTTTCATCTTAGGCAATGATTCTTTTCCACAATTTACAAAATTAAAATACTATTAAAAATCTAGGCATTGCAATGACCCATTAAAAACTTCAGAATTTTAAAAAAATTATATCATTTTTATTTTAAACTATTTATTATTATTTTATTTTAAAACATATATTGGCACATAAATTAACAAGTTAGTTGAAACAAACATTATTGATTTTAGTCATAAAAGACAAGGAAAAAGACATGATTTGTTATAATGTGAACTTTGCAACCATTATAAGTGATATAATTATTCTTACCTTCTATGATGTATTCAACATTTTTTCACATTGCTGAATTAGTAATCACCACATGCGCGATGTGTTCACTACCCATTTTTTCAATTGCTTGACAAATAATGTCAATTATCTTTCCTTGTATCAACTGCCTACAAAAAGAAGTCACCTTTTCAGTAGATAAACAATGCGTTTAGTAATGGTTGGGTTATTGATGCTTATCCAACCGTCACATGTTATTGTACATCCAATTTTTTTATTTGAAAATCAATTTTTACTTCCTTAACAAAGTCAATGTTCACAATTTTTCATAAGTTGGACAAACATATCCAAGGCCATAATGTCCAACAATAGTTAACATTCATTGAAAATGATTTGATTTGATGACATTAAAAAGAATACCATAATCAAAGAATAATTTTACAATTGTTTTATGCATTTTTCACACTTTTGAGAATTCCAAGTTGTTTTTAGGTTGTGTTATGTCAATGATTGTCTTTTTTACCAAAGACACTTCAATTTTTTTGCCCACATCTTTTTGCCCAAAAAATTTAGCAACTTCTTTCAATGGTTGAAGCATTTCTTGTGGGTTGCAATAGTTTGGTAGGTTGTAGCAAAGTTGAAAGAAACTTGGTGGGTTGTAGCAATTGCATTAGAGTCATAGGAAGAAGCAAGTCAAGTGCAAGAAAAAGCAAGGTAGGAAGATCAAAGTTGCAGGCCATTGGGAATAATAGGTTGATTCATTGGTGATAGTAGCAACAAGACAAGAACATAATTGCCCTTTTTTCATGCACTTTTACAACTTGAAACAAACCAAAAAAAAGAAAAGAAAGGAAGCTCCCTAGATCTTTGGTGCAAATTTGTCGAACTTCTTTAGAACCAAGAAAAGAAAGAAAAAAAACAACATGCCAAACCCAAAGAGTTTTATTTCTTAGTTTTTGTGGTAAAAAAATAAAAATGTTGAAAGATAAAACCTTGCCAAGACTCACAACAAGTTACAAAAAAAAAGATTATAACCAAAGATTTAACATGTTTTGTGCAAAAAATGAAAAGAAAAAAAGATGAAAAACAATAACAATCTCCTAGCCTCTCATATAGAACTTTAACAAAACAAAAAAACAATGTGATGACAAAATGTGAAAGCAAAACGAAACTCCCAACAAAAACCACTATTGGGTGGGAACTTTTTTTGTTTCACATAATGGCCAAAGTCAAATTTCACTTTTATTTTTCGTGATAAAAAAACCAAACAAATGTAAAAATTGAAGTTGCAAACAATTAACATTTGTGCATGAAATGGTATTGAAATAACAAAACAACAATTGTAAAATGCCAACCAATGCTTAATTCATGACTCAAAACCAAAGACTAGACCTTCTTAAAAAAAACAAAAAATGATACAAACCTAGAAAAGGTTGGCAATGGGTGTGTCAAAACTTTGACACATCATAAGTTCAAGGTTGGTACCTACTAGCTAGTGGCTGGTACCTTCTGAGTGGTAATAGCTAGATTATGGATTTTTGATAGTTTTTTTAGGGTTGAAACTTTTATTTCATATTTTGATTGTTTTCATATGTTGGCTTGAAGTACACATATAAAACATGTATTTAAAATGTTTCAAAACATTTTTGGTAACACTACACGATGAACACAAGGACTAAATTCATTTGCGAGAAACGCATGCCAAATTATAAATGAAAAAGATGGCAAATGCTTTTGAACTTCTTTTTCCTAGGTATTAAAAACCAACAATTAGCACTAAACTAAACATAAATTAGTATTACTTTCTAATCACACATTGTGTACCATTGGATAAGAAGTTAACTACTAGTTAAGGATTAGGTAATGAAAGGTTGTCAATCACCAAAAATAGCTATTAAGGTGCGTAGTGCCAAAACCATTTTTGGTAACTCATGATTTCAAATTAGTTATTGAATAACATACTCTTTAAAGGCCCAAGAGTGACAATGTAACCCTCCTATCAATAGATGAAAAATCGTGTAACCTTCTTCTCAATTGATCAAAACTCATATCCAACATTATGTGTGGATGATGCATGTGTACAGGAAATGAAAGGCAAGAGGTTGTGCCTGTGAGGCCCCAGTGGAGCATGAATTAGAATCTCAAGAACCTCTAGATGGTAGGTTATGTTAATCTTACTAATCGAAAGTTGATATCCCATTAATTCAACCCAAAAGGAATTGAAAACATGAGCCTTGAAATCTCAAAAATTGTAAAGTGACAAGAAGTGGATGAAAATTTGTGGCTAAGATTTTGAAAAGGGATTTCAGAAGAAAGTTACACATACCTATCCCTCTAAGTTCATTTGATTTTACTTCTCTCGTGAACTATAAGTAATTATGTTCTTTTCAATGGCTTTACCTATTTGAAATGGATTTGATGAATTATGCGGAAAATATTTGATTGCAATGAGTATGTTATGTTGTTGAGTTGGCTAATGCACATTGTTTTTCTTCTCATTTTGTAGGATTGATCAAGTTGGGTTTTGTGTAGTCCATTAAATTTTCCTTAAAGCATTTCCCACCATTAAATCACAAAAATATCCTTGTGAACAAACCTGTGAGGAAAACACAGGGACGAAAACAGTTTGGTGTTTTGGTTTGCTTCCCACCCCAATTTAATTTTACTTGTTACAAGAGGATTTAAACTTTGGCACTCAAGTTTGGTTTCACCCAGGCAACTGTAGTTCCATCTCTTCATATTACATTTCAATGTTGAACATTGTGCAACACAATGGCTTATGGCAAAGAGACAGTGGTGCTTGAGGTAAAGGTATCCTATGTATATTTCTTGAAAATGGTGACAAAAGCTTGGGCAAGAGGAAGGAGAGCAGACTGCCAAACTGTGTTGGAGATTTGGGCCCCTAAAGAACCATGCAGTTAATTAACAAAATTTCACAGTTTATTGCTAGTAAAGGCCAAAAACCTTATGAAAGCATCCCAAGGGTGATGGCTTAGTGGTATAGCCCCCTCTCTGGGACCTTGGGACCTCTAAAAAGGGTCTGGGTTCCAAACCTAGTGGTGTGCAGGTGAAAGTCCTGCCTGCCCTCTGCCACTGAGCTTGACTTGGGGATGCCAAAAACTTGTGGGTCTGGTCTGCCAAAATAAAAACCCCTCATGAGAGCACCTCCCCTCACTCTTCTTCTCCACATATGTAAAAAAGCCAAGCAAAAAGACCAACCCCAAAAAATACTCAACAAAAAATGTAGGTAGAAAAGTTGGAGAAATTCCCAAAAAAGAGGCCAAAGTAGAATTGTACTGGACAAGCAAGTATCCATCACTTTTCCAAATTTGCTACTATGATGATTTGCCACTGAATGGTGGTGAATAAACTAGTGCCCAAGTAAGAAAATAATTACCCTTTGTTTTTTGCATTGGGGGGGGGGGCG
>Ga0116227_10013137_pt1 | contig 13156 bp, 10 predicted proteins | sample S1TSphgellanicum_FD_89693 | JGI IMG/M metagenome (GOLD analysis project Ga0116227, IMG submission 89693) | Host-associated microbial communities from peat moss isolated from Minnesota, USA - S1T2_Fb - Sphagnum magellanicum MG | ecosystem: Host-associated > Plants > Peat moss > Unclassified...
CATGCACAATATTGTGATGATAGCCATTAAAACAACTATTGTTATAATACCCCAATATGTTTTTGTAACTTGGGATAAAGTGATTTCACTATTGACAACCAATTAATTGTTTATTCATGTTTATGTGGTTTAAAATTGGTTGCATATACTAATTTTCCTATCTTTTGAGCATATGGTGTTGGGATCAAGTGCTAATAACTTGATTTATGCAAGCCTTCATGAATTAAGGTGCCTTATCCAAAGAGTAGATTTGTTAAGAAACCAATAACATTTAGTGTAGATGGGGTTTTTGTTTTCCAAAGGTATTGGGTGAAATGTTACAAAAGATATTTAAGAAAGGTTGACCTCTCACCCATGGGAGTTCATTGTATAACTCACTACACCAATCTTGTGGTGCACACAATGTTGCACTCACAAATGATAAATATAATCAAACTTCCACTCTCCATTTTATGTAATTATTTTTCAAAAAGTCTTAAATGAGATTTGGTGCTTTCCAAGCACGCCAAGGTAATGGAAACAAAAGGGATTGAAATCCAAAAGAATGTGAGACTCATTGGATTTCTATGTTGTTTGAATTGTGAAACATGTTATGTCTAAACATAGGACATTATTCATAGAAGATGGCAATTGATGGGCCAAATAATGAAAGGGAAAAGGCAAATTTTTACCTCCTTTATGATTTCCAAATTTTGTTAAGGCTTGTTACCATACTCCCTTTGTTGTAGTTGGTTCACAGTTTGATAGTGTTTAGTAAGTTGAAGGATGTGTTCATATGTGACTTTGTGGAAAAAACCAAATTGTGCCAACCCATGATATTAATGCATTGAACTTGAGGTTCAAATCTACTACTTTTGAGTGTTAGAAATCCTTTTTCACTACCACAAAACCATGTTTTTATGTTTTTTTTTTTACTAATATTTATTAAGTTCATTTTGACTAAAGTGACTAAAAATATTAATAGATATGAGAATATTGAATTTTTAATTTTTAATAATAATAGTAATAGTAATACATATGGAATAAACTAAAAGCAAGTTCAAAACATTATTGCATTAAACCCATGACATGCCATCATGATCACATCATGTTCAAAGGGGGGTTTGAACCATCATCTTTTTTGTCACAACCCAAGGCTTTTACCATTCAACCACCACTTTACATGATGACATAAATTATTATCACAAAATATATAAACACACATATTTTTGAATATCATGTATTATAAAAATATTATATAATTATAGAATCTCATTATAAAATTTGCTTACATTGTGCACATCTTTAATATCATTATTCAATTTATTTCATTTTTATTTTAATATTTAGATTTTTATTTAGTTTAATTCAATAATTTTTAAAAATCCAAATGTTATACCATTACATTAATTTATATTTCTCTAGGAAAATAAATAAATTTAAATAAATTTCATTTTTTGAATTTTTGTAATTAAAATTTACATGTTTTAAATTTTATAAATTTGTATTTTATATAATTTAAAAAATTTAAATAGATTAAATTAATTCAAGTTTTGCATGTACATTAGTCATGTTCTATTTTTCGAATTAAATTTAGATTTAAAAAATTTATTTTGATGTTCCATTTTTTCAAATGTCATTTTTAAACTATCCCTTATTTGTATTTTTATGTGAATCATTATAAACATCAAATAAAAAGATAACACTTATAGTCTATTTTCAATTTTGTAATAATTAACCTTTTAAATGAATAATATATTTTAAAATTATTTTAATATTGTCACATCATCAAAAATAACATTACAATCATAATTAGTCATATTTAAATGACTAATTTTAATCACATTAATCACGTTGGACAATTCCACCTAGGTCCTTATATGACACATGGCCAATATAATGTTTATTTTAATTAAATAGGTATTATTTTTTAAAAAATGAATGTATTTAATTTTGATTTAGGTCAAATTACACATAATTAATCATTTCAAAGAAATGAACTTAATTCTATAGTCATTTCAATTGTGATGTTATTAGTGTAAAAACCATGTTTTTGTAATAGTGGCCAAACAATAAGCATGAATCAATTATCATGCATTGGATGACAAATTTGAATATTAGGATAGAAAATTTGACATTTGATGTGAACTAACAACAAATGTGGCCTACTCACATGAATGTGCAAACTCATGAAATAATATTTGTGATATGAAAAATCTATGCAACAACAATTATGCTTGTTGAGCCAAATTGTGCAAGTAATTTTTAAACCTTAAACCTTCTTTGCATTTTTGTTTTATGTACCTAGTTATCATTTTTTTCATTGATGGGGGTGGGTGTTTGTGTTTTGTAAGGACTATTTATTACTTTGTTGCACACAAGCAGACAATTGAAAAATAATGATTCAATTATAATAAGGATTCAATTTTAACAAACACTTACAATTGAAAAACACTCTAATCATCAAAAACAAAATGTTATTAAACAACTAGTTGTAAAAGACACCATGTGCCATAAAAGTTGAATTTATAATCACACATCTTTACAACTATAGTTCAATTTCTTATCCATTACCACGAATGAACATGAATATTACAATGGACCTTATGTAACCTAAGTGAAACTTGACTTTGCAATTACATTATGAATAATCACACATTGCCAAATGTTTTAATTATTTAGCCTAGCCTAACTTATTAATCCACCTATCTACTTAGATAAAACAATAGGTGTCTACCACACATAGTAAGCCCACCTAGCTTAACAAACTAGGCGAAATAAAATAATAAGTAGGTAGGTAATAGGTGCCTACCTTACATACTTTAGCTAATGTGACCTATTAAGCCACCTATCCGGCATAACCTACATTTTTTTTAAGGTGCAATCATAAAAACTTGAACCACTTGTGTCAATGAAAATAAGGAGTTCATTGTGTAATGGCTCTGCCTAATGTTATATGACCATCATCAATATTTTATTCCAAAGACCAACTCCTTAGGAAGGAAAATAAAGAATCTTAAGAAGTTTTTTATTTTCCGAAATTGAATATTCAAAATTAATTAATTGTTTGGGAGGCATGTGCCAAGCTTGTTAAGGTACTATAATATATGGAATGTTTGGAATCTAAAATTTTGAAAACTGAAATGTTTGAATTCCGATGTGTGGATATTAAAAGTTGATAATTGAAATTTGAAATTTGTATGTGAAATGTTTGGAATCTAAAATTTTGAGAACTAAAATGTTTGAATTGGGATGTGTGAATATTTAAAGCTAAAAATTGAAAATTGAAATTTGAAATCTCTATGTGAAGCATTTGGAATTTGAAAATTTGAAAATTGAAATGTTTGAATTTGGATGTGTGAATATTGAAAGTTGAAAATTGAAAATTGAAATGTCTTAATACTAAAAATTGAAATGTTCAAATATTGAAAATTGAAAATTGAAATGTTTGAATATTGAAAATTGAAATGTCTAAATACAAAAAACGGAAAATTGAAATGTTTGAATATTGAAAACAAAAAACCGAAATGTTTGAATATTGAAAACAAAAAACCGAAATGTTTGAATATTGAAAATTGAATGGTCTAAATATGAAAAACAGAAAATTAAAGTGTTTGAATATTAAAAATTGAAATGCTTGAATACTGAACCTAAAATTTGAAAAGCCATTGTCATTCAAAACAACAATGGTCGAGTTGATATCTAAATGCACTTTGTCTCCATGTCTTACAAAAACCATCAAAATGTTCTATAGACTTTTCTATTACACATTACAACGCCCCTATTGGCCCTTAACAAAATTCTTTTTTTCTACCTGATCTTTCAAACTTTTGCAATAGGTCTATAGCTCATTTTTACTTCAAAAGTTCAACAATGGGACAAAGGGGAAAGTAGAGAATTATTTAAGTTATAAAAATTTCCAATGCCCACTTCTTAATTTTAAGACCCAATGGGAAGAAAAAATGGAATCCTGCTTGAAAATTTAACATGAAACCCTCATCACCACAAACAACCATAACCTTCTTCTCTGGATGAAGGAAATAGGTTGATGCCACCGATGGTAGTCTTGTTCCCATAGTTGCTAAAGAATTGTCAAGGAGCAATGTGTTGGGCTCATATGCCTACATACACACACTCTTTACATACCATCCCATCAACACCTTCCAATTTTTTCCTTTTTTGGTGCACCTAACAATCTTTATAAAAAACCTTTGATTAAGAAGACCAAAAGAAAACAATTAAAAAATGCTTGATCCCAAGCTCTTCAATGCAAATGTGATTGAAAACCTTTGAGAACCTTTGAGAACCTCTTTCCTAAAGCATATATTAGAGAACAAACCTTGTAGCATCTTAAGGATGCCAATAATGAAACACTTAAGAATTTTTTAAAATTAAGAACAAATAAGTTTTGAAAGTATACAAAAAAAAATCCTTGTTTATTGGTTGATAAATTTGTGATTGGGGAGCCCTTGAAACAAAACACTTGATGAAATATACATATATTAAGTTAAAAAGACTATTGTAAATTCTTAATTCACCCATCAAAGATCTATTCCAATTTCAATTTGTTAGAACATACTTAACAAGGACTTTACACAAAATCACATTGTAAAATGTAGGCTTCAAAATCTACTTGATTTTAAAACCTACTTTCAACTTATTTTTACATGCCAATTTGAAGACTTTCTAATTCCAACTTATTTTCCAAATTATGAAAATTAACATCACATCTATGCTTTAGAATTCAAATCTTGTTCAAAATTGGTTTGTACATGTGTAATCTTATTTTTTAAATATGTTTTCAATTTTAAAGCAAATCCAATTGTACATTTGATAAAAATCACACTATGAGATTGATGTTCCAAAAACTAAGCTACAAAACTATATTACATAATTTGACATGTTACATAAAATGATTTTTCTTACCACAAATCTTGCTCAATCTTGGTCTACACCTGCACAATCATATTTTGAACTATGTTTTCAACTTTGAAGCAACATTTCTTTGTACCATTTGTGAAAAGTGAGAGATAATGTGCATGATGACAAAGTCTACAATCATGATGTTCATTAAATTTGGAATAGAGAAATTAGTGAAACCATGTGGATGCAATGGTTCCAATGATCCAATTTTGAAGAAGAAAAAATAACATTGAGCCATATTGATCCTCTACCGAAGCTAATTAACTATAGTGATGCATGATCTCACTAAGCTCACAATAGTTAGTTAATTATAGTGGTGCATATATGCGCCAACACATTATAGGTAGTTAACTGCAGGCAGGACTAGGACTTTGCATACCTAATACACATATATCAATTCATCCATGTCCCTCATAGTACCACACTCACAGACGCATTGTGAATCTTCCTTGGTCCTCGGGATTCCTATGAGAAGCACCGTTTTTTACTGCACTTACATTCTTTAAGTATGAAGAATGTGCGTGACGGAGTCCGTCACGCATTCCGTCACGGTGTTGTTAGTTTAAAAAGCTCGTTTTTTGTTAGGTTGATTATTATTGGCAGATTGAACAATACAATAATATTATTGATTTCTTTGACTATTGAAATATCGAAGATATTTATATCAATCGATACTTCTATTCATATTCGATCTAATATGAGCAGGCAATCAATTATTGATTAATTTATATATATTAGTGAATCAATAGGATATTCATCCAACTCCTGTTATGATTTGAAAAGATTAGGGGGGGGGGAGAGCTTGAGCTCTTGCAAAACACACACACACCCTTAGAGGCAACAAGTCCGCAAAAAAAAACAGTGGCAAAGATCCGTCGTGCGCGCATTAATCGATGTGAATGTAGAACAATCATTAAGCGCGCCAGTCAATGTAGAATGGTCACTGACGCACATGATGAGTGTTAGCTCTAGTTGAACTTGACATTTCAACATGATTGTCGAGGATATTGATCGTCCCTTGCTAGACCATCATCACCCACTGAGATCCACGTCCCTTGCGAGACCATCAACACTCGCTGAGCCCGCCCTTGCTCATTTCGCAAAGTTGGTGCTGGACTGCACATCATGGCTTGGTCCGAAGATGATGTCGTTGAATCCGGAAGCATCATTGTTGTTGATATCATTGCTGAAGGTGAAGTGGCACCACCTGTACCTGTCGAGATCAATGACGAAAAGGCGCAACTTAAGGTTGACGATGCTAAGCGTGGAAACATCGTGACGATTCGGATCAAAAACTTCATCAACGTTGGCATTTTCCCAGCTATCATCAAGGGTGCCGCGTTTAAGGATCTCAAAAAGACAACGTCTTTCTTTAATCAATGCGACGTGCGCCTAATTGACAAGGATAAGGTCGAGTGGTTCATTTGCTTGCTGGACTCGTGCTTCAATGTTAACAAGCCAGTTGTCATTAAGTGCACAAAGATGGGAGTGTCGAACGCTTGCACCCACCTCGACAAGAAACATTACATAACCTCATCCAAGACAATGGCAACTAACAAGAAGCTAGCAGATATCAAGAAGTAGCTCGATCTATCCGACCCGACTTTCAAAAAATACCCAAAGCGTTGGTTTGAAGTGTAGTTGGGAGCCTGGTTCGCCAAGCAGTCGATTTTGTACAATGTGTTCACGACCCATAGATGGCAACTGATTGGTCGTTAGCTACCTGTCGGGGAAGGTGGAATGAAGTCAATCAACATTCGCAAGCTTCACGTCGAGCTGTACACCACGTGCAAGAAGATCATCATTATGTCACTCGTTGAGGCGTGCTCATTTTTTACGATCAAGTACCTGTCGTTGTACCTGGACCTAATAAAGAGAAAGATGAGCAACTAGAAGTACTTGACATTGCGAGTGTGCTTCAATATGTCGACCAGGTTCAATATTGGCTACAATCTTGCCGTCCGCCGATTTGCACCGATTCCCGATGAGCGTTAAGCGGAACAGAAGTAGTTGTCTATAATCTTGCACGAATAGTCTTCAGGCGTCCTTGAGGAGTTCGGCATTAAGGTGATGCTCGATGTGCTGATAAGCACTTCAGATTCGGGATCTGATGTAAAACATACCTTAGACATTTTGATCAATGTTTGGTGGGAATGGTGTATATCACATCTAATCCACTTGGCACTCATGGAAGCGTTTAGCACTTTGATCGACCTTAACAATAATAAGAATGTGGACGCGTGCTGTTTTTTCCAAAAGATCAAGAAGGTCATTGAAGCTGTGAACAAGTCTGAGTACCTGCAAGGAGCCTTCAAGGAAGCCACGCTTAAACTCTTGGAGACGTACCTTAAACTACTTAACTCGCCGCAGCACTGATGGTCATCCACAACGTTTGTACTGGAGCGAATTCTAATAGCTTGGGAACATTTCTTGTAGGCGTATCGCAAATTCAATCGACCAGTTCCATTGATCGACATGGATCGCACACTGTGCATTGAGTTTTATTCAATGATTGAGTTGGTTCGGGCCGTTCAGATCAAGGCACAGGCTATGCAAACATTTGTCATTGTCAATGTGTATGTCATGTTATATTCTTGGTACACAACTGTCCTCGATGTAAGTAAGCCGCTCGAATTGATAATACTGGTACGTCGTCAACTCGGTTCTGAAGACCCCGATCCAGTGTTGCGATCACATGACGTACTGCAATCGGCCATTCGTGAAGCACGAAAGTTTCTTGGCAAGGCAATGTCTGAACGCTACTTCAAACGGTACCATCCGATATTGGCGTTTCGTTAGCCCATGCTACTGAAGAACGTCTTGGAAGAAACTGATTTCAAGTTCTCGTACTTAATCGACGCACAAAATATGTTGTACCCGCCAATGACGTCTGGAAAGATCCTAGCAAAGTTGATCAATGCAACTAACATTGATAGGCTTGATATTCTTGTTGGCTGGACACAAGAGAGCCTACAGAAGCAGCACTTTGTGTTCGTGAACCAGTTCATATGGAACAAAATCAAATGTTTAGCAGAGACCGTTGCAGCGTCGATTGTGCTCAAGAAGCAGCAAATGGCAGGGAGTACCCTAGCTCAGCGACTTGAAAGACCGGCAAAACGCGTTAAGACATTAGAGTTGTTGTTAGTAGCTCTTGATATTGTGGTTGATGATGACAAGAAGGACGTTAATGGGAGTGGCGAGCACTTCGAGACGGCGGCACAGATGGTGAACGCCAAAGTTCAAATCCTCAAAGGAATTGGCGCTAAAACCAATATCGAGTTGTGGTCGGAATCAGCCGAGCTGTGCAAGTGGTGGGTTCGTCAAACAAGCATGCCATGTCTCATGCAGGCTACTCTAGCGATCCTGGCCAACAAGCCATCCTCGGGTGGACTCGAATGCGACCTGGGCAGCCTGTCAGACGTCCTGGCTCCAAAACGATCGTCGCTGTGTGCCGGCTTGGTAGAGATCAATATGTTCCTCAAGATCAACAAGCACCTCATCCCGACGAACCCGGCTGAGGTGGCCCCGCTTGACAAGAAAATGAATTGGGAAAACAACATTCCAAAGCGGCCAGTAATGGCACTATATGATGGAGGTGAAGGAGAAGAGAAGGAAGAAGAAGACACTAACGATGACAATGACAATTCTTTTGTCTGAAGAGATTGTATAAGTTCAATAAAAGACGTTCATCGTCCAAGGCTACTTAACTTTAGTGGTGCATGATCACTAAGCTCACAATAGTTAGTTAACTATAGTGGTGGTCAGAGGCTGGACCTTATAGGCATAGTTAACTTAGTGGTTGTCACAACCCGAGGATGAAAAGAATAGTTAAAATAGTTAACTACTGTAGTGGTAGAAGGTTTGAAGAACTTTTTGAAAAAAATATTGACTAACCACATACAGCAGTGTATTTTTGAAAGGTGAAATTTTGGTAGATGGGGACTTTGTTTTGACAAATTTTAAAAAGTGTTTTTTGGTGGTTTTCTAGTTTCTAGATTTCAAAATGTGTTTAAAAACTTTGTCACATTTTTGTGTTAAGTTCCAATGGGTAGCAAACAATGTAGAAGGATGCTTAAATATTGTTACTTCCATATTTTGTTTATAGCTAAATTGTCTCATGAATGATCACCACTTCAAACATCACAAAATTGAAAAAGGAGAAAATGCCTGATTTGGAACGAATGTAAAGGACTATAATAATAATCATGTTTGGTTTGGGTTCAAGCTTGAGGCAAGTTGCATGGTTCAATTCTAAGTCCAATTCCAACAAGACACTGGTAGTATGGTCCAGTTCAGGTTCTGATTTTAGCAAAGTATAGAGAAAGCCCTGGGAGCATGGCATGACACGCTTGAGAAAAGGGCAAGTGTCTTCCATAGTGTGCACAGAAGATTTGGAGTACGAGTTCAGTGATGCATTTCAGCCAGCTGAGTATAAGTTTTGTGTAAGGTTAATGCACCAGGGCTTGGGCATTCCTGAAATAATGGGCCCCCCAGGCTGAAGGCTGGTGGCCTTTTCATTTTGGAATACTGCAGCAGGAGGATAGTGCATGGCGTAAAGCTCTGTCACTCTTTTTATTTTATTTTCTCTTCACACCCAGCAGATACCCAACTGGTGCCCACTTGAGTGTCATAGAGAAAAAGGACTGTGAGCGTTTCAAAAAACGAAATGCCCATCTCTGCAGGCAAGGGTATCTGCAAATACACTTACAAAAAACGAGCACGGCCTCTAGAGTCTGCACAAAATGGCAAGACCAAAAAATGGAGAAGGAAGACTCTCATCCAAACGGTATATTTTCATTTTCATTAAAAATTTATTACTAAATTTCCAAAGACAAAAATAACTCAAGATTTAATATCTCTTATTGATCATCAATGATTGATCCTTTCCAACAATATCAAGAGCATGCCCTAATTTCCCCATAAAAATTTGATTTGATATCATTGAATTTTCAATGATAAAATTAATATTCAATAACTTTTGCACCATACGTCCAAAAAACATATTCATTGAAAATCCAATGCTACTAAGAGTGCAATAGGAGGTGTTGTGGTTTGGGAGATCTCAACATGAAAATAAAATTTAAAATAAATAAACTAATAGTAGGATTCTAATAAAAAATAATAATAAAAGAGAACTATATTATACTTTCAGTTTTTTGGTAATTCAAATTTTAAAAATTAGTTACATAAATAAAATTTAAATTATCACATCGTAAAAAATAACACTACAATCACAAGTTGTGAATCAATTTTAGTCACATTAGTCATAGCAATTAAATAAAAATAAATCACATCGATGTCACATTTATCACATGTATAATATAATGTTTGATGTGACTGGATAGTTAATGTTTTTTAGTCATAATGGATATATCTAATTTTGATGTTACTCAAACTAAACACAATTGATCATTTCAAACTAATAACTTTAATTCTACAGTCAATATAGTCATGATTTGACTAACATAACAACCATGTTTTGTAATAGTGTTGGTACAAATGAAACCTTTGTATTTCTTTGATTTTGTCCTTACATAACCATATTTGTAACAATAAATAGGATATTGATTACAAATGCGAATTGTGATAGAATCATAATGTTAGGTCTTACTAATTCACTAAGTAATGCCCAATAGTAATCAGGCATATTACTGTTCATTACTTAAGTTTATTTAGCATGACCATTATGGAATGTTTCTGAAGTGACATGAAGTAGAATATCATTCTTTGATATTATGAACATGTGATATATGCCCTGGATGTATATGTCTTTCATGATTTCATGTATTTAATGGTTATTGGATTTAGGTTGCACCAATTGGAAGAAGTACATCAAGCTACCAAATTAGTGTGGCACAATAACAAAGAAGAAAATTTGGGAGCAAAATTCAAAGAATGCTTTGTATTTTGAGGTGTTTGTTAAACATGCAGGCAAATTTTGTGACTGTGGTGGTGTACTCTATGCTATCTTTGGATAGTGGTAATGTTGGTTCTGCATGGGTTTAATTTACTCATGAGGTATTAATGTGTTTACATTGCAACCTACAGTTACATTCCCCTATAAGATCTGGGTTTGCAATGAAAGCCAGTGCAACGAATCCTTGTCCTGAAAAGAAATTCAACAGTTCTTTGTCTTTTAAGCAATCAATTTGCCACTCAATTGCATCCTTGCTATGATGGGTTTGCAAGTAATAAATTTTATTCGGTGAACAATGGCACAAAAATCATTTGAGAAGGAACCAAATTGTTGGACCCATAAACATTAGCTTCCTAGCATTGAATTTTCATAGATGTACCTGTACATAGATGAAATCACTGTTCGTCACAGAAGCCACAAGGCTACTTTTATAAATATTGGGGTTGTGGTAAATATAGAATACTTATATTTGCCATAAAACAAACAACATCCAAACATATAGTATGGCCAAGTTCGACAAGTTTAAGCACTTCGACTTTTAGGGTCAATCCACATTTAATGAGTGCATCACAACTCAACTAAATGGTGATGGGTGGGGGGGAAGAATGGGTCATTTGTGTGCCTATCTTCCTGTCAGGCTTGATGTCAAGTCTAGTGTGCCCACCATTATATCCTTGAAATCCTAAGTTGTCTTGAGTATGGGATTACATAACGGCCTACAAATCACATGATGTTATCCAAGCCTAGGCTTGCAACAAAGGTTTCCCAACAAGAACCCTATTTGGATCAAAGCAAGTATTAAATTGGAATTCATCTCTAGGTATGTTAGTATACAGCTCAGCAAGTTTAAAGATGAAACTTTACTTCCCTGCATTAGTATTTGCTCATTTGCGTGGTCTGAAGAAGTTTATGAAGTTTCCCCAGGTCGAACTGGTAGATTGGTCCTTCTTTTTAATGGGTGCTTCACCTTCTGAGGTAGATGCAGCATCTTCTGAAGTAGGTGCAGGTTGTTTTTGTGAATTCCTGACAAAAACAAATGGACAAACAATTTCAGGATTGAATTTAATCCACAAGTGTGAAGTCAATCATTACAAGTCACATTTTACAAAGAAAAATCTAACCACACAAGTAAATTGCATCTGAATTCACATCTGAATGTAGACAAAGTATATGAATTTATAGTGTTTGAGAATTTTAAAAGCAATGATAATCCTTTTTCAGGTAGTAGGCATTAAAACAATTCTGTTTCTAAGCATATCTTCAAGCTTGTACACATATAGCCATAACAAGCATTTTTGAATTTCATGATTCAAAGCATTATTGAATGTGTACACCAGTTCAAAATATGTGGACATGTTTTTGTGCAAAAAGTGATGTGTGAAACATGTAATGTTTTGGTCTACACTGATTGTTGGTGAAAATTAGTTAAATTATGACCTTATGAAATTGATGTTCTACAAACCCAAGAAACAGTCTGGAGTTCCAATGTTGATTGTTTGCAATTTCATACCTGGGGTCACAACGTTTGCTGAACACTCCTTCCTCAAGTTCTTTGATGGTGATGGTCATGTTGTCAATCATGTCATCAGAACTCACACCTAACACAGCTTTCTTACCAAACCATAACCGGAGTGTTGCATGTGAGTCATTCGGGTCAACACTGTGTACATAGAAGCTATAGGGGCATATCCCGCAAGCTCGGTTTTCCTTGTGTTTGGGTTGGTTACTAACACTTCACCTTCTGGTGTTTGTTTGTCAGGGACTCTTGAAGTTAAAATCTTTTCCCTTTGCCCTCAATTCCGCAATCTGATGATGCAAAATCTGCAAACAATGGTTATAAATGTTAGTGACCTTGCATCCTATACTTGGAACTTGGAAAACTACCAAGGATATAGACTTTTCTCTAAAACAGCGTTCATTTTTTTCTGGCGAAATTTCCACAAACAAATTGGGAAATTTTTATTTCTCTAGTGTAATTTTGACTAAATTTGCTAATCTTTTCTTTCATGTCGCCAAAAACATTATCTCGACAAAAAAGGAAAAAAAAAACCCACTGATCTAAAGAAATTTACTATGTTGAGAAAATTAGCCGAATTCCATAGAAGGGACGCTCACCTTAGATTGACTTATTTCTTTTAAGAGATTAGCTTTCAGGATATCTTAGTTAATGAGCTTGAAATGCACGCTCACAACAGTAACCAGTGAAGCTATGAAGGACAACGACGCAGGGGCCCAAGATTGCCGGCAGCCGAAGGTACTGGACTGCGCTACAGCCGTAAGAACCACGCCTTGAAACACACTGAAAAACCCAATCCACTGGTACAAATCGTTCTTGGC